>Ga0208938_1000840_pt1 | contig 19966 bp, 19 predicted proteins | sample AD_UKC125_MetaG_FD_184434 | JGI IMG/M metagenome (GOLD analysis project Ga0208938, IMG submission 184434) | Active sludge microbial communities of municipal wastewater-treating anaerobic digesters from USA - AD_UKC125_MetaG (SPAdes) (version 2) | ecosystem: Engineered > Bioreactor > Anaerobic >...
GCGGACGGGGTGCGGGCGGCATACCGCGCGGCCTGTTCGACCCTGGGCACCGAGGTGCGGTTGGAGCGCCCCGGGGCGGGCACCTCGACGGCGCACGCGCTGGACATCGATGCCGACGGCGCGCTCGTCGTCGACGAGGGTTCCGGACCGACGAGGTATGCCGCGGGCGATGTGACGCACGTGCGGCCCGCTTCCGGGGGCGGCGGGTTGGCATGATGCTTCTATGACGGTCGGTCCGGCGGCGCACAACGAGGGCATGCTGCCGTCGACGGCCGCAGCCGCCCGGACCGCCGACTCCTTGAACAGCGACGACGTGGCGTCGTTGCTGGTGGGCACGAGCCGCGAGTTTTCCCGCAGCGATGTCAGCCGACTGGCGGGGGTGTCGGTCGTCGGCGCGCGGAAGTTCTGGCACGCCCTCGGCTTCGCCTCGACGACCTCCAGCGATCGGATGTTCACCGAGGCCGACCTGCGGGCCCTGCGCCGGATGAACATGCTGGTGCGCAGCAGCGTCATCGACGAGGCGACCGCGCTCGCGCTGACCCGAGCCTTTGCCCGGAACACCGATCGGCTGGCGGCCTGGCAGGTGCAACTCATCTCCGAGGCGATGACGGCGTCCTCGGGGGTAGCCGACGTGGACGGGCCGCTCAACGAGGCGATTGCGCAGCGCACCGCCCGACTGATCGTCGACCTGGCCGACGAACTCGAGCCGATGCTTGTCTATGCCTGGCGTCGGCACCTCGCCGATGCTGTGTCGCGCATGCTCGCCGACGTGGGCTCGGGCTCCGAGAGCGACGCCCCAGGCCAACTGAGATGTGTGGGTTTCGCCGATCTCGTGTCGTTCACGACGCTGGTGCGCCAACTGTCCGAACGCGACCTCGCTCGGACCGTCCAGCGGTTCGAGGCCCTGGCCACGGACGTGGTCACCGCGCACGGCGGACGGGTGGTCAAGACGGTCGGCGACGAGGTGCTCTTCTCGACGCGCACCCCTGCGCCCGGGGCGGCCATCGCCCTTGACCTGGTCGACGCGCTCGCCGAGGATGAGGTGCTGCCGGACCTGCGGGTCGGGGTCTCGTTCGGCACTGTCGTGTCCCGGTTGGGCGACGTCTTCGGGACGACCGTCAACCGGGCCGCCCGGCTGACCGCCCTCGCCCATCCCAACGCCGTCCTCGTCGATGGACCGCTGGCGACGGCTCTCACCAGTCAGTCCGGCTTCCGGCTCACCGCGATGCGGCGTCGAACGCTGCGCGGCGTGGGCTCCGTGACCCCCCACGTGCTCGCTCGGACGAGCACCCCGACCCGACGAGGGAGATACGAGTGACCAGCAGCGCCGGCCCGGACCCCCAGCCCATCGGCACGACCGTCTGTCCGCAAGAACCGCGCCTGTTGGTGCGCATCGAACGGCACGGCGACGGCGGCCACGTCGCCGAGCTCGTCCTGGACCGACCCGAAGCGATGAACGCGGTCTCGACCGCCATGGCCGAGGCGATCGCCGCCGCGACCAGTGCCCTGGCGGCCGACCCGAGCGTGCGCTGCGTCGTCCTGACCTCCTCGCACCCGAAGGCGTTCTGCGTGGGGGCCGACCTCAAGGAACGCAACACGATGACCGACGCCGACCTCATGGCCCAGCGTCCCCTGGCGCGGGCGGCATACGGTGGGGTGCTTGCCTTGCCGATGCCCGCGGTGGCGGCCGTCGACGGGTTCGCCTTCGGTGGCGGGCTGGAGCTCGCCCTTTCCTGTGACCTCCTCGTCGCCGGCGACGGCGCGATCGTCGGCCTGCCCGAGGTGTCTGTCGGAGTGATCCCCGGAGGCGGCGGCACCCAACTGCTTGCGCGTCGGATCGGCTGGTCCCGAGCGGCCCGGCTGATCTTCACCGCGGTCAAACTCCCGGCTGCCGAGGCCGCGACGTTCGGGGTCATCGACGAGCTCGTGCCGGCCGGGACGGCTCGGGAGCGGGCCCTGGCAATCGCCACCCAGATCGCGGCCAACTCACCCGTGGGGTTGCGCTCGGCCAAGCGAGCCATGCGCCTGGGCCTTGATGTCGACCTGGCTTCCGGCCTGGAGATCGAGGACGCCTGCTGGCGGGCTACGGCCTTCAGCGGTGACCGTGCCGAAGGGGTTGCCGCCTTCGCCGAGAAGCGGGCTCCCCGGTGGCCCGGTCGCTGACCCGAATTGCGCTCATAGGAGGTCGGGCTGCACCGGCCGTACATGCGGCGTGAGGTCCGAAGGCATACCATCTGGCCCATGACCCGGGTGCTGCTCGTCGAGGACGACCCAGGCATCTCTGAGCCCCTGGCGCGCGCGCTGCGACGTGAGGGGTACGACGTCGATGTGCGTGAAGACGGCCGGGCTGCCCTCGAAGGCGCGCGGGAACGACCCGATCTCGTTGTCCTGGACCTCGGCCTCCCGCACCTGGACGGCCTGGAGGTATGCCGCCGCATGCGGGCTGACGGCCGCACCATGCCGGTGCTTATCCTCACGGCGCGGGCCGATGAGGTCGACACCGTCGTCGGGCTCGATGCCGGTGCCGACGACTACGTCACCAAGCCGTTCCGCCTGGCCGAGTTGCTCGCTCGCGTCCGCGCCCTGCTGCGGCGGACCCCTGACGGCAACCCCGTCTCCGACACGGAGGACCTTCGTATCGACCCCGAGGGTCGGCGCGCGTGGTTCCAGGGTGAGGAACTTCAGCTGACCGCAAAGGAATTCGACCTGTTGCGGGTGCTGCTTCGTGAGCAGGGCCGGGTGGTCACCCGCGAACAGCTCATGAAGGAGATCTGGGACACCACGTGGTACGGGTCGACCAAGACCCTCGACATGCACATCTCAGTATTGCGACGGAAACTCGGCGACGACGTGGCCCAACCTCGGCACATCTCGACGGTGCGCGGACTCGGGTTCCGCTTCGAACGTCCCGAGAGCGCCAGCGAGCCGAGCTGACCTGTCATGCAGCGGATCATGGCGCGCGCGGCCCGATCCGCCCTGCTCATGGGTTTGGCCTGCGCAGGCCTGCCGTTTTTCGGAGCCCTGCTGTGGCTGTCAACCCGCCCCGACCTGATTGACGAGTGGTTGGCCCAACCGCTCGGCATCCGCGCCCTGCACCTAGCCGGGCTCCTGCTCGCGATGATGCTCATCGGAGGGACGGTCGCGACGGTGGTCGCCGGCCGCGCGACCGAGTCGATCCAGGCCCCGATCGACGAGCTGAGCCGCAGGGCCGAGCAGGTCGGCGGCGGGGAGACCCAGGTGCCGTTCACGCCGACGGGGGTCGCCGAGATTGACCTCGTCTCCGATGCCCTGTCCCGATCAGCGCAGCGGCTCTCTCGGGCGTTGGCCACCGAGCGCAGCTTCGCCTCCGACGCCTCGCACCAGCTGCGCACCCCGCTCACCGCACTGATGATGCGGATCGAGGAGATCGCCGCGACCGACGACCTCGCGGTGGCCCACGAGGAGGCCGCCGTCGCCATCGCCCAGGTCGACCGGATGAGCCGGGTCGTCGACGACCTGTTGCAGCGGCGGCGCAGCGACCCCGAAGGGCAGTTGCCGGAGGTGTCGCTCGACACCGTCATCGCGACCCTGCAACGCGAGTGGCAGCCCGCGTTCGAGACCGCTCGACGCAGTGTCCGCGTCCACGGCGAGCGCGGCCTGGTCGTGCGAGCGACCCCGATCGCCTTGAGCCAAGTCCTCTCGACGCTGCTGGAGAACTCCTTGGTCCACGGACGGGGCACCGTCGACGTGCATGCTCGACGCAGCGGTCCGTCCGCGGTGGTCGAGGTGCGCGACGAGGGAGACGGCATACCCGCTGCTCTTGCGCCGCACATCTTCGAGCGGTCGGTGAGCAGCGGAGCTGGATCAAGCACCGGGCTCGGGTTGGCGTTGGCGCGCGACCTGGCCGAGTCGTGTGGCGGGCGGCTAGACCTCGTCGCCCGGACGCCCGCCACCTTCGCGTTGTTCCTCTCCGAGGCCCGCGACGGGTATCAACCGTCGGCGAGCGGTCGGTGACGGAGTTGGTGGGCCGCCCAGGGAGCGGTCGCTCGGGAGGCGGTCACCGGGCCGGAGGGTAGGCTCCGAGACCGTGAGCGTAGCGACGGGACTGCAGCGACACCGGCGCAGCCTTCGCCAGTTCGTCAAGTTCGGCATCGTCGGCGGCTCGGGCGTCCTGGTCAACATGTTGGTGACCATCGTCATGCACAAACTCCACGGGGGCACGGCCAACGGGCGGGATCCGTTGTTCGCTATCCCTGGGACGCCCTACTTCGCCCTCTACCTGCATCTGGTGTGGATCGGGGCCTTCCTCGTCGCCAACGTCTGGAACTTCCAGCTCAACCGTGGCTGGACGTTCCGGGCCTCCGGGCACTCTGGCTGGTGGCGTCAGTTCTGGCCGTTCCTCGCCGTAGGCAGCGCCGCCGCGGTTGTCGGCCTGTTTGTCATCACGGCGCTCACCCACCCGCAGTCACCGATCTACCTGCCCGACCCGTACTTCAGCGAGTCGGCCGGTCTGCGCTCGCGGTTTTACTGGGCCCAGTTGATTACCATCGTCGTGACCATGCCCATCAACTTCGTCGCCAACAAGTTGTGGACCTTCCGTGCCGTCCGGCACCACCCGCCGGGTACTTCGGCTCCCACGGTCGGTTCGAGCCACGTCGCCGACGGCGCACCTCGCGCCCGGCAGGGGGAGCGGTGACGTCGCCGCGGCGCGCTCCCGGCGGCTTCCCCGTCGTGGGGGTCATCGGTGGTGGGCAACTAGCGCGGATGCTCCAGGCCCCGGCGGTCGCGCTCGGCGTGCAGCTGAGCGTTCTCGCCGAAGCGGTCGACGCGTCTGCGGCCCTGGTCATCCCGTCGGCTCCAGTGGGTGACCACGCCGACCTCGATGCCGTATGCCGGTTCGCCGCCTCCTGTGACGTCGTCACCTTCGACCACGAGCACGTCCCGGCCGACGTGCTGGCCGCTCTGGAAGCCGACGGGGTCCCGTTGCATCCCAGCCCGGCAGCGCTGCGCTTCGCTCAGGACAAGTTGGCCATGCGTCATCGGCTGACGGAGATTGGCGTGGCCTGCCCGCGCTGGGCGCAAGCCCGCACCCGGGCGGACATCGAGACGTTCGCTGCGGTTGTCGGCTGGCCGATCGTCGCCAAGACCCCCCGGGGTGGATACGACGGCAAGGGCGTCCGGGTGCTGCGCGGCCCGGAGGACCTCGACGTCCTCGATGCGCCAGGCGAGTGGTTGGAGCAGGTCGGTGCGCCAGGGGCGCTCGCCGACGGGATCCTGGTGGAAGAGCTCGTGCCGTTCGAACGCGAGCTGGCGGTGCTCGTTGCCCGCAGCCCCAGTGGGCAGGCATCCGCCTGGCCGGTCGTGCAGACCGTCCAGACCGACGGCATCTGCACCGAGGTCCTCGCTCCCGCGCCGGATCTGGATCCGGCGACTGCCGCCGAGGCCACCCACGCCGCGCTGCGCATCGCCGGCGCACTCGGCGTGACGGGGGTGCTCGCCGTCGAGATGTTCCAGGTCGCCCGCGCCGCGCCCGGCCACGGGGACGGCCCCGCGGTCGGCGAGCGACCGGCATACCTCGTCAACGAGCTCGCGATGCGCCCCCACAACAGTGGGCATTGGAGCATCGACGGCGCCGTGACCAGCCAGTTCGAGCAACACCTGCGGGCCGTGCTCGATCTGCCGCTCGGTGACCCGCGGCCGGTGGCCTCGTGGACGGTCATGGCGAACGTCCTCGGCGGCGACTATGCCGAGATCTACCCCGCTTACCGGCACGTCATGGCGCGTGACCCGGGGGCGAAGGTGCACATGTATGGCAAGGGGGTCCGGCCCGGTCGCAAGATTGGCCATGTCAACGTCAGTGGGCCCGACCTGGCCGATGCCCGCGCTCGTGCTCAGCATGCCGCCGACTATCTGCAAGGAGTCATCGATGAGTGAACGTCGTTCTGCTGCAACGTCTTCCGGTGACTCGCTCGGGGACGACCCGGTCGTTGGCATCGTCATGGGCAGCGACAGCGACTGGCCGGTGATGGCCTTGGCGGCCGAGGCTCTCGACGAGTTCGGGGTCGCCTATGAGGTCGATGTCGTGTCTGCCCACCGGATGCCCGAGGAGATGATCGCCTACGGCAAGGGGGCGGCCGAGCGGGGCCTGCGGGTCATCATCGCCGGGGCCGGGGGAGCGGCCCACCTGCCGGGGATGCTCGCGTCGGTCACGCCGCTGCCCGTCATCGGCGTGCCGGTGCCGTTGGCCTATCTCGACGGGATGGACTCCCTGTTGTCGATCGTCCAGATGCCTGCCGGGGTGCCGGTCGCGACCGTGTCGGTGGGCGGCGCACGCAACGCCGGCCTGTTGGCGGCGCGGATCCTCGGCGCCGGTGAGGGTGCCGAGGCGGCTCGGATGCGCGCCGAGATGGTGCGCTTCCAGGGGCGGTTGCGCGACCAGGCCCACGCCAAGGGCGCCGCGCTACGAGCCTCCCGAGCCTGACGGCATACATCTGTATTCGCGCGTCTCCCACCCCCATCGTGACCCGGAGATAGCGCTCGCACGGTCATCTGTGGGGTCATTTCGGGCCTGAGTTGACGGAAAGATGACCGTGCGAGCGCTATCTCCGTGGCGGGAGTCGTGGGGCGCGTGGGGCACGTGGGGCGCGTGGGGCACGTGGGGCGCGTGGCGGGGGTCGTGGGAGTCGTGGGGCGCGTGGGGGCAGCGGGCTAGAGGCGGGGCCATTCGATCCGGGGGCAGCTGTCCATGACGACGGCCAGGCCGGCAGCCTCTGCTCGGGCCGCCGCCGCCTGGTCGATCACCCCGAGTTGCAGCCACACCGCGCCGATCCCCAACCGCTCCCTCTGGGCGATCGCCTCGTCGACGACGGCCCCCACCAACTCCGACCGCACGAAGCAGTCCACGACGGCCACGCGGACCCCGTCGGGGATCGCGGCGAGCGCGGCATACCCCGGCGAACCGAGCACGGGCGGGTCGAACGGCGCGCTCGGATGGATCGGCAGCACCTGCATGTCCAGTCGGACGCGCAGCCACTGCGCGATCCGGTATGCCGTGCGCCCCTCGTTGTCGGACAGCCCGACCACCGCCCAGGTGGCCGGGGTCGTGAGCAGCGCGCGAATGACCTCGAGGTCGTTGTGATGAGCGGCCATGGGCGCCAGTCTCACACGGCTGCGTCGGTGTCGACGGTCGGTGACATGATGACGGTCAGGCCCAGCGCGCAGCCGTTGCGCCGGGCGCCGAGGTCACGACCGGGAGGCAGGACATGCGGTTCGGAGCGTTCGTTCCACAGGGTTGGCGGCTGGATCTGGTGGGCATCGATCCGGCCCTGCATTGGGGCGTCATGGACGGGCTGGCGCGGCGGTTCGACGCGGTCCACGCGTGGGAGTCGCTCTGGGTCTACGACCACTTCCACACGGTGCCCAAGCCGTCCGACGAGGCGACCCACGAGGCCTGGACCCTCATGGCGGCCTTCGCGGCCTCGACCAACCGGATCCGGCTCGGCCAGATGTGCACCTGCATGGCCTACCGCAACCCCGCCTACCTCGCCAAGGTCGCGGCGACGGTCGACATCATCAGCGGTGGCCGCGTTGAGATGGGCATCGGCGCCGGCTGGTACGAACACGAGTGGCGCGCCTACGGTTACGGCTTCCCCGAGGCCCGCGACCGGCTCGGCGCCCTACGCGACGGCGTCGAGATCTTCCGGCAGATGTGGACCACGGGCAGCGCGACGTATGCCGGCACGTACTACACCGTCGACGGCGCCATCTGCGCGCCGCGCCCGCTGCAAGGCACCGCTGCTCCGGGGAGCCCGGCGAACGGCATACCCATGTGGGTGGCCGGTGGCGGCGAGAAGGTGACGCTGAAGATCGCCGCGAAGTATGCCGACTACACCAACTTCTTCGGCGACCTCGAGGAGTTCACTCGCAAGAACGAGATCCTCAAGGCCCACTGCGCCGCGCTCGGGCGCGATGAGGCCGAGATCGTCCGCTCGATCAACGTCAACGTCTTCATCGGCGAGACCGAGGTCGAGCTCAACGACCGGCTCGAGTGGTATGCCGACCACCGGATCCGGGTCTGCGGCCTGCCGGAGGCGGCGGTCCGCAGGGAGATTGACGGGCTGCACGGCTCGGTCGGCTGCGGCACGCCGGAGCAGGTTGTGGAGCGGCTGGCCGCACTGCGTCGGGCCGGGCTGGGCTACACCATCGCCTACTTCGCCGACGCGGCCTATGACACGACGTCGATCGACCTGTTCGAGCGCGCCGTCATCCCCGAGTTGAAGGGCTGAACCCATGTCGTGGACCGTCGACGAGATCCCCGACCAGAGCGGGCGGGTCGTCCTCATCACCGGTGCCAACAGTGGCATCGGCCTGGAGTCCGCCAGCGTCCTGGCCGACCGCGGCGCGCACGTCATCCTCGGGTGCCGTGACCCGCACAAGGGTGCGGCCGCGCAGCGCCAGATCGCCGGAAGCACCGAGGTGCTGACGATCGACCTGTCGTCGTTGGCGTCGGTCAGCGAGGCTGCCGAGGCGCTGGGTGGGCGCCAGATCGACGTCCTGGTCAACAACGCCGGCATCATGGCGGTGCCGCAGGAGGCGTCGGTCGACGGGCACGAGTTGCAGTTCGCGACCAATGTGCTTGGGCCGTTCGCGCTCACCAGCCTGTTGCTCGACCAGATCACCGACCGGGTCGTCTGGGTCAGCTCGATGATGCACCGAGCCGGCAAGCTCGACCTCGCCGACCCCAGCTTCCGCCACCACCGCTACAACGCGTGGCGGGCCTACTCCGCGTCCAAACTCGCCGACCTCATGCTCTCCTACGAGTTGCAACGTCGGCTCACGCTCGCCGGCTCGACGGTCCGCTCGTATGCCGCGCACCCCGGTTACGCGCAAACGGGGCTGCAACGGCATACCGCCGTCCTGAGCTGGCCGATGGTGCATCAACTGGAGAGCCTGCTCAAGGTGGCGCAGTCGGCCGACCAGGGCGCCCTGCCGATCCTCTATGCCGCAACGGCACCCGACCTGCCCCCGGGCTCGTATGTCGGGCCCGCAGGGTTCGGTGAGATGTCGGGCCCGCCGCGGATCGTCGGCTCGTCGGCCGCCTCGCACGATCGCGACGCCCAACGCACCCTGTGGTCGCTGTGCGAGGGGCTCACCGGGACGTCCCCCGGGCTGCCCGGCTGACCGGGCACTCGCTGACGCGTGGTTAATCGCTAACGCGAACGCCTTTCCAGAAGGCCACCCGGTCGGCGACCATGGCCGCTTTCGGCTTGGGGTCGGGGTAGTACCAGACGGCGTCCTCGTTGACCTGGCCGTCGACCTCCACCGAGAAGTAGCTCGCCGTGCCCTTCCATGGGCACACGGTGTGGGTGTCCGACGGCCGCACCAGGTCGTGTCGCAGCGCCGCCGTCGGGAAGTAGTGGTTGCCTTCGACGACCACCGTGTCGTCACTCTCGGCCAGGACCGTTCCGTTCCAGATCGCACGCATCAGGGGCTCCTTCGGGTGGCGTCAACGGGCGGGTGACGTGCTAGTCCGAACGCCGAGCTCGGTCGAGGTGTTCCTTCGCACACGAGGGTGAACCTCGCCGCACCGCCGGCCGGCGCGGCATACCCCGGAGTAGCGTGTGGCGCGTGAACCCGGACTTCGACGCCTTCCAGCTTTCCGACTCCCACCGTCAGCTGCGCGCCGCAGTGCGCGAGCTCGCCGAGGCGCAGATCGAGCCGTATGCCGCGGATGTCGACGAGAACGCCCGCTACCCGCAAGAGGCTCACGACGCCCTCGTGGCGTCCGACTTCTTCGCACCGCACGTGCCCGAGGAGTACGGCGGCGCCGGTGCCGACGCGTTGGCCGTGTGCATCATCATCGAGGAGATCTCGCGGGTCTGCGCGTCCAGTTCCCTCATCCCGGCCGTCAACAAACTCGGGAGTATGCCGCTCATCCTCGCCGCGAGCGAGGACCTCAAACACCGCTACCTGACCCCGATGGCCGAGGGCAAGAGCGGGTTCTGTTACGGCCTGTCCGAGCGCGAGGCCGGGTCGGACACGTCGGGAATGACCTGCACGGCGACCGAGCAGCCGGACGGGTCGTGGATCCTCAACGGCCACAAGGCCTGGATCACCAACGCGGGTGTCAACGACTTCTACACGGTGCTCGCCGTCACCGACCCCGACGGCCGCCGCGGCGCCAACATCTCGGCCTTCGTCGTCGAGAAGAGCGACCCGGGCTTCACCTTCAGTGAGAAGGAGCGCAAGCTCGGCATCAAGGGCAGCCCGACCCGTGAGTTGTGGTTCGACAACTGCACGATTCCGGGCGACCGGATGATCGGCTCCCGCGGTGAGGGCCTGAAGATCGCGCTGCGCACGCTCGACCACACCCGCATCACCATCGGTGCCCAGGCCGTCGGCATCGCCCAGGGCGCGCTGGACAAGGCGGTCACCTACGTCAAGGAACGTCAGCAGTTCGGCAAGAACATCGCCGAGTTCCAGGGTGTGCAGTTCATGCTCGCCGACATGGCGATGGAGCTTGAGGCGGCGCGGCAGTTGGTCTATGTCGCAGCGGCCAAGTCCGAGCGCGGTGACCGCGACCTGTCCTTCTTCGGTGCCGCGGCCAAGTGCTTCGCCAGCGATGTGGCCATGAAGGTGACCGTCGACGCCGTCCAGTTGATGGGCGGCATGGGCTACACCCGGGACTTCCCCGTCGAGCGGATGATGCGCGACGCCAAGATCACCCAGATCTACGAAGGAACCAACCAGATCCAGCGCATCGTCATGGCGCGCAGCGTCTTGGCCTGACGATCCGGTTGACCGATAGGCGGGGCCATCCGGGTCTGCCGGGCGTGGTCCGGCCATCAGTTCTCGGCTCCCTAGGATGTCGCCTATGGCTTCAGACGACCCCGCCGCACCCCTAGGCATCGGCGGGGTCGTCGCCGTTGTCGTCACGTGGAACCGGCGGGAACTGCTGACCCGCTGCCTGGATGCGGTGCTGGGTCAGACCCATCGACCGTCGCGGGTCGTGATCGTCGACAACGCGTCTGACGACGGCACCGCTGCGCTGCTCGCTGATCGGTATGCCGCCCTGCCGGGCGTCCAGATCGTCCGGACCATCGAGAACATCGGCGGTGCGGGCGGTTTTGCCCTCGGGCTCGAGTTCGCCTTGGGCGGCGCCGGTGACACTGCCTGGTTGCTCGACGATGACACGGTCCCCACGGCGGGAGCCCTGCAGGCCCTGGTGGGTGCGCGGACGGCATACCGGACGCTCACCGGAACCACCCCGGTCCTGGTGGCCAGTCGCGCAGTGTGGACCGATGGCCGAGACCATCCGATGAACACCCCGCGGCCCAAACCCGGAGCGTCCGCCGACGAGGCAACGGCCGCCGCCGCGGTGGGATGTATCCCGATTCGGACGGCGTCGTTCGTCTCCATCCTCGTCGACCTGGACCGCACTCGTGAGGTGGGCTTGCCGGAAGCGGGATTCTTTCTGTGGAATGACGACTTCGAGTTCACCGCCAGGCTCGTCCGTGGGCACCGGGCCCTCTACTGCCCCGGGTCGACCGTCGTCCACGAGACGAAGAAGTTCGGCGGCGCCGACGCCGACCCCGGCCCGCGCTTCCACCTCGAAGTGCGTAACAAAGTCTGGACGTTCGGGCGCAGTCGTGGGCTCAGCGCTCCGGAGAAGGTCCTCTACGGCGGTGCCACTGCGCGCCGTTGGGCTCGGACCATCATGAGGTCCACCGACCGGTCCACGCTGATCCGGGGCCTGGGTCAAGGCCTGCGCGCCGGTCTGAGCGGTGGGCCCCGACCCACCAGCGTTGTGCTCACCGAGGCACTGGGACCCGATCCGGCGGTCGGCTCGTTGCAGCCGCGGCCGCCACAGCCCCGACGCGAGGACGGCTTCGCTGTCCTCATGAGCGTCTACGCCGGCGACCGGGCGGATTTCTTCGAGGCGGCCTTCCGATCCGTCACGGCGGATCAGACTGTCCCCCCGGACCAGGTCGTCCTCGTCATCGACGGACCGTTGCCCCAAGCATTGAATTCCCGAATCGAGGAGGTCGTCGCGGCCACGCAGGTGCCGGTTACGTTGGTTCGCCTACCGGTCAACGGGGGCCTCGGCCCGGCGCTGCGAGCCGGGCTGGCCCACTCCGAGCACGAGTTGGTCGCCCGCATGGATGCCGACGACGTGTCGCTCCCCACCAGATTCGAGGTCCAAGTGCCGATGGTGCGTGGGGGCCTGGACCTCGTGGGGTCGGCCCTACTCGAGTTCGAGGACGACCCACAGGTCATCAGCCGACGCCGTGCGGTCCACACCGATCCGGCCCAGATCCAGACCGGGGCTCGGTTCCGGCAGACCCTCAACCATCCGTCGGTCGTCTTCCGGGCCAGTGCCGTCGAGGCTGCGGGCGGCTACCAGGATCTTCCCTCCCTTGAGGACTACCTGCTGTTCGCCCGGATGATCCATGCCGGGGCGCGGGTCGGCAATGTCGCCGAACCCCTCGTGCTGTATCGCGTCGGAGCGGGGTCCTACGCCCGCCGCGGTGGGCTGCGGTTGTTGCGGTCCGAACTTGCTCTGCAACGGGAGTTCCGGCGCACGGGTTTCACGACGCGGCTCCAAATGATGCGCAACCTGGTCATTAGGGGCGGCTATCGGGTTGCTCCCGAAGGGCTGCGCAAGGCGGGCTACGGCACCTTCTTCGCTCGTCGGGACCGCGGTTCAGGACGGGGCTGAGGGGCGTCTTGCGGGCGCTGGCGCACGGGGTCAGGGAGCAGTGCCAGGGGGCGGCGCAGTCAGGCTCTCGTCGTTGCGTAGCGCGGTGAAGAGGGCCTTGGCCTGGGTGGTGTTCCACTTGACAGCCACCCCCGCGTTCTTCGTCTGGAGCGCTGCTGTCTCGATCGGAACCTGCAAGGACAGGCCTTCACCGTTTCCCACCGCCCGCAGCGCCTGCATGATGGCAACCGCGTCGCCGAGCGAGGTGTCGGAACCCACGATCAGCCCGGCACTCGCGGCGTCGGCAAAGGCCAGGTAGCGGCTGGGATTGAGGACGGTGGCGGGGGTGGCGGCCTTCTTCATCACCGCCCCGAGGAACTGGCGCTGACGTTCGGCTCGGCCCAGATCGCCCCGGGGGTCGCTGTGACGCGATCGCACGTAACCGAGGGCGTTCTTGCCGTCCAGGACCTGACATCCGGCCTTGAGGTCGATCCCGGCCAATTCGTCTTTCATATCACGCGCCACGCATATATCGACTCCGCCAAGGCTGTCGACGACCCGAGCGAACCCTCCGAAACCGATCTCAAGGTAGCCGTCAATGTGCAGACCCGTGGCCTGTTGGACCGTTTCGGTGAGCAACCGAGCTCCGCCGAAAGCAAACGCTGCGTTGATTTTGTTGCTGTTTCCCCTTCCGGGGATTGGGACGTAACTATCGCGGGGGATCGACACAATGACTGGAGGGTTTCCGCGATCTGACACGTGGACGATCATGATGGAGTCGGTCCGTTTGCCACCCTCGTCCGGTCCAGTAGAGAGCTCCGCTTGTTCGGCCGCGGAAAGACCCTCCCGACTGTCCGACCCGACCAGCAGGAAGTTCCTCCCGGCGCCTGCCGCAGGACTGCTTGCAGGGCTGTTGTCGACACGTTCTACAGCGTTCCACGCCCTAAGCGGGACGACCACGAGGTAAGCCGCAGTCACCATGCCCACTAGTGCGACGGCAGCGACGAAGCGGCGTACGTAGATCCGTGCTCGACCTGGTCGACTGTTTCGGGGTTGCGGCTGGCTCACCCGCCCAGGTCTTCTTGCCGACGGCGGTGCCGCGACGGGTGGGGGTTGATGGCGAGGTTCCCGGGAGAACGTGACCTTACGGCGGGTGTCGACGATGTAGCCCTGGTCCTCAGTTCTGTTGGCTTGTGGGCCTATCGACTGTGGTATGGGAACGGCGCGTCCTTCGTGCGGGTCAGAAGCGGACACGGCGGACGTCCCTTTCGTGGTGAGCGTGGGTGCCAGTCTCGCACGTCGTCACCCCAGAGCGGTGGCAGGTTGGCCCCGGCTAAGACCGTAGGATGCCGGGAGGCCCGATGGACTGCACTCAGGAGGATGGCCCGGTGGACGCGGATCTAGTCGTTGTTGGTGCAGGCATCTTTGGGCTGACTGTCGCCCAACAATGCGCCCAACGGTTTGGTGTACGCGTCGTCGTCATTGACCGCCGACCGCACATCGGAGGAAATGCGTACAGCGAGGAGGAGCCACAAACTGGCATTGAAGTACACCGCTACGGCGCGCACCTCTTCCACACCTCCAACGAGCGCGTCTGGGAATACGTTAATCAGTTCACGACATTTACGAATTATGTACATCGGGTGTATACCAACCATCGCGGCGAGGTCTACCCGATGCCGATTAATCTCGGAACGATTAACCAATTCTTCCGGTCGGCTTACGGGCCGGAGCAAGCGAGAGCTCTGATTGCCGAGCAGGCAGCCGAACTTGGCAACAGGGAGCCTGCCAATTTTGTCGATAAGGGCATTTCTCTCATCGGTCGGCCCCTGTACGAAGCCTTCATTGCGCACTATACTGCGAAACAGTGGCAGACCGATCCCGAGCTGCTCGGTGCCGACATTATCAGCCGGCTTCCCGTGCGCTTCACCTATGACAATCGCTACTTCAGCGACAAATACGAGGGCTTGCCCACGGATGGGTACACCGCATGGCTTGAGCGGGTGGTCGACGATCCGAAGATCGACGTCCGCTTGTCGACGGATTTCTTCGACGAGAGTCAACCCGTCCATCAGCGGGCTGTTGTGGGGAACGTCCCGGTGGTCTATACGGGGCCGATTGATCGTTACTTCGGGCAATCTGAGGGGTCCTTGGGTTGGCGGACCCTCGATTTTGAGCAGGAAGTGCTTTCGGTGGGAGATTTCCAGGGGACGTCCGTGATGAACTATCCGGACCCCGAGGTGCCCTTCACTCGGATCCATGAATTCCGACACTTTCATCCGGAGCGCGACTATCCCTCCGATCGCACTGTGATTATGCGAGAATTCTCGCGATTCGCGGACCGGGATGACGAGCCCTACTATCCAGTCAATACCCCTCAGGATCGCGCTCGGTTGCTGAGGTATCGTGAGCACGCTGCCGCCGAACCTTTGGTGTTCTTTGGTGGGCGACTCGGCACTTATCAGTATCTCGATATGCACATGGCAATCGGGTCAGCGTTGTCGATGGTCGATAATCATTTGAGTGAACATTTCTCTCGCGGTGGGGCTCCGGCTGACCCGAGGGACGAAAGGACTTCTGAGTGACCGGTGAACCACAGTGGGCCCTCGCCTCGCGGGTGGTGTTTCCTGTTGACCACGACGAGGACCTTCTCCCGCTCTATGTCGAATTCGGCCGGCGCTACCCAGGCGTGGATGACACCCACGACGAGAAAGTCCGCACTTGGGGGGAGGCGAAGGCCAGCGGCACCCCCGCCTCAGCCGGCATCGAGGGGCGCAGCGACGATGTCCTCTCCCGCACGTCATTCGCGATTCGTCCCGGCCAGCGGGTCTCCTTCGCGACCTACTTCAACGCCTTCCCGGCGTCATACTGGCGCCGATGGACGACCGCTGAACGGGTGCGGTTGCGAGTCGCAGTCGAGGGCGAAGCCACGGTGCTGGTCTACCGGTCCAACGCCCGCGGCTCCTCGATTCGGCTGCACCGCTTCACGACTGGCGCACCGTCGGCCAACCATCCCAGCGAGCGGACCGAGCCGACCGTCGTTGAAGTTGACCTCGACCTTGTTCCCTTCGTCGACGGAGGGTGGTACTGGTTCGACATCGTCGCCGGAGGGCAGCCAGCGGTTCTGGCCTCGGCTGAGTGGTTGATCTTCGGCGAACCCCAGCGTGAGGCCCGCCTCTCGATCGGGGTGACAACGGTCAACAAGCCCGAGTACGTGCGCAAGATTGTGGCTGCCATCGCGGGTGCTCACGAGGTGCGTCAGCACCTGGACAAGCTCTATATCGTCGACCAAGGCACTCAGGCCGTCCAGGAGCAACCTGGCTGGGATGCGGCTGCGGAGCCGCTGGGGACGCAACTGCGTGTCATCACTCAGGCCAACCTTGGGGGATCTGGGGGCTTCTCCCGCGGTATGTACGAAACGCTGACTGCTGGATCGAGCACGTTCCACATGGTGCTCGACGACGACGTCTCGATTGAGCCAGAGAGCATCGTCCGAGCCGTACGCTTCGCCTCGTTCGCCCGGCGCCCGACGATCGTCGGCGCTCACATGTTCGATATTCACAACCCGACCGCCCTCCACAGCTTCGGGGAAGAGGTCGACCCGGTGAAGTGGACGTTCGGAGCCGTGCGCGGCGTCCACGAAGAGCACAATCTCGCTTTCGCCGGCCTGCGCGAGACGCCATGGCTGCATCGGCGAGTGGACGTTGGTTACACGGGATGGTGGATGTGCCTCATCCCCGTGGAGGTCCTGCGCGAGGTCGGTTTGTCGCTGCCAGTGTTTATCAAATGGGACGACGCCGAGCATTGTATGCGGGCCCGCGCTGCGGGATTCCCGACGGTCAGCCTCCCGGGGTCCGCAGTCTGGCATGTCTCCTGGAACGACAAGGACGACTTGATCGACTGGCAGGCCTACTACCACCAGCGCAACCTGCTCATCTCTTGCCTGCTGCACACGACGGCGCCCCAAGGCGGCCAGGCGATTCGCCAGTCCATCCAAGCGCTGATCAAGAACGCCTACTCGATGCGCTACTACGCCAACGCGGTGCGCTTGCAGGGCCTACGCGACTTGTTCAGAGGGCCAGAACACCTCCACGCCACCATCGGCGAAACATTGCCCCAGTTGCGGGCCCTCGCGGCGGACTATGCCGATGTTCGTTTCAGGGCCGATCCCGACGCGTTCCCCAAGCCAATCGGTCAGCGCCTCGGGCCTCCCCCGCGGCTGCCCAAGCGTTCGATGCTTGCCCCTTGGGTCGCAAAGACGGCCATCCGTCATTTGAGACCCACCGCTCTTGGTGCCCAAGCCGCCCCCCAGGCGCTGGTCCCGCAGCGGTACGCCGTCTGGTGGTACCTCTCGCAGTACGACTCCGCCGTCGTGTCGAAGTCAGATGGTACGGGCGCGGCTCTCTATGCCCGTCAACCGGAGACTTTCCGCGCCCAGATGGCCGAGGGAGTGCGCCTGCATGTGCAGCTCTATCGGCAGTGGGATGCGTTGGCGAAGGCCTATCAGGATGCCGTGGCCGAGATCACCTCGCCGGCGGCCTGGGCGCGGACCTTCGGGCTGGACGACCCGGCGTGACGTGTGATGAGCAACGCGGCGAGTCCAGGCGGCACGAGCGAACCGAACGCAACAGGTTCAGGCTGGCTGCTGCGCCGCATTCGTGACCAGCAGGTGGCGTTCCTCCTCGTGGGCGCCACCAACACCGCCGTCGGCTTCCTCGTCTTCGTCGGTTTCGACCGGTTGTATGCCGCCGTCGCCCCTGCCTGGGGCAACGTCCTTCACAACACCGTCACGCTGGCCTGCTCCCACGTGGTGTCGGTCATCATCGCCTTCGCGCTCTACCGCACCCTCGTGTTCCGCGTCACCGGGCACCTCTGGCGAGACCTGGCCCGGTTCGAGAGCGTCTATCTGGTGTCGCTCGCCGCCAACTGGCTGCTGCTCAACCTCCTCACCGTCGTCATCGGCCTCTCGGTGATCGTTGCGCAGGCCCTGGTCGTCGCCGTCATCGCCATGGTGAGCTACTTCGGGCACAAACACTTCTCGTTCCGCCGCCCTGACCCCGCGGCACCGACCCCGCCGGGAGGTGCGGAGTGACGGCCTCACAGTCGAGCCCGCGGGTCTCGGTCGTCGTCCCCACCTTCCACAACGTGCAGTTCGTGGAGGCGACGATCGAGTCGATCCTCGCCCAGACCTTCACCGACTTCGAGTTGTTGGTGAGCGATCACAGCTCGACGGACGGCACCTGGGATCGACTGCAGCGGTTCGCCGCCGACCCTCGGGTGCGGCTGTGGCAGACGCCGACCGGAGGCGGTGCGCCGGCCAACTGGGCTGCCGTCACCGACGCCGCACGGGGGGAGTTCGTCAAGCTCGTCTGCGGCGACGACCTGCTGTATCCCACCTGTCTGCGTGAGCAGGTCGACGCGATGGACGCCCACCCGAGCGCGACCCTCGTGTGCGCGCGACGCGACCTCATCGACGCGCAGGGCGGGATCGTCATGGGGGGCCGCGGGATGAGCCGCATTCGTGGGTTCCACAGTGGGCGAGCCGCGATCCGGCGCACGGTCGCCCTCGGCACGAACATCTTCGGCGAGCCGGCCTCGGTCCTCATGCGACGCGAGGCCCTCGTCGGCGCGGGCGGCTGGTGGCCAGACTTCCCCTACGTCATCGACGAGGCCACCTACGCGCTGGTCCTGCTGCGCGGGGACTTGTATGCCGTGCCCCACAGCCTGGCTGCGTTCCGGATCAGCGCAGGGCAGTGGAGTGTCGACCTGGCCGATCAACAGGCTGCCCAGGTGATCGCGTTCCACGAAGAGTTGGACCGACGGGTGCCGGGTCTGCTCACCCGTGCCGACCTGGCCCGGGGCAAGGCGATGGCCAGGGGACTGAGCACCGCCAGGCGGCTGGTCTATCTCGCGATGCGACGCCGGATGACGACGAGCGAGTAGCCGAACGCGCGCAGTGGCGCGGTTCCACCGCGTGAACTCCACGCACCGACAACGTGTGCTGGGGCTCCCGGCCTGATTCCGCTGCCGACGCGCGGCTAGAGTCGGGGGCATGGACAAAGTCGTCTCTTCCGCTGCCGCAGCCCTCGCAGGCATCGAGTCGGGGATGTCGCTCGCCGTTGGCGGGTTCGGCCTCTGCGGGATCCCCTCGGTGCTCATCCAAGCCCTGCACGACAGCGGCGTCGACCACCTGGAGGTCATCTCCAACAACTGCGGAGTCGACGACTGGGGGTTGGGAATCCTCCTGCGAGACAGGCGGATTCGGCGGATGATCTCCTCCTACGTGGGTGAGAACAAGGAGTTCGAGCGGCAATACCTCTCCGGCGAACTCGAGGTCGAGCTCACCCCCCAGGGCACGCTGGCCGAGCGGATGCGAGCCGGGGGGAGCGGCATACCGGCGTTCTTCACGATGACCGGGGTCGGGACGCAGGTCGCTGAGGGGGGCATGCCCTGGAGGTATGCCGCGGACGGCACCGTCGCCGTCGCCTCGCCGGCCAAGGAGGTCCGTGAGTTCGACTGGATGGGGCGCCGACGCGAGTTCGTCCTCGAGCAAGCCATCGTCGCCGATTACGCCCTCGTCCGAGCCGCACGCGGCGACCGGCACGGCAACCTTGTCTTCAAGGAGTCGACCCGCAACTTCAACCCGCTGGCTGCCATGGCCGGCCGGGTGACCATTGCCGAGGTCGAGCAGCTCGTCGAGCCGGGGGAGTTGGACCCCGACCAAATCCACCTGCCCGGGATCTTCGTCCAACGGGTGCTGGCCCTGAGCCCCGAGCAGGCCTCGGTCAAGCGGATCGAACGCCGCACCGTGCGACCCAAGCCCGCCGCGCCAAGCGCAGCACCGACCGACCAGGAGGCCTGAGCCATGGCGCTCACCCGTGAGGAGATGGCGGCCCGAGCCGCTCGCGAGCTGCACGACGGCGACTACGTCAACCTCGGCATCGGCCTGCCGACCCTCGTGCCCAACTACGTCCCCGACGACGTCGAGATCGTCCTGCAGTCCGAGAACGGCATCCTCGGCGTGGGCGCCTATCCCTTCGAGGGCGAGGAGGACCCCGACCTCATCAACGCCGGTAAGGAGACCGTGACAATCCGGCGTGGAGCGTCGTTCTTCGACTCCGCGACGAGCTTCGGGATGATCCGCGGCGGCAAGGTCAACGCGGCGATCCTCGGCGCCATGCAGGTGTCGGCGGCTGGCGACATCGCCAACTGGATGATCCCCGGCAAGATGGTCAAGGGGATGGGCGGGGCGATGGACCTCGTCCACGGCGCCCAGCACGTCATCGTCCT
>Ga0208938_1000841_pt1 | contig 19956 bp, 14 predicted proteins | sample AD_UKC125_MetaG_FD_184434 | JGI IMG/M metagenome (GOLD analysis project Ga0208938, IMG submission 184434) | Active sludge microbial communities of municipal wastewater-treating anaerobic digesters from USA - AD_UKC125_MetaG (SPAdes) (version 2) | ecosystem: Engineered > Bioreactor > Anaerobic >...
ATGATCCGGCAGGGCGACGGCCACATCGTGAACACCGCCTCTCTGGCCGGCTTGGTCCCCAGTCCCATGCTGGCGCCTTACGCCATGACCAAACACGCCGTCGTCGGTCTGAGCCTGAGCCTGCGACCGGAAGCCGCGATGCACGGCGTGCGGGTGTCGGCGCTATGCCCCGGCCCCACCGAGACCCCCATCCTGGACAGCCGTGGACCGGAGGACCTGGCTGCCCACGATGGCGTCTCCGCGCGCGACCTGCTCACCAAGGCCGCAGGCCGCATCTACCCGGTCGAGGACCTGGCTCGCGACTTCGTGGCTGGCATCGAGGCAAACAAGGCCCTCATCATCGCCCCGGGCCGCGCTCGGGCCTCCTACTGGCTGCACAAACTGCTGCCCTCGCAGTTCGAGAAGGCGGCTTCCCGGCTGGTCGACTGGGCGAAGCGGGAGGCCAGCAAGCTCGATCCGACCCCCCACTAGGCGGGGTCAGGAAGAGCCGCCGAGCCCCTCGTGTGCGGGGATCGTGCCCAAGCGGCCAGCCTGAAAGTCCTCGAACGCCTGGATCACCTCGGCCTTCGTGTTCATCACGAACGGACCCATCCAGGCGATCTGCTCGCGGATGGGAGCGCCGCCGAGCAGCAGGACCTCCATGTCGTGGGTACGGGAGTCCTGCGATGGGTCGGCGCCGAACCGTAGGTCGTCACCCGGGCCGTAGACCGCGAGTTGCCCCGCATGGATCGGCGTGCCATTCACGTCGCCGCGACCCGCGAGCACATACAGCAACGCGTTGAAGTCCCGGCGCCACGGCAGAGTTACCTGGGCACCCTTGCTCACGGAGACATGCGCCATGGTGATCGGAGTGGTGGTAACACCAGGTCCCGTAATACCACCGAGTTCTCCGGCGATGACCCGAATCAGCGCCCCGGCGTCGGCGGTGGTGGCCAGCCCGACCTGGCTGGCCCGCAGATCCTGGTACTTCGGTGCGGACATCTTCAGGGCCCGGGGCAGGTTCACCCACAGTTGCACCCCATGGAACAGACCACCGCTGGCCACGAGGTCCTCCGGTGGCCGTTCGATGTGCAGCAGTCCCGACCCGGCAGTCATCCATTGGGTGTCACCGTTGGTGATCAGACCACCCCCACCGTGGGAGTCGGAGTGTTCGAACGTGCCGTCGATGATGTAGGTGACGGTCTCGAAACCGCGGTGCGGATGCCACGGCGTGCCTTTGGGCTCACCGGCGCCATAGTCGACCTCACCCATCTGGTCCATGTGGATGAAGGGGTCGAGCCACTCCAGCGGCACACCGGCGAATGCCCGGTGTACGGGGAACCCCTCCCCCTCAAAGCCGCGGGGAGCCGTGGTGATGGACATGACCTCGCGCGCAGAGGTGGGTGAACTGCTCACCCGGGGCAGGATCGTGACGTCGTCAACGGTGATTGCGGGCATGGTGACCTCCTAGTACCCGGTGCAACATAGTTGAGCGTACAACTATTCCTGAGTTCTGCCCACCGGAGTCGCGCCGCAGTGACTCACGCTCAGCGACCCTCGGGACTCCCGAAGGCGGCCGCAGCCGCCGTGGTGGCCGGCAGCGGCTCCGGTGACGCGGGCGCCGGACTCACCTCCAGCGATGGACTTGGCGAAACCTCCGGCGTCGGCTCCGGCAGCGGCTCGACATTCGCATCACTCTGGGCCAACTGCCGCTGCGCGGCGATCGCCCGGTTGATGGCGTCCTCGAGTTCGGACTGTGCCTTGCCGTAGGCAGTGAAGTCCCCGTTGCGCAACGCCTCGTTGGCCGCCTGCAGGGCCGCGTCGGCATCCGCCAGCGCCTTCGTCAGCCGCTCCTCAGGAGTCGTCTTGTCCTGGCTCTTCTTGTCATCGTTCTTGGTGTCGGACTCGTCGGGCACCGACAGGCCGAGGACCTTCGCCAGCGCATCGGACAGGTTCTCCTCGAAGGCCACTTGCTGTCCGAAGCTCACCAGGACACGGCGCAACAACGGATACACCTCAGTCGAGGCGCGCACGTAGACGGGTTCGACATACAGGAAGCCCCCGGCGACGGGCAGCGACAAAAGGTTGCCGAGCTCGACCTCCGAACCACCACGGCGCAGCAACGACAACTGTTGTGCAACATCGGGGTCGGACTCGAACGTGTTCTGCACCTGCAGCGGGCCGGGGATCACGCTGTTGCGGGGTAACTGGAGTACGCGCAACTTGCCGTAGCCGGCGCCCGCCTCGGACGAGGCGCTCATGAAGGCCGCCAGGGTCTGCCGGCGCACGGGCGAGAACGTCGTGGTCAGGGCGAACTCGGGAGCGACCTGGTCGGGCATCCGCAACGTCAGGTAGTACGGCGGCTGCGGCTTGCCGGCGGCCTGCTGAGTGGGATCAGTAGGCACGTACCAGAAGTCCTGGCCGGAGTAGAAGGATGTCGGATCGGTCACGTGGTAGCGGGAGTAGACCAACCGCTGGGCCTTGAAGATGTCCTCCGGGTAGCGCACATGCGCCTGCAGATCCGCGGGCATCTCGCTGGCCGGCTTGACCGTGTCGGGGAAGGACTTCTGCCACGCCTGCAGGATGGGGTCAGAACTGTCCCAGGCGTACAGGGTGACCGTCCCGTCGTAGGCGTCCACGACCGCCTTCACGCTGTTGCGGACGTAATTGACGTAGTCCTGGTCGATATTGATGTTGCGGCGCTGAGTAAGGGAGTCGCTGATCGCATCCGACCACCGCAGGCGCGCCGAGTACGGGTAGGCATCGGTGGTGGTGTAGCCGTCCACGAGCCACACGATGCGACCGTTGACCACTGCCGGGTACGGGTCGGCGTCCACTCGCATCCACGGCGCGACGCTCTTCACGCGGGTCAACGGGTCCCGGTCATAAAGGATCTTGGAGTCGGCGCCGATCAGGCTGGACAACAGGATGTTCGGCTCCGAGAACTTCGCGGCGAACATCAACCGGTGCAACGGCGAGCCGACATCGACACCGCCGATACCGTCATAGGTGTTGTTGCGTTGTCCCGAGGGGCTGGCGTCGTCGGGGAAGTCGAGTTCGCGTGGGAGGCCGGGGCCACCCACGATCGAGTAGGGCGGCGACTTCTCGCCGAAGTACACCCGGGGCTGGTCGATCTTGAGTTCGCCGATGGGCGGGATGTCCTCAGCGAAGAACTCCGGCTCACCCTCGGAGTTGGCACGGTTGTCATACGCGGCCACGAGACCGTAGCCGTGGGTGTAGACCAGCGTGTCGTTGGCCCAGTTGCGCTGCGCGGCGGGCACGGCCGCCAGGTCCACCTCGCGGGTACTCACGATGGCGCCGGTGCGTCCGCTGGGCAGGGAGTACCGGTCGACGTCCAGGGTGTCGGGGAACGAGTAGAAGGTACGGATCTGCTGCAGTTGGCGGAACGTGGGCGAGACGATCGCGGGATCGAGCAGGCGGATGTTGTCCAGCGTGCCCTTGTCGGCCGCCAGAGAGGCCTCATCCGGCTGCCCGACGGCGGAGTACTCCGAACTCTGCACGTTGGACAGGTTGTACGCCTGTCTGGTCGCCTCGATGTTGCGGCTGATGAACGGCGACTCCTTGCCGGGCTCGTTGGGCCGGACCTGGAACTGCTGGATGACCGCCGGGTAGATGCCGCCGATGACCAGCGCGGAGACGGCGAGCAGGCCCAGTCCGACCAGCGGCAGCGTCCACGTCCGGCGGAAGACGTTGAGGAAGAACAGGACCGCGCAGACGAGTGCGATGAAGGTGAGAATCGTCTTGGCGGGCAGCACGGCTTCCACATCGCGGTATTTCAGCCCGGTGAAGCCCTCGACGAAGTCCTCGCTCTTGATGCTGAGCGCGTACCGGTCCAGCCAGTAGGCCACGGCCTTCAGCAGGCAGATCAGACCCAGCAGCAGCGAGATCTGGACCTGCGCCGCCTCGCTGGCCTGCAGGCCGTTCTGCAGACGCACCCCGCCGTACAAGTAATGCACGGCGATCACGAAGAACAACGTGAGGAACAGGGCCATGAATCCGAAACCGGTCAGGTAGCGCAGGAAGGGCAGTTTGAAAACGAAGAAGCCCACGTCGAGACCGAATTGGGGATCGGTGGTGCCGAACGAGCCGCCGTTGCGGAACAGCATCCAGCGGCCCCACTCCGCCGTCGCCGACAGGCCCGCCAGCGTCCCCAGGAAGCCAGCGATACCGATGACGAGCCACTTCTTGATCGGCTCGATGCTCTGCCGGTAACCCTCCATCGCCGCCGACAGCCGGGGGTCGTAGTCCGGCCGGGTGCGGTAGGCGATGTACATCCCGAGCCCCACGATGAAGGCCATCACCAGCCCGAAGACCACGAATAGCAGAGTCCGGGTGCCGACGACAGTGGTGAATACCTGGGAGAAGTTCACAGATCGGAACCACAGCAGATCCGTGTACACAGAGGTGAAGATCAGGAACACGATCAGCAGCCCAGCCAGGATCGCGATGGTCATGGCCAGGATGCGTCCGCGAGGACCTCGGTTAGGAGCCTTCTGCGTGGCGGTGTCGAACGTCACATCCCAACCCTACGAGACGATGGTGACATGCACCCGACCCCAGACCTGGAAATGATTCTGCGTGACCTGGACCGTTATGTGGCTGCCGACGGCTGGGCGCAGCCGCCGCGACTGTTCGCGCTGGCGGTCGAGGACGGCCAGGTGACCACCGTGGAGCAGGCCTGGGACAGCACTGGTGAGGATCTGCTCGGCGATCTCGCGGCGATCTCGTGGCCCGCGGAGGTGGCCGGAGCCGTGGTCAGCGCCCAGCGGGTGCTGGAGCCCGACCATGACGTACGCGTCACAGTGGGAGCGCTGCGCGACCAGACCGTCGCGACCGCGCTGCGCTACCGCGATCACGACAGCGACGAGGCCGTGGCGGTGGCCGCCGCGGTCGTGCCCCGCCTGGAACGGGCCATGTGGGACACCCTGCAGTAGTCGAGGAGCGGTCAGGCGACGGGACACGGCGGCGGGGCCAGGGTTCCCTGCAGAACGTCCACCGCCTCGCTCAGGGTGTCCACCGCAGCCACCGTCAGACCCTCGGGGGTCGCGCTGGGGATCTCGTTGCAGTTGGCACGCGGCGCCAGGAACAGTTGCGCACCCTGCGCCTTCGCAGCCTGCAGTTTCTGCGCGATCCCGCCGATGGGACCCACCCGCCCGTCGTAGTCCATGGTCCCGGTGCCGGCGATCACACGATCATCCAGCAGCGAGTCCGGCGTGAGTTTGTCCACCACACCCAGGGAGAAGATGAGCCCGGCGCTGGGACCGCCCACATCGTTGAGATGGAAATCGACCTTGATCGGGGAATCGGCCAGCACCCCCAAGGACACCCCGAGGTAACCGTTCTTCGGGTCCTCGGGGTTGGCCCCAGTGGTCACCTGCACGGTCTTGTCCTGACCGTCGCGGGTGATCTCCAACACGATCTGGGCGTCCGGGCCCGCCTCGCGCACCAGTTCCGCCAATTCCTCGGGGCCGGCCAGCGGCGTGCCATTCGCGCTCACGACCACATCCCCGTGGGCGAGGATGCCGTTGGCAGGTGACTCGGGCAGCAGCTGCCGAACCCAGGGCCTGGTTTGGACGGGCTCGCCGACCTCCCGCAGGGCAGCGATCCGCGCCTTCTCCTGGGAGTCGGAGAACTGGTCGGCACCGACCTGCTCGGCGTCCTCCGGGGAGGTGTCGACCGGGTACAGCAAGGAGGTCGGCACAACCGCAACCTTGGGGTCGAACCACCCGGTGAACGCCTCGAACAGCGTCAGATCGCCGTAGGGTCCGCCCCGCTCGGTCACCGTGGTCATGTCGAGTTGGCCGTCGGTCGGGTAGGTGCTGGTTCCCGTCACGGAGATCACGGGTTGACCGTCGGCATCACCGAGGACGTTGAACAGGGGGCCCGGCGCCAGCCGGACGTAAGGCACCGGCAGCATCGTCATGATCCCCAAGGTGAGCAGCCAGAACGCCAGGGCGATGACCACCACCCGCTTGCGCCCCGTGTCGAGAAACCGGCTCACCGCGGCGAGTCCAGCACCCGCTGCAACGTCCGCAGGTCCTTGTCGGTCAACACCCGCCGCCGGCGGCTGCGTCCGCGCCACCAGGCGGCCGCGACGATCATGATCGCGGGCAGCCACCACAGGAGCACGGACATTCCCTCAGGGTACGGGTACGGCCGTGCCGCGGGTGGCAGCGCCGGTCCATGCCGCGCGCGACCCGCGGCCCGCCCATTCCCCTGTGCGCGATCGCAGACGTCACACGGGCGCACATCGTCGTAGCCTAGGAGGCACACGGATCACAGAACAGGCGGTGTCATGAGCGGCAACCTTCCCTTCGGCTTCTCCGGAGATCCCGGCGACCCGAAGAACCCCGGCGGCTTTGACATGTCGCAACTCGGGGCCATGCTTCAACAGCTCGGCGCCATGCTGCAGAGCGGCCAGAACGAGGTCAGCGGCCCAGTCGACTGGGACCTGGCCAAGAACCTGGCCCGGCAGTCGGTGGCGAGCAAGGGCGACCCCAGCGTCAATGACAACGACGTGCGACGGGTGGCGGAGGCGTTCAACCTCTCGCAGATGTGGCTTGACGAGGCCACCACCTTCCCGGCCGGCGCCGGCGTGCCGGCCACCTGGAGCCGCAGCGAATGGATCGAGAACACCTGGCCCGCGTGGCAGCAGATCATCGAACCGATCGCCGACGGGGTGCAGCAGACGTTGACCGGGATGCCCGACCTCGGCCAGATGAACCTCAGCGACCTCGGCATTCCGGGCCTGCCCGAGAACATGCCCGAGGGAATGCCCGATCTGAATGCCCTCGCCGGGCCCTTGATGAACATGGCCAAACGAATGGGGGCGGCGATGTTTGGGGCGCAGGTCGGCAACGGCCTGGCGACGCTGGCCGACGAGGTGCTGGGCGCCGCCGATGTGACAGTTCCACTGACCTCCGACGGCCGACCCGCGCTGGTGAGCGAGAACGTCAAGGCATTCGGTGCCGACCTCGACGTCGAACTGACCGATCTCTACCTCTATTTGGCCCTGCGCGAGGCGGCCCACCAGCGCTTGTACGCGCACGTTCCGTGGTTGCGCACCGCTGTGGAGACCGCCGTGCGCGTGTACGCCTCGGGCATCTCGGTTGACACCACCAAGATCCAGGAGGCCCTGCAAGGCATCGACCCCAATGACCCGCAGGCGATGCAGGACGTCATGGCGTCAGGGGTCTTCGAGCCCGCCGAGACCGAGGAGCAGAAGCGGGCGCTATCGCGACTCGAGACCCTGCTCGCCCTGATTGAAGGCTGGGTGCAGGACGTGGTACACGCCGCGATCGGCGGCCGGATGCCGAGCGCGGACCGCCTCGGGGAGACCATGCGGCGACGCCGTGCCTCCGGCGGCCCCGCCGAGAAGACGTTCGCGACGCTGATCGGACTGGAACTGCGCCCTCGGGCGTTACGGGAGGCCTCAGCTCTGTGGGCGCAGTTGCGCGAGTCGCGCGGGATCGAGGGCCGGGATGCCGTGTGGCGCCATCCTGATCTGATTCCCACGGCCGAGGATCTCACCGATCCCACAGCCTGGCTGGCTGCGACGGACGAATTGGAATAGCACAGAACTTTCTGTGCACAGCCGGTGGACAACCTAAATACCTGATGAATCGGCGCGTCTGCCCGACACGAAATGTCACCGTATGGCAGTTGTCCCCACTCGCGCACAAGGCCATGTACAGGGCGTCCCCCAGCTATCCACAGGTTCGTCCACAGCGGTGGAAACGGCTCTGCGCCACGGCATGGACGGTCGCCGCGGAGGGCCCATAACGTCAGACGTGAACGAAGCCCCCGATACCGGTGGTGACTCGCAGGGGAAGGCGAGAATCCTCCGGTCGGGGGCTTCGCTCTGTTCGAGGCGTGGCGGCGGCGGTCGGGGGCAGGTGTTCGGCGCCTGGGTGAGCAATTCGGCGCAAGGTGCGATTTCACGCGGCGTGTCGCAGCAACAAGTGCCCATTGCGCGATGGGTGGGTGATTTTCGACACCTGGCGAGTGTCGCTAGCACCGGGGTGCGTGTCAGGACGGCACGATAGCCACGTAGCATTTCGTGACGAGTGAGTACCCACTGAGAGGGAGACACATGGCTGAGACCTATGAAGGCGAAGGTTACTGCGTCAAGTGCAAGACCAAGCGTCCGCTGAACGGCGAGGTGCACGAGACAAACGGTCGCCGCATCGCCAAGGGCAAATGCCCGGAGTGTGGCACCACGGTGACCCGCATCCTCGGCAAGAGCACCAGCTGACCTCATCTGTCGAAGCGGCGTGTGCCCCACCAGGGGCCGCGCCGCTTTGTCATGTCTGCCGGCAATTGCACCGGGGGTGCACCGCCCAGACCCGCCACCGAGGACCCGGATTGCCGACATCGCTGATCATCTCCAGGCCAATGGTGCGATCCGAGGGCCCGAGAACGGAGATGGCGGCGGCCGCCTGCACCAGATGCGCCGGGTGACCCCATAGGCCCAACGTGCCGGACTGGGCCACCAGCTGCGACCAGCACCGGTCATGGTCCGCCCACGTCAGGTCGACGCACCGTGGGCAGGGGCCCGCCGCCTCATCAAGCACGGGGCCGACGTGCACGGCCGATGCGCTGAACCACACCGGAATCAGTCGAGGCGCTGCGGGCGCGGTGACCATCGATGGCACTTGCCCCTGGGGGAACACCACAACGTCGGCCTGGCGCACCACATGCACTCCAGCCAGCGTCAGGGCCTTGGCCAGCGGCTCGTGGACCAACCCCGGTGAGGCGATCGAGACCCGCAACTGCGGCAGTTGCGTGGTCAGCCCCGTTTGCGCCAAGCGCGCCAGCAGGGCATCGAGGTCCTCCTCGGCGATGCCGAGCCGCCTGCCATGCTCGACCAGCCACGCCTCGGTGTGCTCTCCATTCAGAGTGGTCAGCCAGGTCGGCAGACTGCGGGGGGCTGACTCGACGATCACAGCGTGCTCACCCCAACCGATCTGTAGGGTCTGATCGTCGCGCCAGGCGACCAACGGATTACCAATCATCTTGGGTCTCATGACGGCGACTGTGGATCATGTCTGCTGTGGAACGCCGCGGCACTCCACAGGGGGCGCGTGCTAGACGCCAGTGGTGGGTTGGGCATATGCAAGGCAGAATCGGGCGTATGGCCAACCCTCCTGGTGCGATCCCGCGGCGTGCCGTGGCGCGCACTGCTCGTATGGCCAGCCTGCCCCTGGGCTACGCCGGCCGGTCAGCCGTGGGGATCGGCAAACGGATCGGCGGCAAACCCGCCGAGGTCGTGGCCACCGAAATCCAGATGCGTACCGCCGAGCAGATGTTCAAGGTCCTGGGTGAGCTCAAGGGCGGGGCGATGAAGTTCGGCCAGGCCCTGAGCGTCTTCGAGGCCGCTCTGCCTGAAGAGATGGCGGGACCGTACCGGGCGACACTGACCCGGCTGCAGGACGCCGCACCGCCGATGCCGGCCACCACCGTGCACGAGGTGCTCGCCGACCAACTCGGCCCCGACTGGCGCGACCGCTTCCTGGAGTTCAACGACGACCCGGCCGCGTCCGCGTCCATCGGACAGGTGCACCGGGCCGTGTACCGCGATGGCCGGGTCGTAGCTGTGAAGATCCAGTATCCCGGTGCGGGCAAGGCTCTGATGGGGGACTTGAATCAGGTGGCCCGCATGGCGCGCATGTTCGGCGGCATGGTGCCCGGGATGGACATCAAGCCGCTGGTGGACGAGTTGCGGGCCCGCGTCGCGGAGGAGTTGGACTATCTCAAGGAGTCCAACTCGCAGCGGGCCTTCGCGGTGGCATTCGAAGGTGACCCGGAGTTCACCGTCCCCCACATCCTGGCTGCCGCACCTCTGGTACTGGTCAGCGAGTGGATCGACGGGATCAGCCTGTCGCACATCATCGCGGACGGTACCCGTGAGGAACGGGACAAGTACGCGACCCTCTACCAGCGGTTCGTCCTGTCGGGGCCCGCCCGCGCTGGTCTACTGCACGCCGATCCCCATCCGGGCAACTACCGGGTCACTCCTGAGGGCAAGCTCGCCGTTTTGGACTTCGGCGCTGTGGCCCACCTGCCCGATGGCCTGCCGCGCGCGATGGGACACCTGTTGCGCGTCGCCATGGAGCAGGACGCCGACGGGGTGCTGGCTGGCTTGCGAGAGGAGGGTTTCGTCAAATCTCAGATGGCCCTGGATCCGCAGTTGCTGCTGGACTACCTGTCGCCGCTGGTGGAACCCGCCCGGCACGACGAGTTCCACTACACCCGGGAATGGCTGCGCGGACAGTTCCTGCGGTTGCGCGATCCCCGCAGCGAGGAGTTCACAGTAGGACTGAAACTGAACCTGCCACCGAACTATCTGCTCATTCACCGCGTCTGGATGGGCTGTATCGGCGTGCTGTGCCAACTGGAGGCCACCGTGGCAACGCGCGACGAGGTCGCACGTTGGGTGCCGGGTTTCGCCCGCTAGCTACCAGGACGTCGGTCAGGATGGCGATGCGCCACCAGCACGCACCGGCACCGCCGGGGGCTGCGCACCGATCGGCGACGTGATGCCCCGCCAGCATTCCGTAGCTGACAGACCACCCAGTGCGCGGCCATGATCTACGCGATCCCGGTGACGGTCGGTCCGGTCAGACTCGCCACCGAGGAGCCAGCCTCGTTGGTCGCAGAGGCGATCACCGTGTATGTCCGGCCGACCTCCAGCCCGGTCAATGTGCATTGCAGGGCGCCCGTGGTCCGGCAGGACAGTTTGCCGGCGGTCGTGGTGACCGTGTAGGCCGTGATCGGCAGTCCGCCGTCCGTGGCGGGCGGCAACCAGGTCGCCAGCGCTCGGCCACCCTCCTGGGCGACGACCGTCAAGCTCCGTGGCCGGCCCGGATTCTTGCCGACCTGCAGCGGATCACCCGGGGCGGACAGGCCGGTGCTGCCGATCGTGTTCGACGACTCCGCCAGGAAGCGGTAGAACAGCCCACTGGTCAGGCCCTCCATCGTGCAGTCGGTGGCCGGCGCGGTGATGGCACATGACCGGGTCGGGACGCGCTCCCACACTCCGGTGGGGCGCAGCACATCGGCACGCACCACGATGCGTTGGGGGAGGCCGTTGTCGCGTCCGGGGATGACGGTCACCTTGGCCCTGCCGTCACCGGCACGCTCGGCTCTGGCCACCCCTGGCATCCCGGGCCGCGTGGCACCGATGGCGGTGATGGTCGGCGTGCCCACACTCGTCTCCGAGGTGCCGGCGTCGTTGACGGCCACGACCGACCAGGTGTATTTCGTCCCGGGGGTCAGACCAGTGATCAAGCAGGAGGTGCGATCGGTGGCCGCGCAGCCCTTGCCGCTGGCTCCGCTGACGCGGTAGCCGGTGATGGGCAGGCCACCATCCCAAGCGGGTCTGTCCCACGTGAGCTGCGCGTCGCCGCCGCCCAGGGCCACGGCCACAGCATTCACGGGCCGCTGCGGACGGCGTCCGACCAGCAGCGGGGCTGAGACGGGCGAGGCGATGGACGTGCCGTCGGGCCCGGTGGCCTTGGCGGTGAACGTGTAACTGGTGCCGTTGGTCAGACCGGTGACCACACACTCGGTGGTGGGCATCGTCGCGGTGCAGGTACGCCCCGAAGGATCCGCGGTCACCTTGATAGTGGATGTCACTGAGCCCGGCAGATCGCTGGGTAGGACCGTGACGCCGGCTGAGCCGTCGCCTGCTCTGCGCAGGGCGGTCACCGAAGGCGGTCCCGGTGGCGCTGTGGCGGGCACGACGATCGCCGCGGACGCGGTACTGCTCGACGAGGTACCGGCCTCGTTGGTCGCTTTGACGCTGAATGTGTACTTCGTGCCCACTGTCAGACCCGGGATCAGGCAGGACCGCGTGGTCGTCGTGCAGGATTTCCCGCCCGGGGCGGCGGTGGCTGTGTACCCGGTGACAGGCAGGCCACCGTCTTCCACCGGCGCATCCCAGGAGACCAGGGCGGCAGCGGGCCGGGGCATGGCGCTGACGGTCTGCGGGCGGCTGGGGGCCTTGCCGACCTGCAGCGCCGGGGAGTAGTCGCCGGTGGTGAGGGCCTTGCTGTTAGAGGCCACCACCCGGAACGCGTACTTCTCGCCGTTGGTCAGCCCGGTGACCTTGCAGGAGGTGCCAGTGGTGGTGCAGGTCTTGGTGGACCCACGGGCCGTGACCTTGTAGCTGACCGCCGGGGTACCCGCGGGGACCTGCTGCGCTGGCCACGAGACGGTGGCCGCCCCGTCGCCGCCGCGCACGACCGTGGGGGTGTTCACCTGCGGCGGCGTGCCGCTGGGCGCAACTTTGGTGCGGCAGCCACGGGATCCGGAGTCGGAGTACGCGGTGCCGGCGGCCGGCAGGAACTCGAAGTCGTAACTGGTGGGCTTGAGGGTCATCTGCAGGGCCCCGAACACGCCGTTCACGACATCGGTGCCCGACGCGGCAACGGCGCCCTTGAACTGCTCATTCTCCAGTTTCGTGGCCTGATGGTTGTCCACCCCACCAGTGCCGACGACGAATTCGACCATCCCATTGGGATCGAGTTGGGGGGCACCCACCTGCAGGCCATCGGCCGTGGCCCGGCCGAGCGGGTGGAAGCGCTGGTAGAGGTGGTTGTTGCCGGTCACGACGACATCCACGCCAGCGTCGTACAGCTGGTTCCACACCGGTACCCCGGGGGCGAAGTTGCCGTGCTCACCGGCCGACCAGATCGGATGGTGCCAGTAAGCCATCACACACTGCGCGGGGTTAGCGGCCAAGGTGCCGGCGATCCAGCGTTGGGTCCAGGAGCCCTCGTCGCAGGGGTAGTAGGGGCTGCAGTTGATGGTGTTGATCGCCAGGACCAGCCAATCGCCCTGCCGGAACGCGTAGGTGCCCTTGTCCTCCTGGTGGGCCACGTCGCCGAAGTACTTGTAGTAGTCCGCACCCTGCGGGGTGAGGTAGTCGTGATCGCCGGGCACCGGGTAGGTCTTGGCCTTCAACGCACCGAAGGCCTTGTCATAGGAACCCATGAGCGCTTCCATCCGCCCATCGCTGTACTGAATGTCGCCAGCGGCGAGGAAGGCGTCGGGGTTGGCCGCCTTGACCACGTCGCCGACTGCCTGCTGGCGGCAACCTGCCTTCGTGCCCACCCCATTGTTGAAGGTGGGCGATTTCGGATCGCAGGCAATGTCACCCACGACCACGATGACGGGATTGTTGGCCTGGTCGACAGCCGACGCCGCCGACGGGGCGGTGAGCAGGCCCAACAACACGGCGAAAGCGGCGAGAAGCCCCCGAAGGATCATGCTCAGCAGTGTTGCGGCCGCTCTTCAAGGCCACCTCAAGGGGACCTCTGGGTCGGGGCTGGAATCGGTGGGTCGATGGACCTACGACGTCAGCACCGAATCGATCCGACGGCGCATCTGCATGTGCATCTGCGCCTCGATGGCAGCAGCGTTCTTCGGCGGCCGACCGTTGCGCTTTGGTGATGGCACGGGCAGACCACCGAGGAAGAGTTCGCCTCCCCACACGCCACAGGTCTCTGCGCGAGCCAACGCACCGGCAAGGCACTCGCGCTGGATCGGGCAGCCGACACAGCGCCGGCGGGCATAGTCGATCTCCGTGGGGACGTCGGAGAACCACATGTCGCCGGTGCCGACCGTGCAAGGGATCTCGGTAGTCATTTCACCTCCATCAGGACAAAAGAAAGGGCCGCGGCGTAGAGCGTCCGCGGCCTGTGATGAGTGGGTAGTTCCCCTAGTCAGGACATCGAACCCTGGCAGGCGCCGCGAAGGCAACTACTGCAAGTGCGGTGGCGACCATCGTCGGCTCCTTTCTCGGGTACGCAAGTCAGGGTAGTCGCTGGCGGGCAGAATTGGCAAAGGGGTTGGGCGGCCACCCTCACGTGTCCCGCAGGATCTCCAGGATCTCCTCACCATGCTCGGACACCAATCGTTTGTGGATGCCCTTGACCCGTGCCAGTGCGCGCACCGTCGAGGGCCGATCGGAGGCGATCCCGATGAGGACGGCGTCGGTGGCCACCAGGAAGGCTGGGATACTCTTGCCGGCCTCCTCACTGCGTTTGGTGACCACCGTCTTGCGCCAGGCCCGCAGCCTTTCCACCGTCTCCATGGGAATGTCGCTCGGGCACGTGCGGCACGTGCCCACTGCCCGCTCCATCCCGCTGCTGAGCCGCTTGCCGCACACCCGGCAGCCCGGCACCGACTTGTTGCTAGCAGCCCGCGCGGTGGCCTTGACCCGGCGTGCGTCATCGGGCAGGAACCGTGATGGTTGTCGCTTGTCCTTGCGCGACCCGGTGGCGGCGTACGACAGCTGCAGAACGTCGCGGGCACGCGTCACGCCCACATAGAACAGGCGGCGCTCCTCCCCCACGTCCACCAATTCGCCCTGGTAACGCAGCGGCAGGCCACCCTCATGCAGGCCGGGCATCAGGACCATGTCCCACTCCAGCCCCTTGGCCGAGTGCAGGGACGCCAGGGTGACGGCCTGAGCCACCGGGGCGTCGTCGTTCTCCAGCCGCTCATCGAGGTCGGTGATCAGCGACTCCAGGCTCTCGTGGGAGCCGGCCAGACTGACCAGCGCGGCCAGCGACTCCCACTCCTCGCGCTGTGCCTGCCCCAGCGGTGGCGTCGGGGTGTAGCCCACCGGCTCCAACGCAGCCGCGACCCGGTCCGGAGTCCCCAACTCGCTGGGCTGCTTGGCAGCCACCCGCAACAGGGACACGGCCCGCTTGACCTCCGGGCGCTGCATGAACCGCGCGGTCCCCCGCACCGTGTAGGGGATACCCAGGGCCTGCAGCTCGCGCTCGAATCGGGCGGTCGCGGAGTTGGTGCGGACCAGGATCGCGATCTCGTCGGGCCCCGTGGTCTTCAGCCGCGCCTTGACCGCCGCGGCCACCCCTGCGGCCTCGTCCTGCTCATCGGAGTACACCTGAGTCGCGACCACACCGGTCACCGCGCGCTGCGAGACCAGCGTCAACCGCTCCCCAGAGTCGGCCTGGGCCAGAACGCCGTTGGCCAGACTGATGATCTGCGGGGCGCAGCGGTAGGAACGGGTGAGTTTCAGGACGGTCGCCTGGGGCCACCGCCGCCGGAATCCGAGCAGGTACTCGCTGGTCGCGCCGGCGAAGGTGTAGATGGTCTGGGACGGGTCGCCGACCACACACAGTTCGTCGCGGGTGCCCAGCCAGCCGTCGAGCACCTGGTGCTGCAGCGGGGACACGTCCTGAAACTCGTCCACAGTGATCCAGCGACACCACTGCCGCACCTGCTCGGCGACCGCCGGGTTGTCCCGGATCAGACCAGCGTTGAGCAGCAGGATGTCCTCGAAGTCCACGACCCCGGCGCTGCTCTTGGCGTCCTCATAGGCCTGATACACCAATGCCAAACGGTCCCCGACGACGCTGTCATTTCCCGCCTGCTCGGGCGAGAGTCCGCGCGCCTTGGCCACCTCGATGGCGCTGGTCACGTCGCGGCGACCCGCGTCATCGAGTCTGATCCCGCAGCGGGTGAGGGCTGCGGACACCAGCCCGATCTTCGACGCCTGAATCCTCGGCAACTGCCCACCGACCGTGCGCGGCCACATCCACTTCAACTGCCGCAGAGCCTCGGAGTGCACGGTGCGCACCCGCACCTCGGGCACCTCCATCGCGCGCAGCCGCCGACTGAATTCACCCGCCGCCCGGGTCGTGAACGTCACGACCAACGAGCGGCGAGGGTCCATCACGCCGGTGGCCACCCCGTAGGCCACCCGATGTGTCAGCGCGCGGGTCTTGCCGGTGCCCGCCCCCGCCAGCACGGCCACCGGCCCCGAGACCGCCTCAGCTACTGCACGCTGATCGGGGTCCAGGGGGGCGAGGATCTCTTCGGCATGCACGCCTTCGATCCTCACATCCGGTTGCGACATCGACGTGGCCGGTCCTGCGTAGCGCTCAGCGACTCCAGGTATGCGGGATGGCCGCCCCGAACCAGTCTGCGATCAGATGATGCGCCACCGAGATGCGTGGCGGGATCCGCAGCTGCCCGGCCTGCGCCGCAGCGGCGAACTCCGCCCGGCTGAACCACCTGGTCTCGGCGATCTCCTCGCCATCGGGGTGACTGTCCTGAGCGTAGGTGGACGCGGTGAAAGCGATCATGATCGAACAGGGGAACGGCCACGGCTGACTGGTGCGATAGTCGACCGCGTCCACCGGCACCGTCACCCCCGCCTCCTCGGCGATTTCGCGGACCACGGCCTGCTCGAAGGTCTCCCCGGGTTCGACGAAACCGGCCAGCGTCGAGTACCAACCTGCGGGCCACACGGCCCGGCGGCCCAGCAGGGCGCGGTCCTGGTCATCGACCACGAGGGCGATGATGGCCGGATCAGTGCGGGGGAAGTGCTCGGAATCGTCGTGGGGACAGCGCCGCACCCACCCCGCCCGGGCCAGTTCGGTGGGCTGTCCACAGCGCGGGCAGTGGGTGTGGCTCGCGTGCCAGTTGTCCAGGGCGACCGCCGTCAGTGCCGCGGCGCGTTCCACATCGGTGAGCGTGTCGATGGTGGTCCGCAGATCCTGGGCGACGTCCGAACGCGTCCGCAGGGCGAACCACGGCTGCCCGCCCACCACCCCGAGCAGAAGCCGCTCCCCATCGATGGCTGGCTCTAGGTCGACGTGGCCCTTGTGCACACCGATGACCCGTCGGCGTGGATCCGTCCAGAGCCGGGCAACCTCGTCGGGATCGTTGCGCACAGAATCGTCGCGAACGAAAAGGTCGGGTTCGGCGGTGGGCCACACCAGGCCACCGTAACCCGTGTGTCAGGATTGGCGGGCATGGGCGATTTCATCAAGCAACTCACCGGAGTGCGGTTCGTAGCCGCCGCCTGGGTGATGCTCTATCACTTCCAGCCGGCGCTGGCGGCCAGCGGTCTGTTGTTCCCCATCCTGCACGAGTTCCTGCGGCTCGGATCGGTCGGCGTCGACCTGTTCTTCGCGCTGTCCGGCTTCATCCTGACCCACACCTACCTCACGCGGCTGGGCGGAAAGCTCAGTTGGTCGGGCAGCCTGAACTTCTGGTGGCTGCGCCTGGCCCGGGTGTATCCGGTCTACTTCGTGATGCTCAACGTTGCCGGCCTGGCGGCCTTCGCCGAGATGGTCGTCAAGGGTGAGCCACGCCGCGACTGGATGACGGTCCCGTCGTATCTCAAGCAGGTCCTGATGATCCAGGAGTGGGGCCCAGATCCCAGTCGTGGGTGGAACTTCCCGGCGTGGTCGCTTTCCATGGAGTGGCTGGCCTACCTGTTCTTCCCTCTGCTGGTCCTCGTGTTGTGGCGTGCCCGCGACCGGTTCCGCCCAGGCGTGCTGGCGCTGTTCGCCTTCCTGTGTCTGACTCCCCTGCTCTACATCGGGCTGACCCGCGACGACGACCCGTTCCTCACGCAGGGCTGGGCCAGCACGATCCGGATCGCGACCGAGTTCACAGCCGGGTCCTTCACCTACCTGGCGGTGCGCAGGTGGCAGGACAGCGCCGGCGCACGCAAGAGCGCCCATATGCTCGCCTGGGTGGTCCCCATCGCGATCGTGGTGATCGCAGTGGTGATGGGCAGGATTCCCGCGCTGCAGTGGCCCGGTCTGCCCGATGAGGCGCCGCGCGGCTACGTGATCATCATCCCGCTGCTTGTCCTGTGGCTCGGGGCGTTGGCTCTGAGCGAGGGCCGCCCATCGCGCTTCCTGAGCACCAAGGTGCTGGTGTACGGAGGCTTCATCTCCTACTCGCTGTACTTGGTCCACATCGTCTGGTACGGCTTGTGGCGAGCAGGCCTGGACGTCGCCGGTATCACCGGCGGTCCGGTGTACCTGCTGGCCACCCTGTTCCTGATCGCCTCCACGATCGGATGGGCCTACCTGCTCTGGCGCTTCATCGAAGAACCCGCCCGGGAGTGGATGCGCAGCAAGGCTGGGGCGCGCCGGGTGCCGACGGAGGAGGCAGGGGAAGCCGCCCGCTGATGGCCACTTTGCGGGTCGGCAGCTACAACATCCTGCATGGCATGCGGGTGCTGGACGGCGCCCAAGAGCGCGACACCGAGGCGCTGCGCGCCGCTGTCGCCGGTCTGGATGTGGACGTACTCGGCATGCAGGAGGTTGACCTCGGCCAGCCTCGCAGCGGTATGACCGATCAGACACGGGAAGCGGCCGCAGCTATGCAGGCCGAGCACTGGCGCTTCGTGCCGACGGTGGTCGGTACGCCGGGCCACCAGGCGCACTTTCGCCCAAGCACCGACGTTGATGTCGCGGCCACCTGGGCGGGGGCGCTGGCAGAACCCCTGTATGGCGTCGGTCTGGTCAGCCGGCTGCCCGTGTTGCGGTGGGACTACCTGCTCATGGATCCAGCGAACATCACCATGCCCCTGCTCGTCCCCGGCAACTCACGGCCGCGACTGCTGCGCGTGCCCGATGAGCCCCGAGCGGCCCTGGCCGCTGTCCTGGACCTGCCCACTCCCGTCACGGTGTGCACGCTGCACCTGTCCTTTGTGCCGTTCACCAACACCCGGCAACTCCGAGAGGTCCGCGACTGGCTGGCCGCGTTCCCCCGACCCGTGATCCTGCTCGGGGACTTCAACCTGCCCGGCCGGATCGCGGCCCGGGTCACCAAGTGGCACGAGACCGAGACCGGTGCGAGTTACCCGGTGTTCAAACCCCGTGTGCAGTTCGATCACATCCTGTCCGATGGCATCGCCGGCTCGGGCGGAACTGTGCATGCCTTGGCCGTTTCTGATCACTGCGCGATCACGGCCCAATTCGCCCTGTAGGCGCAATCACGTCGTCGCCAGCATGGTAGCTAGGGCAGCCAGATCCGGGAGTTCCGGCTGGACCACGTGGCCATCCGCCACGTAGACGAACGTCGCACGGACCTGCTCGGCCGGGACCCCGACCTGCTGGGCCCAGGCGATCCGGTACACCGCCAACTGCACGGGATCGGCGCTATGGGCGGCGCTGGTCTTCCAGTCCACCACTTCCCAGGTGCCATCGTCGTGGCGGAACACCGCGTCGATCACACCCCGCACGACTGTCCCCGCCACATTGAGTGACACCTCGGTCTCCACGGCGTGCGGCACCATCAGGGCGTAGGGGGTCCGCCGGTAGCCGGCGATCAGGTCTGCCAGGTCCATGCGCCGACCGAGGTCGGCGTCGGTGGCCAGATCCCACTCGGGAATCAGGGAGAGTTGCTGGTGAGACGCTGCGATCCACTCGTGGAAGGCGCTGCCTCGGGCAGCTGCTGCGCTCGTGACGCGGGGCATCGGCCGGGCGAGGTCGCGCGCAAGTTCCTGCGGATCGGCCAGCGCCCGCATGAGCGTCGAAGTGCTGAGCACCGGCGGTAGCGGCACCTCCCGGGTCGGTGCCGACAACTGCACCTCGCGGGTGAACACCGCCTCGATGTCGGTGTCCATCCGGTCCAGCCAGGCCGACTCGACCAGGGTCAGCGCCGCCTCGGTGCTCTCCGGCGGGGAGGTGCTGGTGAACACCTCACTGGTCCCGGGCCATTCGATATCGCCCGCCTCGGCCCGGGGCGGCGCTTCGGCAGGCTCTGGCACCCAGCAGACGGTGTCCACCCCTGGGACGGTGCTCAGTGCCAGCAGGTAGTCACTGGGTGCCCGCTTTTGACCCTCGCTGGAGTACCAATGGCCGGTGGCGTGCAACTCTTCACGGGCACGGGTGAGCGCCACGTAGGCCAACCGGTTCTCCTCCTGGGCGTCCTGGGCCTTGTACTGATCCTTCAGCGCCGTGTTGGCCTTCGTGAATCCCAATGGAAAGTCGCCGCCCCCAGCAGTCCAGTTCGGCAGGTACGGCAGTCGACTGCTGTCGCCGCGCAGCGGGTACGGCAACTCCTCGTAGTGAGTGGTCCACACGTAACGCCCCTGCCCGGAGGGGAACACCCCCTTACTCAACGCGGGGACGAACACGTAGTCCCACTCCAGACCCTTGGCCCGGTGCACGC
>Ga0208938_1000842_pt1 | contig 19938 bp, 18 predicted proteins | sample AD_UKC125_MetaG_FD_184434 | JGI IMG/M metagenome (GOLD analysis project Ga0208938, IMG submission 184434) | Active sludge microbial communities of municipal wastewater-treating anaerobic digesters from USA - AD_UKC125_MetaG (SPAdes) (version 2) | ecosystem: Engineered > Bioreactor > Anaerobic >...
CGTCCCACCCCATCAGGCGGGCTATCTCCTTCAGCCTGTCCGCGAAGGCGTATTTCCTGAAGCCGTACCGGGACACGAGATAGTCTCCCGCCGTATCCTTGCCCGAACCCGCCTTACCCGAAAGAAGCACCATCATCTTCATCTTCATCGTCTCACCAGTAGAAATTCAGCACGACGCCCGCAAATAAAAAGGGCGCCAGCGGAAGCCTGCTCTTCAGCGTGATCCTTCCCGACGCAAGGAGAAACACGATGACCGCGCCCGATATGAGAGCGGCAAATACTCCGGCACGGACAAGATCCCACAGCCCGAGCCACGTGCCCGCAAAAAGAAGGAGAGTGGCGTCTCCCTGCCCCATCTTGCCCGTGCACGACAGAAGTATCGCCACAAGAAAGCCCGCCAGCCCGCCGAAAAGCGACAGCAGAAAGAAATCGAAGGAAAAAAGCAGAAGCCCCGCCAGAAGGAAGGCCCCGGCAAAGGGAATGGTGAACATATCGTGTATGGTGCCGTCATAGATATCCGTCAGGACGGACAGGTAAAGGACGCACAGGCCTGCAACGATATAAGCCGTATAAGCGGGCAGGTACCACCGGGCGGAAAAAAAGACCGCCGCACCGAAGGCCAGCTCGCTCAAGGGGTACCTTACGGAGACGGGCTTTCCGCAGTAGCGGCACTTGCCCCCGCAAGCGAGCCACGACAGCACCGGGATAAGGTCGTACCACGCAAGCACGTGCCCGCAGGAATCGCATTTAGACCTTGACAGCGCCCAACTTTCTCCCCTAACTGCTCTTTCCGCCACGACATTCAGAAAGGAACCCAAAAAAAGCCCCAACAGGAAGAACAAAAGATCACCCCTTCGTCTGCTTGTACAGCTCACATTATACCATATCCTTTTTATTTGACAACTGTTCAGGATATGATAAAATATATTTATCAATAAAAAAAGGGGAGAAAACATGGGCTGGATTCCCTTGCACGTCCACAGCGAATACAGCACCCTTGACGGTGCGATCAAGATAAAGGATTACGTCGACTGGGCTAAGAAAAACGGCCTTCCCGCCATAGCCGTAACCGACCACGGCTTTCTGTCTGCCATCCCTAAGTTCGACAAATACGCAAAGGCGGAAAGGTCGGTAAAGCCCATATTCGGCATGGAAGCCTACGTCGAGCCCGTCACGGGAACGGGGCAGAAGTACCACCATCTCGTCATACTGGTCAGAAACCAAAGGGGGCTTTCGAACCTTTACAGGCTGTCGAGCATGTCCTTCGGGAACATGAAGGGAAGGTTCGGCATCATCAAGCCCGAATGGCTGAAGGAATACGGCGAAGGCCTGATATTCCTTTCCGCCTGCATGCAGGGGGAGCTTCCCTACCTGCTCCGCAGGGGAGACGAAGAAGGAGCCCTGAAGTTCGTCAACTTCATGAAGGGCTTCGACTTCTTCGTGGAGCTCGTCGACATCGGCACGAAAGAGCAGGACGACTTGAACAGGAAGCTGAAGGACATGGCGGACCGATGCGGGTTGATGACGGTAGCCACGCCCGACGCCCATTACTTCGCCGAAGACAGGTGGTGGTATCCCACCTTCTGGGCTTCCAACCGACACACTTCGGAAGGCTACGAAGACCGCGTGGCCGACATGGCAAGGATGGACCTGTCCCTGCCTTCCCCGCAGTACATGCTGGAAAAGTACGGCCCTGCAGCGGAAAACACCGCGCTCGTAGCAAATATGGTAGAAGACGTCAGGGTGAGCTTTCCCGCCCACATGATGCCCAAGCTGAGTTCTTCCGTCGACTTGAAAAGCCTTGCCGAACGGGGGCTTGAAGAGAAGATCGAAAGGTACGGGCTGCCGAAGGAAGAGTACAGGGAAAGGCTTGCCCGCGAGCTCGATATCATCGGCAAGCTCGGCTTTGACGACTACATGCTCCTTGTGCACGACATCATAGAGACGGCAAGAAGGAAGGACATCTACGTCGGGCCGGGGCGCGGATCGGCGGCGGGATCTCTGGTCGCTTGGGCGATAGGCATCACCGCCGTGGACCCCATACGCCACGGGCTGATATTCGAGCGCTTCATAAACCCCGGAAGGAAGGACTTCCCTGACATAGACGTGGACGTGGAGCACACGCGGCGGGAAGAAGTCATAGAAGACCTGAAAAACAAGTACGGACACAACGCCATAGCGGGCATCATAACCTTCTCGCAGTACCGGCTCAGAAACGCCGTCGGAGACGTGCTGCGCGCCATGTTCGACAGGGTGAAGTCGGGAAGCGACGTGGAGCAGTTCAAAAAGATCGTGGGCGAAGAGATCAAAACGAAGGCGGAAGAAGAGACCAAGGCGGGCGAAGACAGGGAATACATAAACGAAGAAGCTGTCTACGCAAGGACCAAGGACATCATGCCCCGCGAGAAGGCGGAAGAGATACTGGAGACGGCAAAGAAGATCGTGTCCCTGCACAAAAATCTCGGACGCCACGCCGCGGGCATCGTCATCACGCCGGGAAACGTGGAAGATTTCTGCCCCACGGCCTGCGTCAAGAGCGGAAAGGAATACGTCAGGATAACGCAGTTCGACATGAGCGGCATAGAAGCCGTCAAGCTCATCAAGATGGACATTCTCGGACTGAAGAACCTTACCGCCGTAAGGGAAGCGTACGAGACGGCAAGAAAGTTCGACAAGGACGTCGAAAGGCCGGAAGACATATACGACTACCTGAACGGCGCCAACAACCTTCCCGAAGACAGGGTAAGGCGCATGTGGGCCGTGATAACCCGGCATCCCGACGGCGTGTTTCAGCTCTCTTCGTGGAAGGCGAAGCAGATAGCGGGCAAGATAAAGCCCAAAAACGTGAGCGAGCTGTGCGACATACTCGCCCTGAACAGGCCGGGTCCGCTGGCAAACAAGCTCGACGAATTCTACGTCCAAAAGAAGATCCCGCCGGAGCTCGACCTGCCCGCCTTGAAGGAGATAACGCGCAGTACCGGATACGTGCTCATCTATCAGGAGCAGATCATCGAGACCGCCCGAAAGGTGGCCGGCTTTCCGCTCCCGAAGGCGGACGACCTGCGAAAGGCCGTGGGCAAGAAGAAGCAGAAGGAAATGGAAGAGCTGAAGCAGGAGTTCGTAAAGGGAGCGACGTCGAAGGGCTACACGAAAGAACAGGCGGAGACCATATTTTCCACCATAGAGAAGTTCGCCGGATACGCCTTCAACAAGTCGCACTCGATGGCCTATTCCTACCTTGCCTGCGTCACGGCGTGGCAGAAGGCAAACTACCCGCCCGTGTGGGCAAAGGCCTTCCTGAACATGAAGCGCGAGAAGGACAAGAAGGAAGACCTTGGCGACCAGATAGACATCGCAAACGAGTTCTGTCCCATCTACGGCCCGCAGGCTACGAGAAAGGACAAAACCTTGGGCGACCTGATGGAGATGCGGGTCGTAAGGCAGGCGGGCATAGACGTCTCCGAAAAGGACTCCTTCCTGCTCAAGAACTCTTGGGCGCTGTTTCTGGGGCTGGAAGACATATATCAGGTGAGAAAACAGGTGAGAAAGTTCTCGGACTTTCCCCTGCCGGAAAGCTTAAAACAGCTCTGGGAACTGGCCGTAAAGCACGGAATGACTAAAAGCATCCTGGCCCCGCTTTTTTCGCTTGGCGTTTTCGACAGGGCGCTTGAAGGCTACGGCGATCCCTACCTTTTAAGGGCCGTCATGATGACGGACGAAGAGATCGGAGAAGAGCTCAGGGAAGCGGTGAAGGCCGTCACGCCAAGGTCGAAGAAACCGCCCGAAGAAAGGCTTGTCGGGCATTTTCCCTTTCTGTCTTTGCTCGTCACCGCCGTGGAAGCGAAAAGATACGACGAAGCCATAGACAGGGTCGCCGAGATGTATGCAAGACGGGCCGACGAAGACAGGTTCTTTGAAGACGTCGACTACAGGAACAGGTGCATATCCGCCATATACAACACGGAAAGACAGCTCTTGGGAGAAGGGCTGACCGTCAAATGGTGGGACATGGCGGCCGAAGCCGTGAAATACCGGTTTGCCTGCTTTGCGGACCACGTTTACGCCCTTACCAAAAGCAGGGACAGGGAAGTACAGCAGATGATACGGCAGGGCTTTTGGACCATAGGCAAGGCCGACAAGAAATACGGCAGGGTAAAGCTGCTGGGCAGAAACGGAGCTGCGGGATTTCCGGTGATATTCTTTGCCGACGAAGGACGGGAACAGGGCGTTTGGGCGGTCAAGCTGAAGTACGACGGCAGATACTTCAAATGCGCCGACTGCATACGCATAGAGCCGGGCAAGACGTACGAGACCGACAGCGACCTGTGCTACAAAGACGACAGGATGCCCGAGCGACTGAAGGAATACGTAGGCAGGATCAATCCCGGGCGCAGGGCGCTCAAAATCTCCTGAAGGGAAGATGGCTATGTGGATATTGGAACTGTTTAGGCGGACCAAGGACGGAAAGGAAGAGAAAAAGCAGGATACCTGCCTTTACAGGCGTCCCGCTGCAGGACGGGTCGTCGTGTTCACTTCGGGCAAGGGCGGGGTGGGAAAGACGACGCTGTCGAGCTCCGTGGCATACACGCTTGCGGGAGCCGGCAAGAAGACGCTTCTCGTCGACCTTGACACGGGACTCAGGAACATCGACATACTTCTTTCGGTGTCGGACAGGATAACCTACAACCTTTACGACGTGACGGAAAAGAAAATCCCGTGGCAGAAGGCGGTCGTCTCTCCGACGGAAAACCTGTACGTCATCGTGAGCGACCACATGAGAGAGAAGGAAGCCATACGCAAGGACGCCTTCGAGCTGGCGCTGTACGATATGGCAAGGCACTTCGATTTCGTGGTGCTGGACTGTCCCGCCGGGATAGAATACGGCTTCAGGCTCGCCGTGTCGTGCGCGGACGAAGCCGTGATCGTGGCAGGCCCGGACATGCCTTCCCTGCGGGGAGCGGCGCAGGTGGCAAGGCTCCTTCAGGACAAAAAGCCCTGCGTGGGAGTCGTAAACAAGGTCATCCCGAGCCTGCTTGAAAAAGGTTTGTGCGCGGGCAGGAAGGAAGCGGAAGAGATACTCGGCATTCCCGTCGTGGCCGAGATACCCGCCGACGATGCCGTCGTGGGATGCGCCCATCTGGGGGTTCCCATCATGTCGGTGAGAAAAAGATCGCCCTTCAAGGAAGCGGTGATCAAATTCACTAAGGAAAGATACGACCTTGGCGAGAATTAAAACAAACGGGCCGGGCTGTTTTACGATCTCCCGCCGGGAAAGCCCACCCTTTTAAGGGTGGGATGAAAGGCGGCCTTGCCTTCTTCCTAAAAGCGTGATACAATTTAAGCGGGTGAACCATTATGCGTAAAACTTTCAAGTACCGCATTTATCCAACTAAAAAGCAAGACCGCATAATGAGTCAGTGGCTTGAAGAGTGCCGCTGGTTGTTCAATCATTTCCTTGCTGAGCGAAAGAATGCATGGGAACAAGAACAAAAATCCTTGTCCTTGTATGAACAGCACGCTTCGCTTCCTGCCCTTAAAGAACAACGTCCTTCTCTTGCCAGTGTCCATTCTCAAGTTCTGCAGAATGTTGCTGTTCGCATTGACCTTGCCTTCAAAGCATTTTTCCGCAGGGTCAAAGCTGGCGAAAAGCCCGGCTATCCCCGCTTCCGCGGAAAAGGCCGCTATGACAGCTTCACCTTTCCGCAAAGCGGATTTAGTCTTGACGGCAATATCCTGCGGCTTTCCAAGATAGGCAATGTTAAGGTTGTCTTGCATAGACCAGTTGAAGGAAATATTAAAACCTGCACTATTAAACGTTCTTCTACCGGCAAATGGTACGTCATGTTTTCCTGCGAATGGGAACCAACCCCTTTGCCGGAGAATAACGAAGCTGTCGGTATTGACGTTGGCCTTCATTCGTTTGCCACCCTTTCAACTGGCGAACATATCGAAAATCCAAGGTTCTTTCGCCAGGAAGAAAAGGCTTTAGCTAAAGCACAGAGAAAGCTGTCTAAGGCCGAAAAAGGGACACTCGAACGAAAGAAACGCCGCAAAGTTGTTGCTAGGATACACGAACGCATTGCCTGGAAACGACAAAACTTCATTCACCAACACTCGCGCAGGATAATCAACCGCTTTGGCATAATTGCCGTTGAAGATATACACGTTAACCATATGCTACACAATCACTGCCTAGCTAAGAGCATTTCCGACGCTGCATGGTCGGGATTCTTCCAACTACTGGCGCAGAAGGCAGCGTGGGCCGCTCGCCAGTTTGTGGCTGTAAACCCCGCCTATACCAGTCAGACTTGCTCAAGTTGTGGGCATCGGCAGAAAATGCCGCTGTCGGAAAGAGTTTTCAAATGCCCGTGTTGCGGTCTGGAGTCAGACCGCGACCACAATGCTGCGGTAAACATTTTGGGATTGGGGCTGCAATCCCTGGGTATCAACCCCTAGAAGCCCACGACTTTAGTCGTGGGAGCAGTCACCCGACCCGTACGATTATTTTAGTCGTCAAAGACTTCGCATTTATCCGCTGCTATATACAGGGCATGCCCTTTCAGTTTTTGTTCCCAGTCGAACTTTTCGTAGGTCTTTCTTGAAAACTCAATATAGAAAGAGTCCTTCCAAACTGCTTCGGTCTCGAAGTTGTCCTTCCTTACATATCCCGGAAATTTTATCAGAAAACAGCAGAGCTCAAGCTGCGGAATTTTACTGTAGAGATCGTAAATCCTGTTGAAGAGATACCATTGGGCCTTGCCGTAGCGATCGCCAAAAAAGCCCGCGCCCCCCAAGGGCATATATTTGTTGTTTATGTCCCCGAGACAGATCGTCGCCGTCAGGGTCTTTTTTCTCTTGTTGTACGAAAGCTCTGGGACATTGACGTCCAGCTTCGTGCTCATAGAAATGAAGACGGCATTTTCGAGTATCTTTCTTGCCTTAGCTTCTATCTCTTTAGTCTCCTTGTCCTTTCCGAACAGAAAGGCGGACGCGGGATCCGCCAGAACAAAAAACAGCATGAATATCGATATCCAAGCGACGTACTTTCTCATATTCTTAAATTCCCCTTTCTTGTGAACTATTGTGAACTATATTGTATTATACCCAAAAAGAAACTGTTTATGAAAATTTTATATCTCTTCCATGCACGCTACGACATGTTTATGTGTTTATAGACGATGAACTTCTTTTCCCGTGCCTTCAATATAAACGCATATGTCCCTATGTATTAAAGGCTGCCTTTAATACCTGTTTTTAGCGTTTCCCGTTTCTGCTCCCGAGATCACACCCTGATTGTCATGCCATGATTTGAACGTATTCCGGATCTTCCGTCTCCTTTCACCCACACCCTGCAAACACTTCGTCTCCGCCGAAGGCAGGGGCTGCGCAGGACCGAGATCCCGTTTTGGGACAAAAGATTCTTTCGCTCATGATTTTCTCTCCTATCTTCCGAGAAGCTTTCCTATCCCGGATTTTGCGGCGCCCGCGGTTGCGGAAGCGGCAGTCCCGCCACCCCTTTGGGCAGCCATGGATATCGTGGCCATCACCACGGAAGATATGACGACGGCGGACATGTTGTCGGCAAGCTTCGGTATGTTGAAGGCGGCGTGGACGAAGGCTATCCCCGTGATGAATATGACGAGCGGATCGGTGATGGACCCTGAATTCGTGAGAAAGCTCACTATAGATAAGCCGATCATCGCTATGGAAGCAAACACGCCCCAGAACTGGTACTTGAAGAACGACTGAAGCCAGCCCGACAGGAACCCCTTGATGAAGTCGTTCTGCACGTACAGGGAAAGGTAGCCCATGGCCAGACATATGGGGCCGACTATCAGAGAAGTGGCAAACAGCACATCCCGCGATATCAAAAGGACCTTGATGGAGACGTAAGCCGTCCATCTCATGATCCCGTTTACTACGCTTATAAGGTCAAGCCAGTCTATCTTGCCGTCGCCTGCGCTCGCCGTCTCCACGAGAGCCTTCTGCATGGCTTCCTGTCCGCCCCAAGGGGAGATGAGATATCCGGCAAAGTTGAAGACGTCAAGAAGCAAAGTTACCCAGACGCGAAAGGACAAGATCGCTATCACGAAGAACATGAACCTGAAGATATCGGAAGCGAAGTGGGACAAATTCGTTCGGGAAGAAAGGAAGGTGGCCAGCACCTGTATGACGAACATGAGAGAGATTATCTTCAGACACACGGGATAGATAACTTTAGGCAGTATGTTTTGGGCATGTTCTGCCACGCCTTCCGCCCGCGGGATGGCGCCTTCAAGCAGGGCGTTAGCCTTGTTTCTGGCGTCGATGAACGTCCCGCTCGTAACGTTATCGGCAAGGGCATTCGCCACTTCGGGCCAGAAGCGCATGTTGAACTTGGCGGTCCCCAAAACGGCACGCGTGACGGGCATATCGCCCACATTCCTGTAGCTTGAAAAGGTGACGAAATTGAGCTGTTCCCTGACCTTTTTCTCGTACGCGGGCATGTAGGCTTCCGAAGTTCCGCCCGTCTCCGTCCAGTCGGGGGCTTCCACGTTCGACAGTATGGAAGACACGATCTCTTCAGCCGACCCTGCGGAAGGGTAGACGACTCCCTGTCCCATGGGAATGTATTCGGCAAAGGCCGGCGAGACGAAAAGAAACAGGAAAACAACTGCAAGTACCTTTTTCATCGCCATCATTCCTTCGGCGGGGTGGCCTTCCCCTTAAGGGAACTCAACAGCCGCGCCCCCGCAGCCACGGCTCCCAATCCTGCGGCCCTTGCTCCCACGCCCGCTCCCGCTTTGAGCGATTTGCTCACCATTCCTGCCATTCCCGCTCCCACGGCAGCGGCAGCCCCGCCCATGTTTTCCGCCATGCTCGGCACCTTCACGGCGGCCATGATGAACACGATGCAGGTGATCATGAGCTCGACCAGCCCCGTGTCCATGCCGGTAAGGCCGATGATGTAAAGCACGACGCAGAGAAGGCATGCCAGCGGACGATAGAAGAGAAAGGTTATGAAGCTCTTGATCCAATGGGATATCCACTCATTGCAGAAGGGAAGCATGGACAGCACGAGCATCCACGGCCCTATCACCGCGGATATGGCGACCATGACGTCAGAGAGAATGAACATCACGTATACGACGGCTTGAGCCACGGTCCCGCATATATGTATGAACGCCTGAGCTATCATGTTCCCGAGAAATCCGGAAGAGACGGACACCAGAGACTGCTTCATGCCGACTATAGCGCTGATGTCCGAGACGGCATGCGCCACGTCCGTGTTTCCCAGCATGGCGTTGCCGACCGCCGTGGACACGGACATGCCGATGACCATGAAGGAACGCAGGAAGTGCACGGAAAGGAAGACGAATATGCTCTTGAATATCGTCGTCACCATGTCCCCTTCTTCTCCGGCTATGAGCGTCTTGTAGGCGACCCACACTATGTTTACGACGAAGATGACGCACCACAGTATCTTCGCTATGAGCAGGGACCTGTCGTAGACGCAGTCCCCCGCCTTGATGCCGGGCACTCCTTCAAGCCCCGCCGCGTACTGCGTCGCCTTGAGAAGGCCCTTGATTTCGTCCACGGCATCGCTCGGGATGTTCATGTCGCCTTCGCCGGTGGAGACTTCCGTCCCGAAATCCACGGGAGCATGGTCGCTGTGCAGGGTGGACACGTCGGCATAGTATCGGGCGATCTGAGCGCTCCTTGCGATAAACCACGGCGGAGTCCCTTCCTTGATGTAGGTTATCCTGTCGCCGTCCATGCTCACCCAGCCTTCCACGATCTGCTTGGACTCGCCCAGCCCCGTGAAGCCAAAAAGGAGCGCCCGCGTCACCATCCAGTTGGCGGAAGCCTGAGCTATGAAGGAAGTCCCTTCGGCGGGAAGCTCTATGTCCGCCGTGTACTCCGGATCGATCCTGTTCATGACGTCCTTCATGTTCTTCAGCACGACTCCGCGGGCGTTGGCGTCAAGGGATGCCGCAAAGTCGATCGGCTTGGCGATGTCGGTATCGACGGGGGGAGCGTTGAACTGCCTTGCCAGCTCCCTAAGGTCGTTAGCCACCTTTTCCATCACGGGGTCCTTTCCTTCTTCGGCGAAGGCTGCGGAAGACAGGAGAAAGAACGCAAAAAGCAGACAGAGTATCTTCTTCAACCTGACCACCTGAAATCGAAAAGCGGGCTCGGGATCCACACTACATCGTCCCGCCCCGGCTTTCTTTTTTCTCTCGCAAGCGCCAACAGGGGAACTTCCCGCACTTCTTCTTCGTAAAACTCCCTGACCGATTCCTTTGCGGGATCGAAAGACGGCCTGTCTCCGAAGAAAAACCAAAGGGAGTCGAACAGCTCGCCGGCCATTACCCTGAAGGCAGGACAGTCACGAAAATACCACTTCCCGTTCTCCCGCTCCCTGTATTTCTTGGTCCTTTCCGTCCATTCGAGAAGATATTCGATCTCCTTCGGCAGGGACTTAAACCTGCCCTGAGCGATGACGGGAAAGACGATAAGGCCGTCTTCGACATAAACGTCAATGGCCCCCATCAGCGGGACAACATCGAACAACCGTTTTGCTTCGACCCATCGGTCCACCATGCCCGACAGGGAAGAAGTAAGGACGAGTTTTACCCCGTCCCTGCCTTCCGTCCTGGTTATCGTGTCGTAGCTCAAGGGAACGGTCACGGGAGATACGCTTTCGACAATGACTTCTTTGGTGTAGGGAACTACGACTGCCTTCATTACTGTATCGTTATGTCGGGTATATCTTCGTCGATGTCTTCAAAATCCGTCGAGAACTCTTCTTCCTTGGCGAGCTCCGCCGACTTTTTGTCCCTGTTTCGCTCGGCAAGCGAGATGTTTAATACGTTCTGCGGAAAGACGGTTACGGACATTCTCTTGACTTCGTCCTTCTCGTAGGTCTCCGTCTTGATATCTCCTTCGATATCGACAAGGTCGCCCTTCTTCCAGTCTTCCAGACTCCACTTCTCGCTGAAGTACACCGGAAACCAACTGGTCTTTCTGTCGTCTTTCATCCCGCTGTTTACCGCCACGGACAGGCGATAGTACTTCTTTCCCGACTTGGACTCCGACAGCACGGGGTCCTGTCCCAGCCTGCCGCGAATGTGAATCTTTGCCAGATTCATGCTCACTACGCATCTTCTCCTTTTTTGTCTTCTTTGTCTTCCTTTACTTCCTGCCTGAGCTGATCCATGTAGGAATCAAGCTCGTCCTTCTCTTCCCGTACTGCCTGCACGCTTTCCCGCCATTTGGGCGAGTCAAAGGCGAGCACGTAATCCGAGACTTCGATCAGAGAATCGAAATCCAGCTCCTTCTCTCCTTCGGCAGTATCGATTACCGCCTTGCCGTTTCGGGTTTTTGCCACGACGAGAGCGTTGTCGCTTTCAAATTCGAAAGGCCTTGCGTATCTGGCATAAAAGCCATACACGGGGACCATCATAGAGTAAAAGGCGTCAGTCATTGCTTTGTCCCCCGCCTGCGCCACGGTCTCATCGTAGTGGACGTAGAGTATCGCTCCGCCTTCCACCGCTTCCCGCAACTCTTCGCCCGTGCAAAATGCGACGTTTCGAGAGTACTTCGGAATATTCTTTAAGCAGTCGACCTTTACGGGTTCAAGGTCGGCCTTTCTGGACTGAGCGACCTTGGCAAACAGGGTCAAGGCGTCTTCGGCTTCTTCCAGAGTTTCCCCGAAGGCCTTCCAGTAATCCTTAACCATGTTTTCCGTCACGGGCCTGTCGCAGGTCATGTTGTAGACCTGTATGATGCCCAGAAACGCAGGAGTGGGAGTCTCCTTTAAATTTCTTTCCAGTTCCTGAGCGGCCACGTCCATGATCAGATCCACGGGATTAAAAAATGCATGCGCCTGAGAACACACCAACAAAACAGCGAGAACCGACAGCAGTACCTTCTTCATCATGACACCCCTTCCGATTTTGATTGACTATATTTATTATACCTATCCTGTTTCACTTGTCAACTAAATTATCTTTCAAGGTCGCCGTCGGAAAGGCTGTCGATGTTCCTTCTTATCTGACGTTCCGCGTTTTCGGCTCTCTTTTCCTTCATGTCGACGAACTCGTATTCCATATTTTCGCCCGAGATGATCTCGATCGCTTCGGCCTTCGCCTTCTCTACTTCTTCGTCTCCCGCGTCTTTCGGGATGAGCAGGGAGTATGTCACGACGTAGGTCCCGGGAAAGACGGGCTCCCAGTCCCTTGACTGAAACTTCTTGACTAAGGCGTCTAGAGTCTTTGAACTTTCGTGGGCGGAGCTTTTGTCGACCGTCCTGTCCCACGCCTTCGGCATCCGCACGCATACCCGCCTGTTGCCCGCCGTATCCTTCGTCTCGTATATGCCGACGACGGGAGCGGGAATTTCCGCGGGAACGCCGATTGCTTTAGAGAGCTTTTCGGCAAGGGCAATCCTGTTCTCAAATCCCGCCATGGTCGATGCGGACCCTATGATGTAGCTCTTCATGTATCCCCTGCCGGGCACGAACTGTCCGCCCTTGAGCTTGTTCTCGACGGCAAACTTGGCGACTTCGTCCTTGACCTTCTCGTACGTCTCCGGCAGAAGCTGCACGTAGAGAAAGGGCCTGTCGATATAGGGGACGATCCTGTCCTTGACTTCCTTCTTCTCCTTCTGCGTCTCCTTCCTAAACTGAACGTTCGTTACTATTCTCACGAACTTGTCAACATGCGAGTCCTTGATCTCCGTCTCTTTTCCGCGAAACCTTACTTCGCCGTTGATCGCCTTCTCCAGTCCCTTTCTGACGAGATTTGCAACGTACTCCTTCCTTTCGTCTTCGGAGACGATCCTTTTGGTCCACGTGGAATAGGTCTCCTGATTCACGCTCGGCTCTTCCTTCACCTTAGCCTTGAAGCTTTTGACGAGAAGGGATATCACGTTTTCAAATACGGGAGCGTAGAAGCGATATGCCAGCCACGGGAAATTCACGATAACGACGTCCTTGTCTTCGACGACGGAAAGGTCAGTCTTAAGCGGATAGGGAAATTTCGGAAAGACTCGCACGGACACGAGATTTGCCGTCTCCCACAGTCCCGAATCTTCCGAGTAGATGCGGGCGCTTTTTGCGCAGAACATCTTCTTTAAGGCGATCTCCGCTTCCTTCCTGAACACGTTGTCGTCTTCCGACTCCTTGGGAAACTCCGGAAAGCGGGAGAAGAACTCTTCCCGCGGGATCACGGCTTTGAACTCGGAAGTGTTGTTGCAGGAATATATCTCCCGCAACTCCGGAAAGCTCTCCTTCAAAAAGGATATGACTTCCTGCCTGTGCTTTTCGGCCGTCCCCCGGGGAAGGTCCGAGTAGGAAGGCACCCTGAAAAACAGGGTCACGTCCTTGTCGTCCCTTCCCATGACGACATCCATGCACCTGATCACGTAACTTCTTTCCATAAACTTCACCGAAACATCTCTCCCTTGTCTTCGTATTTTCTTACCGCTTCTTCGAGCCTTTTCCGCAGCCTGACGGGGTTCGGATTTCCCGTAAACATACCGGTCAAAAGGCCGTCTTTTCTTTGCACCTTAAAGTCTCTCAGGTTAAAGGCCTTCTCGTATCCGTGTCGGGACATGAGCCAGAACCTGTCCTTTTGTATCATCAAAACGAGCTTGGCATCGGTCTCAAGAAAGATCAGCCTGCGACACAGACGCCCTGCCGTCTCGGGAAGGATGAAGACTTCGACGTCTCCGCCATGTCCGACGAGCAGGTTCGATGCCGTTTCTTCCTGCAGCTTCCTGTAGGCCGAGACGTTGTCGTCAAACCACGACGCCGGATCGGATCTCAGCTGACCGAAGCAGGAGCCTGCCCCGTAAAGGTCGAAGAAGCACTCGAAATCGACGTTGCCGACGAGAGATACGAGCCCGGCATACCTGTCGCAGGGAAAAAGGGAAAAGACCGTCTCGCACATACGCCTGTCCGGGTTTATGACGCATTTCTCTTCTTCGCGGAAAGGCCCTTTGTCGTCGACGTAAAATTCGCAGCTTTTCACCGGTATGCCCGCCGATACCACGGGGACGTTCAAGGCTTCAAAGGTCGAGACGTTATAAAAATAAAACAGCGGATCGCACGTCTTAAACCGCTCCTGCAGCAACAGGGACGAGACCAGCCCGTCCGTATCGTTTCTCGCAAGCAAAACCTTCTTCATGCCACATTTTCCTTTCTCTCGAGAGAATATCTGACCCTTTTGCCGAACTCGTCCCGCCGTTCCTTCTTCCAGTTCTTCACGGGAGTGATGAAGCCCACCACGCGGGTGAACCTGTCGAAACGGGCGCCCCCGCAAGTCGGACACAGGACGGGCTCTCCCGCCGTGATCCCTTCGCAGGACAGGCATTTGGACAGAACGTAATTCAACGCGAAGTAGACGACTCCCTGCCGGGCGCAGAGCTTCACTATGGAAGAGTGCGTCTCGGGACTCACGCTGCCTTCCGTGGTGACGTGAAGTATGGCGCCGCCCGTGGCAAGGCCGTCCAGAAGGCCCGCCGTGTGTATTCGCTCTATCACGTCGACTTCCGCCGAAAGCGGGATCCATTGATTGGAGTAGATCTCATATCTGTCCTGCAATCCCAGCTCCCTGTCCCTTTGGGCCATGTAGACGGCCATGTTCTCGGCGGGAACCTGCTCCACGTTGTAGGGAAATCCCGTCTCCTTCTTCCTTTTCTCGTTCATGGCGTTTATCGTCTCAAGGACCCTGCGCGCAAAGGAGACGTAATCCCGTACTCCCAAAAACCGCGCCGCTTCCCACGCTCCCACGATCCCAACGGTGCAGTACTGCCGTGAAAGGGTCATGAACCCGTGATCGTAAAGCGGAAGAAGCCCTTTGTCGATGTTGGACTTGACCCAGTTTCTCCTGAACTCTACGCAGGCCTGCGCGTCTGAAACGTCTTCCTTCAGCCTGTCGAAGAACTTGCTTTCGTCTCCGGCAATCAGGGCGACGTGCGGCAGGTTTATGGTGCACACGCCGACGGAACCCACGCCGTCTCCGCCCGAGCCGAAGGAGTTGACGTACCCCAAGTCGTTTCTCAGCCTGCAGCAGGAAGACAGGCTGTCGGCGTTCTTCGACATGTAGATGTTTATCATGCCGTACTTAGAGTTGACGGAAGAAAGCCAGTCAAGGAACTCTTCGTCCATGACGTTTCCGCCTTCGTCGAGAAGCAGGCAGGCCGTGATCACGGGAAAGGTGAAGACAAATCCCGTCTTTTTCACTTCGTCGGTGAACCATTCGACGTACATTCTCTGCAGCTTCTGAACCGATCCTTCGTCGGCCCTGCTTCCGTCGGGATTGGTGAAATGCCCGTAAAGGCCGTGGAGATAATATCTGTCGAACACGGACAGGTTGACGTAGGGAGACTGGGCGGAAAAGCGCACCGGCTGGTTAACGGAATAGGTGAATATCTGGAAAAGCTGTTTTATCTCCCCGTCGCTTAAGCCGTCCCGCCGTACGAACCAGTCAAGAGCCACAAAGAAGCTCGTCAGCGCCGCCGCCCCCGACTGATGGTTCGAAGCGTACATGAGAAGCTGCACGGCATGCTGGACGAAGGAGTCGGCATGAGCGGCAGGCTTGGACGGGATTCTCGGGATGAAGGGAAGCCCGAAGGCCATCAGGTGAGAAGCGGAGAAGTTCCAGCAGTAGGGGGCATAAAGCATGTGGGAATCGGAGACGTAAAGCTCTCCTTCCCTGACCTTTTTTTCTATCTCGGGACGCCCCAAGGAATCGGCGTACGCGTAGAGCTTGGACAGGCAGTAGTCCTTCATGAAGGGCTTGGAGACTTCCTGCATGACGGACGCGATCGATCTCTGGGCCACGTTGGCGTTGGGGTCGACGGACAAATCCGCCACCACGCCATTTGTATTCAGCAGGTAATCAAAGTATTTTTCGAAATCCATTTCCTTTTCTCCTTTCAACTCAAACGCAAAAAGATTATATTACGATCACCGCAGAAGGGTCTCCCTGTCGGAAGAAAATTCGTCCAAAAATTTCTCGATCTCGGCGAACTTTGAGAGCTTCTTTTCCACTTCGGCCAGAGATATCTCTTCGGGGATCTTGTATGCCCCCGCTTCTTCGAGCAGCTTTTCCACGCGGGCAAGGTCCTTCATGTCGTAGCCCTTCGGAAAGTTTGCCTTCTCGGAGACAAGGCCCAGACAGACTTCCGTCTCGGGAACGAACAGCCTTCTGTACTTATATACACAGCAGGAAGGTTTTATATCCCCCGTGATCAGGTTCCACACTTCCTGCAGACCGTAATAAGCGAATATATCTCCCGCGTCTTCGAATTTTCCCGCCGGACGTCCGTTGAAATAAAGTCCGCTTTTTTGTGCGTAAACGCCCGTAAAATTACATATCCTGCCTTTAAACAGGGCAGTTATGTCCGCACAGAAGAACTTCGGACGGAACATCCTTTTCACGTCTTGCCAGAAGAAGTCCTTACCCGCAAGGGGCGCTTCGTCTTCGGCTTCCCCGATCAGGACGACGAACCTTAGGACGTCTCCTTCCTTCATGACCTGCGATACGGGATACAGAAATCCCTTGGGAGATACCTTGTCGGTGGGAAGGTAGGACCAGAAAGGCAACAGGATGCCTACGGCCTGCCCCGTGGCGGAATTTATCATATCCATCACCTTCTTTTTTGGTATAAGCTCTATAATTATAACAGAAAAACATGTCATGTAAAACATTTTTATGTTATAATTATTCCAGTTAAAACATGAAAGGAGATTTGGTGATGGGACTTATCGTGGAAAAAAGGGACGACGAAAGGGGAGTTCTGCTCGTCAAGCACTACGAAGACGACGACCGAAGCTTCAGCAAGCTTCCCGTCAGGAAACTTCGGGCTTCAGGCGTGGGCAGGGACTGCGACACGGAGCTTTTCCTTACCGCCGCGGGGCAGGAGTCGCAGTTCGACAAGAAATCTCTCAGGATATTCGAGATCGGGCGCGTGATGGAACCCGTGATCGTCAAATGGATGCGGGAAGACGGCTGGGAAGTGAAGCACAACGCCGACGACGAATACGGCATGATCATGTGCGTGGGTCCGGGCATAGTCACGGGACACTACGACGTCATAGCCAGACACCCGAAGATAACGAAGGGCGAATGGGCGCTTCTCGACATCAAGACAATGAACACACGCAGGTTCAACGCATGGACCAAAAACGGCGTGCAGGCTTCCGACCCCGCCTACTACGCACAGCTTCTGTTCTACGGATACGCATGGGGATACAAGAAGCTTGGGCTTGTAGGCATGGAAAAACCGACAGGCGATTACGAAGTCGAGCTCTTCGATTTCGACATGAAGAAGTTTAAGGAGTACAGGGACAGGGCGGCAAGGATACTCGACGCCGACAGGGCCGTCAGCTCTCACGACAGGAAATGTGAGTGGTGTTCCAAGAAGGAGTCGTGCAGGGGGACGATGGAAAACCCCCTGCCGAAGATCAGGGACAAGAAGTTTCTCTTCGACATACTCACCCTTCACGACCGGGTTTACACCTACACGGAGCTCGGGAACTTAGTTCGGGCGTCCACAAAAAGAAGCATGGAAGAGATGGTGGAACCGCCCGACGGCGTCGTGTTCGAGCAAACGCAGGAAGAACCGGAAGAAGACGACCAATGGATAATACTCTAGGCGTTTTTTAAAACGTCGACGACGACGCGCTTTGATATCTCCTTCAGGTCGTCGCGCAAAATAAACCTTGCAATCTCTTCGTTCACGGGAAGGCTTGCCGCTCTTCGGACGGCGGTCTTCCCGTCGTTTTTGAGCATCAGGTGGACCACGCCCGTAAGGGTCGCCGCAAGCCGTATCTTGGCGTCCGGTATTCCGCGCAGAAGCCCGTTGACCCTTTCCACGACTCCCGCAGGGCTTGAAGCGTGGACGGTGCCGAGCACGAGATGTCCCGTCTCGGCGGCGGTCAGAGCGGCGGACGCGGTCTGTGCATCCCTGATCTCCCCCACCAGTATCACGTCGGGGTCTTCCCGCAGCGAGTCGCGGACGGCTTCGTCGTAGGTGCGCACGTCATCGGGGATCTCACGCTGCGAGACGTGCCCCCTTCCGTTTTTCAGCACGTACTCCACGGGGTCTTCCACGGTGACGACGTGTATGGGATAGGAATCGAGCAGGTGCTGCAGGTAGGAAGCAAGAAAGGTGCTCTTTCCCGATCCGGTGGCTCCCGAGACCAGAAAAAGGCCGGGAGAGAGAACGTCGGGGACGAGCTTTTTTATGACGTCAAGCGACCCGATCTTCTCTGCCGAAGGGACGTCTCCGGGCAGCACTCTCACGAAAAGCTGTGCCTTCCTGCAGGAACGGGAAAAACGGAGCCTGAGACGCCTTCCCTTGAAGTTGCAGGCCCTGTTGCCCCTGTCCCAGGCACCGAGCTTGAACACGGCGGAAGATATCATCATAACGCCTTCGGAAGGCACGTAGACGTCCGTCCTTCTCATATCGCCGTACATGCGGTACCAGATGTCGTCTCCTTCCGTCAGATGCACGTCGGTGACTCCCTGCGTTTCGATGAGCTCGGCGGTCTTGACGATATAGGGAGCATCCGTCCCGTCGTATACGGCAAGATCAGACATGGAGCTGATGCAACTTCCTTTCCCTGATGTAGGTCTTCACGGCCGTGTTTGTCCAAAGCTTCTCCCGCACTATCCGTTCGGCCCCGCGCCTTTCCATGTGCATTCCGCCGAGATAGGCCTGAGACACCCTGAAGGCCGCGTAGTCGTCACCCGAGAATATGCCGAGCAGCCTTTCTATGGCACCCACGACGCCGTCTCCGTGTATCGTGGCAAACACGGTATGTCCCGTCTCGGCCGCAAGGAGAGCGGAATCGGCCGTGGCTTTGTCCCTGATCTCTCCGATGAGCATGACGTCGGGGTCTTCCCGCAAAGCCCTTTTCACGGCGCCGGCAAAGTCTTCCGTCTCGTGCTGCGTGGCATGTCCCGCCCCGGGAAAGATGAAGTATTCTATCGGGTCTTCCACGGTGACGACGTGTATGGGAAGCCTGTCTACATAGTATTGAAGCACGGAAGCCAGAGCCGTGCTCTTTCCCGATCCGGCCGTCCCGGAGACCAGAAAAAGTCCGGGAAGGGGAGTCTCCATCTCGGTCACTACGGAAATCCCCGCCGTATCCGCCACGGGCAGGGGCTTCGGCGGCAGAAGGCGTACGAACACAGAACCTTCCGCCACCGTTATCCTTGCATTCTTGGTGCAGTCCGTCCCCAAAACGTAGTCGCGGCACGACCTTTCGGGCAGGGAAGTCTCGAAGAACCCGACCCGCGTGAGATTTCCGTCGATATGCCGGACGTAGATCTCTTCCTTGAAATGTATGTCCGTCAGATCGCGTATGTCAAAGGGCACCTTCATGACCATTCTTCGATCTTCCTTTTCTGCGATTTCGTAAGATAGGGATAGGCGAGAAGATGATCCTTGAGCCTGTCCTTCAGGGCTTCGTCCTTCGGAAGTATGCGCCCGCTCACGGCCCCTTCGTAAACTTCAAAAAGGTTCAGGGAGATTCTGTAGCCGTGAGTCTTGCGCTGAAACAGAAACAGCGTCTTCGGCGGTCTGTTCAGAAAATCCACCAGAAAGAAATCGCATCCGTCGATGACAAACTCCTTTTCGACGAGAAGGCTCATGAAATCGTGCAACCTTTTAAGCTCGTCATAAAACATGTATTCCCGCATTTTGATCACCTTCAGACATAAACCGATATCAGATAATCTTTGAAAAAGACGAAAGTTATCCCGCCCTGCCTGACGTAGTGCTCGGTCCTTACGACAATGCCGTTCTTCGTAACACGAAGCTTTTTCTTCTTCTTCGCCTTGCCCGACCTGTACTTCCTGCATGCCGTCTTGAGATCGGCCAGAAAAAGGTCGAGCGATACGGGCGCGAGTCTCTGCCTGATCCTGCACAGGGCATGTCCGG
>Ga0208938_1000844_pt1 | contig 19903 bp, 14 predicted proteins | sample AD_UKC125_MetaG_FD_184434 | JGI IMG/M metagenome (GOLD analysis project Ga0208938, IMG submission 184434) | Active sludge microbial communities of municipal wastewater-treating anaerobic digesters from USA - AD_UKC125_MetaG (SPAdes) (version 2) | ecosystem: Engineered > Bioreactor > Anaerobic >...
ATGCCAATATGCATCTTTTTCGCATGTCGCGTGCCGAGCGCAATGCCCTTATCGATTATCTGTTGGTGTATTACCGTCTGCATATATACGATTTTCCTCCATTGAAATCGCTGGAGGTGCTTCGGGAGCTGTTTTGAGCACCTATCCGCGGCGGGCACATTGTAAAAATTACAGTATAACAACGTGCGTTGGCAACAGTGCTGAACACTTGCCTCGAATAGGATGCATTTTTGATCACCGTTCATGTGATACCGTTCATGTGATAATGAGCAGCGGTTTGTGGAGGAAGGAATACATTTGCATACATTTTGAGAATAAAAAGGCGACTATAATAATCGGATATAATACGAATGGCAAAACAACGAAAACGAAAAGTTGAAGGGGGATTGGTAGAAGGAAAACTTTCCGGTTCCATTTGGAAACTTGCTGCTCCAATGATGATTGGAGGGGCTTTGCAAGATCTTTTTTCTCTTGTGGATTTGTTTTTCGTCGGAAAACTGGGGCATGTCGAAGTTGCCGCACTTGCTATTGCGGGAACCACAATGGCAATATTGTCTATGCTGGTGCAGGGTATCGGTGTAGGAACAATGGCGCTTATTTCTCATTTTACCGGAGAAAAAAATTATAAGATGTCGGATGAGGTCTTGGGGCAAACGCTTGTCCTGAGCATTATTGGGTCGATGTTGATGCTGATTGTTTCTTTTTTTCTGGTAGAGCCCTTGTTGATGCTTTTTGGAGCCAAAGGCGATGTGTTGTTTTATGCAGCCGAGTATCTCAAAATCAATTTCACTTTCTCCATCGTTATTTTTCTTTTTGCAGGTGTGACCAATGCATTGCAAGGTTCAGGCGATGCCAAGACTCCTCTTTATGCCCTTATCGTTGCCAACATTCTTAATATTATTCTTGACCCCATGCTCATTATGGGATACGGTCCTTTTCCCGCTATGGGGGTTGCCGGTTCTGCGTTAGCAACGGTGATAACGCGTGGCATTGGTGTTTTGTACCTTTTTGTTCATCTTTTCTTTGGCCATTCTACCCTGCATTTGAAGTGGAAATACCTCAAACCTTTGCCGTCTTTGATGAAGAGAATCGTAAACATCGGTTTTTTTGCTTCTCTTCAAGTGTTTATTCGCGAGATATCGTTTTTGTTTCTAATGCGGTTGGTGACATCTTTTGGCGATGCAACGCTTGCCGCCTATGGCATCGGTTCGCGACTACGCACTTTTATTATGGTTCCCGGTTTTGGATTTGCAAGTGCCGCCGCGGTATTGGTTGGTCAAAATTTGGGGGCAGGGAAGCCGGAACGGGCAAAAAAATCGGCGTGGCAAGCCGTTATGTATTATGAAATCATTGCTATACCGTTGGCTGTTCTTTTTTTTATCTTTGCGCAGTCTTTGGTGGGGATTTTCAATGATCATCCCGAAGTAATTACCATTGGGAGCTCTTTTTTGCGCTATCTTGCCATTACTTTCCCTTTCCTTGCTTTTTCACTGGTGTTTTCGCAGGCGTTGAATGGTGCCGGCGATACCAAGACGGCTACCCTTATCAATGCTATCGGTCAACTTCTTTTTCGTGTACCCTTTGCTTATTTTTGTGCGTTGGTTCTCGGATTGGGCTATAAGGGAATATGGTTGGGAATCAATGCTTCCGATGTTGTTCAAGGCATTGGGATGATCATTGTTTTTAATTTGGGGCATTGGCAAAAGGTATTTCTTGAGCATAAAAAGAAATTAAGTCGTCACAGTGATGGGGCTGGAGACGAAGTAGATGCAGGGTGATGACCGCAAAAAACAATTGTTCTGCCCCATGTTTCAATCGTAAATGCATCTCCGAGCGATTCATTGAGCGTGCCTTGCCACCAGTTGGTAAGTATGGCTTTATTCAAAGGGTACCGCAAGCCATGCAGGGTTACTTCTGCGCGATCGATGCAGAAAAATGAAATGCGTTGCCCTCGAAAACTTGGGAAAGTGGTTGGCGAATGAATCGGGTATAAAATGCCGTAATCGGTAATCATGGCCACGTTTGCTTGATTCTTATATTCCGCCAGAAGAGAAATATTGCCCAGCGTATGTTCTTCGCTTTTGCCGGTTGCGGCAACAATAACCAGATTTTTCTTTCCTTGCTGTACGCAAAAATGAACCGATTTGGTGAGATCATTTGTGTATTGATCGGGGTCGGGATGAATAATATCGGCAAAACGGGTTTTGTTTTCTTCCGAAATGGAGTCGCAATCGCCCACGATGGCGTTGGGATGTCCTCCGCGATCGATAAAAAGGTTGGCAGCCCCGTCGCAACAAACAATGTAAGTTGCTTTTTCAATATATGACAGCGGTATCTTATGCGTGGGGTAGTTGCCGTTGGCAATGATCACTGCATCGGGATTGCCTATGAACGATTTAAAAAAATCGGACATGAGAATTCTTCTTTTTTTGTATGAAAATCACAAATAAAGCATTCAAGTTCGAATAAAAAGCTTGATGCGCATATTCAATCTTTCAAATAATAATTTACCGTGCTCACTACCCGTACGTTTTTGATGTAAGGAGTATTGGCATCGCGGTCGGTAATGGAAAACTGCCCTTGATTGGCGCTTTGTATTTTACCGAGTTTACTGCCGGAATCTTTGGCAAATTTTTCGGCAGTGGCACGTGCATTTTTGGTTGCTTCTTCAATCATTTGAGGTTTTATATCGTTGAGCTTGGTAAACATAAATTGTACCCGATACTGGTAATCTTCACCGATTACGGCGATGCCTTGTTTTAGCAACTCGCCTTGTTCGCTCATCAGTTCGCGCACCAAATCCACGTTATCCGACATCACCGTTACCACCGAAGTAATGTTGTAGCGGTAGGGAGATTTGGATACACTGTATCGTTCGGCCTGCATATCCACTACCAATGGAGCGGAGATGCTTATTTCTTCGTCTTTTATGCCTTTGCTTTTGAGAAACGATATAATGGCCCGGTTTTTCTTCTCCAGGTTGTTGTAGAGAGTTGGCAGATCATTGCCCACTTCTTTATAAGGGAGGGGCCAGATGACTTTGTCGGCCGGTATTTCTCTTTCTGCAAGGCCTTTTACCGTAACGGTGCGGTTGCGTTGCGAAAATGCATTGATGCCGCTCTTGATCGAAAGCCCCAGCAGAAGCAATCCCACGGCAATAATTGTCGATTCAATGATTCTATTCTTCATTCTATTCAATATTGGAGGAGTTAAACGTATTGATACATTGAAAAACAAAGATAAACATTTATTTGCCTATATGTTGCATTTGGGGAATTTTATCTTCTGAGTCCTGCATCATTTTTTTCCATCGGAAATAGCCGAATACCGAAATGACGGAATAAATCATGAACAAAACGGCAGTGGGGTATAAGCCTTTCCATAAATAAAGCGCACTCGACACTACATTCACCACAAACCACAACCACCATTGTTCCAGGTATTTATGGGCGAGCATCCACATGCCGATGATGCTTACGGCAGTGGTAAAACTGTCGCCATAGGGAACCGGACTATCCGTAAAACGGATAAGGATGAAAGCAATGAGGGCAAACAGCAAGGTACCGGTTATTATCAAGGGTATGAGGTAGGTTTCAGGTGTGTGTTTGATGCGGTTTTCTTCGGGTGTGCTCTCGCTTTTCGTCCATCTGATCCAACCGTAAATTCCGGCGAAAAAATAGTAAATATTGATACCCATGTCGGCGTAAAACTTGCTTTCGTAGAAAATGATAATGTAGATGATCGGCATGAGTATGCCCACCGGCCACAGCCATTTGTCGGCCTTGTATTCGAGATAAAGATACACAAGGCCGACAACTGCGCCGATGATTTCGAATCCTGTGGATTGAAAGAAGTTCATTATTCCGTTAAAAGTTTACGGTCAGGTTTGCCAATACGTTGGTCCCGGCTTGGGGGAAATAGCGTTTTTCGTTCACGCGTTTATCACCCAAATAGTACGTGTACCAGTTGTACCCGTTGGTTTCGTATTCCACGTTGAAGAGATTGTTGATATCCAAACCGGCCGTTACCGATTTTGTGTGAGGCAGTGCAAAGGTATATGCCAAGCGGAGATTATTGACAAAATAGGGGTCAATGGAGCGGTCTTTGCACGAGGTGTTGTCGATGTATTGACGGCTCACGTAATGGCTGTGCAGCACGGCTTCGAATCGATTGTACGTGAAGGTGAGCAGGCTGTTGGCCACAATGTTGGGCGAGTAGGCAATGTCGGTACTGCCCAGGTAGGTCGAGCGCGATTCGATCCAGTTCCCATCGGTATCGTACACGTCGATATCTTCTTCGGTAAAGTTTTTGATTTTGTTTCGGCTGAGGGTGAGGTTTCCATCCCAGCGCAGCAACGGATTGAATCGTATGGCCGACGCAAGTTCCAATCCCATCCGGTAGCTGTCCGGAATATTTTTGGTGAGCATCTCGCCGATTTCGCTGATTTTTCCGGTAAGGATGAGCTGATCTTTATACTTCATGTAATACACATTGCTTTCGAAACTGAACGACGGTGATTGATAACGATAGCCGATTTCCGTATCGTATAGTCTCTCGTCGGTAGGCTGTTCATCCGGACCGGATTCGGTGTAATTGTCGCGATTCGGCTCGCGGTTAGCAACCGAAAAGGAGGCATACACACTGTGGTTGTCATTGGCTTGGTAGGTGAACCCTACTTTGGGATTAAAGAACGGGAAGGTGTGTTCTTGCGTAATATCGCGCATGGTGCCGGTTTCTTCGTCGTATTTATCGTCGGCACCTTTCATTTTATATTTAATATAACGAAACTGCACATCGCCATACATTAGAAAATTGCGGGCAATTTTCACGTTTGCTTTCAGATAGGTGTTTAGATCGGATTTTTTTGATGTATTTCGATACCAGTCTTTCTCGGGATCAAAATGGTTTGGATTGCGCACCCACCGTATTTTGCCGAAATGATCGCCTTCAAAGTTGCTTCCTGCCCCGCCAAACACAACATCCCAACTGTTTTTTTTGTAATGGAGGGCAAACGTGGCACCGTAAAAATCGTTATCGAGCCATTTTTGGCGAATAAGATCGGTTTTTTTCAGCGGAACACCATCTACGATGGGTGGCGTGAGCAGATATTCCGTGTATTTGCGGTCGGTTTTGTAGTCTTCGTAATAGCCCTCGCCTATCGTATAATGCAGTGCGGCATTCAGATGAAATTCGGGGGAAAACTCTTGTGTCAGATGCAGTTGGTAGTGCGTTTGCGTGTAATTGTCGGTCTGATTGTCGTAAAATTGGACATTTCCATCGTCGTCGATATACCTCCCCAAGTCGTTATAGTGGCGCGTATATTTCAACGGTTCCCTTTGTACCAAGTCCAAATCGACGCCGTTCCACGCCTGATACGTTGTTTCCTTTCCTGCGAAAGTGAGCAATTTAATCAGCGTTTTGTCGGTCGCGTAAGCTGCGGATAGGTGGTACGACTGCATATCCACCCATGCCCGGTCGATATAGCCGTCGGAGTTGATAACGGAATAGCGTCCGTCAACCATAAAATGATCGTTGATGAGGCCCGAGCCAGCTTTTACCGTTGTTCTGATGGTGTTGAAAGAACCGCCGCTCGCACCTATTTCGGCATAAGGTTCTAGGTTGAGATTTTCGGTTTGCATATTCACGCTTGCTCCAAATGCGGCTGCACCATTGGTCGACGTTCCCACACCCCGTTGTATCTGCATGGACGAAAGCGATGAGGCAATGTCGGGGAGATCCACGAAAAATGCTCCGTGCGACTCCGGATCGTTATACGGAATTCCGTTAATGGTGATGTTGATGCGGTTTACATTCGTTCCGCGTACGCGAAAAGCGGTGTATCCGATTCCTGTTCCTGCGTCGGAAGTGACGGTTACCGAGGGAGTCAATGCAATAATGTAAGGGATATCCCTACCGAAATTGTTTTTCTTGATGACGTCCTCCGGGATATCCGAAAAGGATACCGGTGTAGTTTGTTTGGCACGTGTGGCGGAAATCACCACTTCTTCGAGTTGAATGTTTCTTAACGTGTCGGGTTGCATCTCTTCTGCAACCAAAGGACATAGTGCGGTTAGTCCCGAAAGCATAATAAAAGCCTTTTTCATTTTACAACTAATTTTTTTTGCATCCGGTGTTTTGTTTATTTCCGGATAGCACGTGTGAAACAAAAAAGGGGATTGAATAAGAGAAAAATACCGAAAAAAATTTAAGCTATAGAGGCAAGCTTTTCTTTTTTCCCTACGCCGGTATTATCCGGATCAGGTGATTGGGTATGATCTCAGCCCGTTGTTATAAGGCACCCCTTGTTAATTTGAAAGTGCAAAGATAAGGATATTTTTTAAATTTCCTCTGTTTTTTATTTATCGGTGTGTTGTAATCATCGAATCTAGTCGTTGCCTCCATTGTCGTAGACGTCATCTACTGAAATACCTGCGCACAGTGTGTGATTTATGCACGAACCGAATGCGGTCAGGTCGTAATTGATGTGACGCGGAAATTCATTAAATTATTCTTCTCCTGTTGCAGGTGACGTGATGCTGTTTTCGAATTAAAATAAAAATTTTCAATGGTGATTTTACCTCATACAAATTTGTTCGGGAATGTTTGTAAGTCCCGCTAATTTGTTTTTACTTTGCATTCGTATTCGGTTCTTATTGATTAAAAGGGAATCCTGTGCAAATCAGGAACTATCCCCGTAGCTGTAAGTTCCAAAGATGGGTTTTATCACTTTTGCCACTGTTTCAACCCCGAGAGACGGGAAGGCGATAAAATCGGAACAAGTCAGAAGACCTGCCGAATATCAATTATCGTAGCTTTCGGGTGAAAGGCGAGAGATAAATTACAACCTTCTCTGTAGTTTTTCTTTTCTTACCCCGCGAGTTATCATTTATTAACATTAAAATTCATAATCTAATGAATGGTGCATCTCGTTTTAAAAAAATTGTAAAGCGTAATGGAGAAATTGTGGAATTTCAAATCGAAAAAATTGAACATGCGATTTTTAAGGCGATGCGTGCGATAGGAAATCCCAATCGTGCCAGAGCGAGAGAGCTTAGTTTAGAAGTGGTTAAAAAACTTGACAGTAATCAACAAATTGATATTCCTACAGTTGAACTAGTACAAGATGTTGTTGAGAAAATACTTTTTGAAAAAGAAAGTTTCGAGCTGGTAAAAGCTTATTTGTTGTATCGCAAACAAAGAGAGTTGTCGAGAAATGTTAAAGATCTTTTCAGCAATATTGAGGTAGTGGATGATTATCTTGAAATGAATAACTGGCGAATAAAAGAAAGTGCTAATTCGGCTTATTCTCTTCAAGGACTTAATCAACATATTTCAACTTTGATTACTTCTCAATATTGGCTCACAAAGCTTTATCCAGATAACATTTCTAATGCCCATAAAAAGGGATATTTTCACATCCATGATTTAGGCTTCTTAAGTGTTTATTGTGTGGGTTGGGACTTAAAAGATTTGCTTCTCTCAGGCTTCAAAGGTGTTTCAGGGAAAGTCGAAAGTAAACCTGCAAAACATTTAAGGACTGCACTGGGGCAGATCGTCAATTTTTTCTACACCATGCAGGGAGAAGCGGCCGGAGCACAAGCTTTTTCCAATTTCGACACTTTTCTTGCCCCATACATTCGATATGATAAATTAACATTTTTGCAAGTAAAACAATGTATTCAGGAATTTCTTTTTAATATCAATATTCCTACAAGGGTGGGGTTTCAAACACCTTTTACCAATATAACGATGGATTTAGTGGTCCCGGAATTTTTGAAAAACGAGCCGGTTGTTTTGGGCGGCGAGATTCAAAAAGAAGTTTATGGCGATTATCAATCTGAAATAACGATGTTCAATAAGGCTTTTGCCGAAGTAATGTTGGAGGGAGATGCAAATGGGAGATTGTTTTCGTTTCCAATACCTACTTATAACATTACGCCTAATTTTGATTGGGAAAACGAAAATTACAACGGAATTTGGGAAATGACCGCAAAATATGGTATACCTTATTTTTCAAATTTTGTGAATTCAGATATGAAGCCCGACGATGTACGTAGCATGTGTTGCCGACTTCGATTGGATAAGAGAGAATTATTAAAACGAGGTGGAGGGCTTTTTGGAGCCAATCCTCTAACCGGTTCTATTGGCGTTGTTACCATTAATTTACCAAAACTTGGATATGAGGCTACTTCTGAAGACAACTTTTTTCAACGACTAAAAAATTTGATGATCTTGGCAAAAGACAGTCTTGAAATCAAACGAAAAACAATTGAAAATTATACGAAAAAAGGGCTTTATCCCTATTCAAAATTTTATTTACGTTATGTTTATCAACGATATAAATGTTACTGGGAAAATCACTTTTCAACTATTGGGATAACCGGCATGAACGAATGTTGTTTGAATTTTTTAGGAGAAAATATTGCTCATCCCGAAAGTAAGCAATTTGCATTGAAAGTAATGGATTTTATGAGGAATGTTTTAGAGGATTTTCAGGAAGAAACGGGAAATATGTATAACCTTGAAGCCACACCTGCTGAAAGTACTGCTTATCGTTTTGCACGCATTGATACTGTTCAGTATCCTGATATCATCACTGCAAACCATGAAGCTTTTAAAAATGGGGCAGCACCTTATTATACGAATTCCACTCACTTGCCTGTGAATTTTTCGGATGATATTTTTGAAGTTTTGTCTTTACAGGATGATTTGCAAACAAAGTACACAGGGGGTACGGTATTGCACTTATTTACAGGTGAAAAGAACATGCCCGGAATAGCCGTCAAAAATCTGATTAGGAAGATTACACATTCATTTCATTTACCGTATATAACTATATCGCCAACTTTTAGTATTTGCCCCACGCATGGCTACGTGGCAGGAGAATATTTCAAGTGTCCAAAATGTGAATCGGAGTGTGAAGTCTATAGCCGGATAGTGGGTTATATGCGCCCTATAAATCAATGGAATATTGGCAAACAACAGGAATTCAAAGACAGGAAGTTGTTTAATCTGAGCAAGATAGAAATAAAATAGTTAGCTATGAAAATCGGAGGGTTCGAAAAACAAAGCTTTATTGATTGGGAGGGGAGGATGGCGGCCGTTATTTTTACTAAAGGTTGCAATTTTAGATGCGGATATTGTCACAATCCTGAATTGATTTATCCGGAGCTAATGCAACAAAACAACGATATTTCGGAGGATTATATTTTTGATTTTCTTTTATCACGACAAAATTGGTTGAACGGTGTTGTAATAACGGGAGGCGAACCGACATTGCAGCGTGATTTGCAAGACTTTATAAAAAGAATAAAAAAAACAGGCTATGCAATTAAATTAGATACGAATGGTTCGAACCCGATGGTTTTAAAAACACTAATTGAAAATAAATTGATAGATTATGTTGCAATGGATATTAAAACCTGCTTAGAGTTAAAAAAATATCAAGAAATTTGTGCAATTGAAGATCCTTTCTTATTGTCAAAAATAGAAGAATCTATTGAAATTTTAAGAAAATCGAGTATCGATTATCAATTAAGGACAACCGTTGTTCCACAATTTCATACAAAAGAAATTGTGGATAATTTGCAGAAATATTTTTTCTATTGCAATTATAAAATACAGGAATTCAGAGAAATTAAAAGCGTGTAATTCATTGCTTTTGAATTACTGGCTAAGTTCAACTTACGTTGTATAAATTCGCACTTGCCGGTTGACTCTACAACTCTACAAAAAAACTTTTTTATTGCGTATTTCACAAAATGCCGTATCTTTGTGGATGTCGTGGCCGACTGCTATTCACTGCTATCTTATGTTTTTTAAATTAAAAGCAAGAAATTCATTAAGATCATAAATATGGTATATTCGATGACCGGGTACGGCAAATCGACAGCCGAAATCCCTAATAAAAAAATAACCGTCGAAATTCGCTCGCTCAACAGCAAACAATTTGATTTATCCGTACGTATCCCGTTTGTATACAAAGAAAAAGAAATCATTTTACGAAACAGTTTATCTCGTCGGCTCGAACGTGGAAAAATCGATTTGACCATTACGGTGGAGCAACTGGTGAAAGATGTATCATCACGAATCGATCACCATGTCATGGCTCAATATTACGAAGAAATCAAAGATATTGCCGCCGAACTGCAAATCGAAGAACCGAAGGAATGGTTTTTGGTATTGTTCCGCTTGCCCGACGTAATGAAACCGGATGTGGAAGAGATTGACGATGAAGAATGGGAAACCATTGAGGCAGCCGTTGATAATGCGGTAGACGAAGTGATTGCATTTCGCAAACAGGAAGGGGAGATGCTGGGTAGCGTGTTGCGTGAAAAAATCGAAAATATTCGCCTATTGCTCGATAAAGTAGCCCCTTACGAAGCGGAACGCATCGAAAGAGTGAAACTCCGCCTTTACGAAGGGTTAAAAAGCTTGGAGGGTATTGAGTACGATAAAAACCGTTTCGAACAAGAACTGATTTATTATATTGAAAAACTCGATATCAGCGAAGAAAAAGAGCGGCTTGCCAACCATTTGGACTATTTCGTCGAGACCCTCGATAACGAACAGTCGCAAGGCCGTAAACTGGGATTCATTGCTCAGGAAATAGGACGTGAAATCAACACGATGGGTGCCAAATCCAATCACAGTGAAATACAACGGCTTGTGGTGCAAATGAAAGACGAATTGGAGCAAATCAAGGAACAGGTGCTCAACGTGCTGTAAAAAAATACGAAATCATGGGAAAATTAATCATTGTGTCGGCTCCGTCCGGGACAGGAAAATCAACGTTGGTACGCTATCTGCTATCGCAAGATCTGAATCTGGAATTTTCTATTTCGGCTACGAGTCGGCCTCCGCGCGACGGTGAACAAGATGGGGTGGATTATTATTTTCTTACACCCGAAGAATTTAAGCGGCGTATAGCAAACGGTGAATTCCTGGAGTACGAGGAAGTTTATGAAAACACCTTCTACGGCACGCTAAAAAGTGAGGTCGATCGGCTTCTCGACAATGGTAAGAATGTGATTTTCGATGTCGATGTAAAGGGTGGGTTGAACATAAAAAAAATATACGGCGATCAGGCATTGAGTATTTTTGTTATGCCTCCTTCGATGGAAGAGTTGCGCAACCGACTCGAAAAACGCGGTACCGAAACGCCGGAAGCAATTGAAAAACGTTTGGCCAAAGCCAAATATGAAATGAGTTTTGCTCCCTACTTCGATGTGGTTATTCTCAATGACGACTTTGAACGAGCAAGGCAAGAAGCCTATGAAACCATAAAAAAATTCCTCGAAAAGTAAATCGACAACATGTTTAGAAAGTTGCAACCGACAATAGGGGTGCTTTTGCTCCCTCTATTTCTTTTTGCGGCAAAACCCCAAAAGGATACGCGGGTGTACGCAGTTAAAGACGGTCAGGAATTAAAACTCGATATTTATGCCATTCCTTCTGAAACGAAAACAGACAACCCCTGCCTTATGTTTGTTTTTGGAGGAGGGTTCAAAGAAGGTTCGCGTGACGATGCCGCATATGCCGATTATTTTACGTATTTTGCCGAAAAGGGTTTTGTCGTGGTTTCCATCGATTATCGCCTTGGAATGAAAGATGCTCCTGCACCGGGAATTTTCAATACCAAGCCCCTGCGCAACGCCATTGCGATGGCTGTGGCCGATTTGTATAGTGCAACCGATTATGTGTTGCAAAATGCGCGTGAGTTGAATATCGATACCGCACGCATCATCATTAGCGGTTCGAGTGCCGGTGCCATCACGGTGTTGCAGGGCGATTACGAAAAACGCGACAATAAACCGTCGGCCAACGTGTTGCCCGAAAAGTTCCGTTATGCCGGCGTCATTTCTTTTGCCGGCGGAATTTTCAGTACCGAGGGTGTGCCTTCCTATACGCAGGCTCCTGCGCCCACGCTTTTCTTTCACGGGAGTGCCGATAAATTGGTGCCTTACGACAAGACGCGCTTTTTTCGCATCGGCATGTTTGGTTCCAAATCGCTGGCAAAGCGTTTCAGAGAAAAGGGTTATCCCTATATGTTTTATAGTATGGAAGGTTTGGGACACGAAGTGGCCGGTTATCCGATGAAGGAGTTTTTGCCTGAGATCGAACGGTTTATCATCGATTTCGTGTTCGATCGCAAACAGTGGTTGGTCGATATCCGTTTTAAAGACAAATTGCGACGTCCCGGGAAAACGGTCACTCCCAAAAGTTATTATGATTAATCCATATGATGATTAAATTTGACAATTTGGCAAATAATTTTGTTTTTTGCCGATTACCTCTATATTATTAATATGAAAATAAAACGAATCTGTTGTGAAACGGTTTTTGGATAAATATCTTCTTCTTATTGCAATGGTTATCGGGATAGGGTTTTATCGGCCTCTTTCCGTTTTGTCGCCCCTCACTCCTTTTTTGCTCTCGGCAATGTTGTTCATTACCTATACGCGTGTGTCGTGGCACGATATCCGATTGACCAAATTTCATTACATTTTGTTGGGCATCCAGTATATTGGCAGTGCCGCCGTATATCTGGTGCTTCGTCCGTTGAACGAAATACTGGCACAGTCGGCCATGATCTGCATATTGGCTCCCACAGCCACTTCGGCCCCTGTGGTTGCCGGCATACTGGGTGGAAGCATTTCCGCCGTAGCGGCTTATTCCATGATCAGCAATTTGTTGGTGGCATTTATTGCTCCTTTGTTTTTGTCGGTAGTGGGTCATGCCGGCGCCGATGTTTCGTTTGCCGTCTCTTTCTGGTATATTTTCAAAAAAGTGATGCCGGTGCTTGTTTTGCCTTTTGTGTGCGCGTTGCTCCTTAGGAAGGTATCCTTCAATGTATATAAGAAAGTGCAATCGGCACAGATCGTTTCGTTTTACTTGTGGGCGGTAACCATTACTATTCTTATTGCCAGTGTTACCCGGTTTGTGGTAGAACAGAACACCGGTGGTTATGCGCTTGAGATTTTTATTGGCCTTGCTTCTTTGATTATCTGTCTCTTGCAATTTTTCTTTGGAAGAAAAATCGGCTCCGCTTTCGGACGAGCCGTTGCCGGAGGACAAAGTCTGGGTCAGAAAAACACCGTTCTGGCCATATGGCTCACCCAGACTTATCTCCATCCGTTGGCTTCGTTGGGGCCGGGCTTGTATGTGTTGTGGCAGAATCTGGTAAATTCATACCAGATCTGGCTCAAAAAACGTCAAGAAGAAAAAGCAGCCTCGTCGTCTCAATAGGTTTCCCTCATGTGTTTAACGGTGATGGGTGTTTTTTCCGATGCTTTCAGTTGGGGAGAGGTGATGACGATCGTCTTTTTTTCTCCCGGTAGCAGGTCGAAAAAGTTATCGGTAAATTTGGCCCCTTGAATGGGTATTTCCACGAATACGTCTTTTGCCAGGTATTTGCTCGACAACGTGACCGTGTATTTTCCGTCGGCGTATGCCACCTTTTGTTTGATGGTTGTTTGGGGGAGGTTCAATTTGTTGGGCCAATAGAAATAATTGTTTTTCTCGGAAATCACTTTGCCGTTTTTATCGCTCAACCAAGCATGAATCACACAGTCGTGCTTTTGTTCTTCCGTTAGTAGGTCGGTAATGGCATAGCTTTTCACTTTGCTTGACGTGTTGGCTTTTGCCGATACGGTTTCTTTGAATGTTTTTAGTTTTTTGCCCATAAAGTCGATAATCTCCACATGGAGTTGCAGAGAATTTACTTCTTCGAGTTGATCCGACATAACAAAATAGCTCAATTGGTTGTCTTTTATTTCCGAACCCAGCGCAATGGGCGCAAAAACATCGCGAACTTTGTAGTGTTGTGCCTTCCAATTGTTGTAGTAATCGATACTCGACCACGAAACCACCGGCCAATCGTCGTTCAATTGCCAGTAAAGCGTTCCCATGCAGTAGGGTTGGTTGCGGCGATGAGCCTCTATCCCTTCCCGCATGCCGTTTCCTTGCATAACGAGACCCACATACACGAAATCTTCAAAATTTTTTGGCGTGTGATAATACATGTCCATGTAGGTTTTGATGACCTCGTTTCCGATGCCGCTTTTTTGATGGATTTTCATCACATCGGAATTGATATCCAAATCGTTTTCGGAAGCGAAGGTTCGGATGGTTTTCATTTCGGGAAATGCTTGGAATCCGAATTCGCTCATGAATCGCGGGATACGTTCGTTCAATACTTCGAAAGGTTCACGTCCATGCCACAATCCCCAGTAATGGGCGTCGCCGTATTTTAGTGTTTCGGGGTTGCCCCAGTTTGATGTGTCGGGCGAACTTTGAATGTATCCGCGTGTGCCGTCGTATTTGTTTACCAGACGGGGAATCATCTTGCGGAACGTTTTGTTGTACCCCTCGCGCCAGCTTTTCATGATTTTAGGAGCATATTTTTTATCCCATCCCCAATGATCCAGGCCCTCGTCAACTTCGTTGTTTCCGCACCACAGTGCCAAGGAAGCATGATTCCGCAGTCGCTTGATGTTGTAAATCGCTTCATCCTTCACGTTTGCCAGAAAAGGATCGTCCGAAGGATAGGGGGTGCACCCGAAAATAAAATCTTGCCAGATTAAGATGCCCTTTTCATCGGCCAGGCGATAGAAATAGTCGTTCTCGTAGATGCCGCCACCCCATACACGAAGAAAATTCATGTTGGCAGCCGTAACGTTTTCGAAAAGGCGATCGTAAAAGGCTTCGTTTTGTTGCGAGATCATGATTTCTCCGGGAATATAATTTGCTCCTTTGGCAAACAAGGGAATGTCGTTCACTTCGAAATGAAATTTCTTGCCGTATTCGTCGGGTTCGTAAACCAGTCGTATTTTCCGCAAACCGATTTGTTGCGTTTTTTCGGCGATGGTTTGATTGTCGTGTATGATTTTTGCCGTAAAATTGTAAAGGTGTTGTTTCCCCCAACCGGCAGGCATCCAGCGTTCGGGATTGGCAATTTCCAGCGGTATGTTGATGCGGTTTTTTCCTCGGACGAGGTTGATTTCCCGGCTGATGGTTTTTTTCTCCCCTCCTTTCAGTCCGTATTCGATTACCATTTGGGCTTTGAGGGGTTTTTTCGATACCGAAAAAACTTCGATCTGATGGTCTATTTCGGCCTTTTGTGCTGTGACAGACGTTTGTTTTACGTAATAGTCGTCAATTCGTGCTGTGTTGTAGAATGTGATCGAAACCGGTTTCCAGATGCCCATTTGCACCAACCGCATACCCCAGTCCCACCCGAAATGGTAGGGAGCCTTGCGCGAATAGACGCTCATTTTTTTGTCGCTATGGTCGTTGTCGGCAGGGTATTCGTATCCGTTGGTCAAACGTGCGGGTTCCATGTGGGCGATAGGCGAATAAAAGCGGATGTAGAGTTGATTTTCTCCTTTGCGCAGGCTGTTCTTCACCGATACGTTGTATCCGATGAACATGTTTTGTGTATGCAGAATCTTGGCACCATTGAGAAAAACATCGGCATGGGTATCCAACCCTTCGAAAAACAACATGGCATCGTCGTGTTGCAATTGTTCGTCTGTGACCGTGAACGTTTTTTTGAAATCCCAGTTTTCGTTTTCCGGCCATTGCACTTTCGTTTCGTTTGTTCCGTAATAGGGGTCGGGGAGCACCTTGTGACGGATCAAATCTCGTTGAACCGACCCCGGAATCTCGGCGTCGTGCCATTCGTTTTTGCCGGTTTGCGTAAATTGCCATCCCTCGTTGAGTTCGATTACGATGGGTTGCTGAGAAAAAGTGAAAACAGGTATCAGCAGACAGAATAAAAAGACTAATTTTTTCATAAAGGCGAATTATTTTTTTGATAGTTTATAAAGCGGATTTAATTTGACCTTTTGCAAAGATGCAAAAAAATCGGTATAATTAAACTTATTTTTGGCGGGATTTTAGCATTGAACGGGATTTTAAGAGATAAGAGAAGGGCTGCACCTGTTTTGGCATGTTATTTGCTTCTCTCTTGGGATACTATTTCATCACGATAAACACAGCGTCAATACATTCGGACTTATTCCTTATTTAATTTTTTGTGTTTTTTCATTCCGATGAATCCGATGAATTTGTGTGTTCCGTAGTAAAACGAAGCAAATTTGTGAGGTGTAGAATTTTTAAATGTTTGTGTGTAAATTGGAATTTATCGTGTAAATTTGCAATAGCAAAAATTAAAAATCCGATTTTAGGATGTAAACGTGATTTGATGTATTTAGAAAAACATAATTGAAAAATATATGAGAAGAAAAACATCTTCCCCCGGATCGAAACCAAGACTCGGTAAAAAAGCATTGACAAAAGCCGTAGTCGATTTTTTAAATCGGAACAGGGGAAAAGAATATAATTATAGGCAAATAGCTGCCGCCATCAATGTAAATAGCAAAGAAGGGCGCACCTTATTGGTAAAAGTGCTCGATAAACTGCGCGACGAAGATGTTGTATTGGAGACGTCGCGAGGGAGGTATCGTATCAACGACCGCCGTTTGATGCTCGAAGGTCGTTTTGAACGCCGCAGCAACGGCAAAAATTTTTTTGTACCGGATGACGATGGCAATCTCGTTTTTGTTAGCGAGCGCAATTCCAAACATGCCATGAATGGCGATCGGGTGCGTGTTCAACTGCTGGCAAAGCGCAAACATGCCGAAACGGAGGGAGTGGTTGTCGATATTTTGAAGCGTTCCGATACCCATTATATCGGGACACTCGAAGTGAAAAAGCATTACGCTTTTTTGGTCATGGACAGTAAAATATTGGCCAACGACATTTTTATTCCGTTTGAGTATCTCGGTGAAGGAAAGGATGGAGACAAAGTGGTGGTCGAAATTGTGGAATGGCCCGAACGTGCCAACAATCCTATCGGAAAAGTGATCGATGTGTTGGGTAAACCCGGTGAAAATACGGCTGAAATGCATGCCATTTTGGCACAATACCATTTGCCTTACAAGTATCCTCGTGAAGTGGAAATGTATGCCGAATCTTTGTCCGATAAAATACCCGAAGAGGAGTATGGCAAGCGCGAGGATTTTCGCGATGTGCCGACCCTAACCATTGATCCTGCCGATGCAAAAGATTTTGACGACGCACTCTCGTTGCGTAAGCTTTCCCATAATCGGTGGGAAGTGGGAGTGCATATTGCCGACGTAACGTATTATGTGAAACCCGGCGACCCCATTGATAGAGAAGCCGAAAAAAGGGCAACGTCTATTTATTTGGTCGATCGTACGGTGCCCATGCTTCCGGAGAGATTGAGCAACTATCTTTGTTCGCTTCGTCCTCATGAAGAGAAGCTGTGTCATTCGGTGATTTTTGAGATGAACGACAAAGCCGAGGTGTTGAAATACCGCATTGCGCATACGATTGTGAAGTCCGACAGCCGCATGACGTATGAAGATGCACAGGCGATAATCGAGACGGGCAAGGGCGATTTCAGTTCCGAAATTCTTGTGTTGAACAACTTGGCCAAACAGCTTCGTGAACGCCGTTTTGCTAATGGCGCCATCAATTTTGATCGGTATGAAGTAAGATTCAATCTCGATGAGAACGGTAAGCCGTTGGGTGTATATTTCGAGGAATCGAAAGAAGCCAATCATCTGATCGAAGAATTTATGTTGCTGGCCAACCGTACCGTTGCCGAACACGTTGGGAAAGTGCCGAAAGGGAAAAAAGCCAAAACGTTTGTTTATCGTGTGCATGATGTTCCCGATGTCGAGAAACTGGAGGATTTCAATACGTTTGTTTTGCGTTTCGGACATAAAATAAAAACTTCCGGAACGAATGTGGATATAGCAAAAAGCATCAATTCGCTGCTCGAAAAAGTAAAAGGCCGCCCCGAGGAAGACTTGGTGGAAACGCTTGCCATACGAACCATGTCGAAAGCCATATATTCTACCAAAAATGTTGGGCACTACGGATTGGCTTTCGATTATTATACCCATTTTACTTCGCCTATCAGACGTTATCCCGATATGATGGTGCATCGCCTGCTCGATGTGTATAACGAAGGAAATTCTCCTTGGAATGAGCAGCAAACCGAGGAAGAATGTGAACATTGCTCTCAGATGGAACAGTTGGCCGAAAATGCCGAGCGCGATTCGATTAAATATAAGCAAGTGGAATTCATGTCGGATAAGGTCGGGAAAGTATACGACGGGGTAATCTCAGGTGTTACGGACTGGGGGCTGTATGTCGAAATCAACGAAAATAAGTGCGAAGGTATGATTCCTATTCGCGAATTGGATGACGATTTTTACGAATTGGATGAGAAAAATTATCGGTTGATAGGAAGACATACCGGCCGTGAATACCGATTGGGGCAGCAGATTTCCATTATAGTGGCACGCGCCAATCTGGAACGCAAACAACTGGATTTCACGCTCGCGTAAGAGCAGAAATTTTCTTTTATTTGCTTTTTGCCAATAAGGAGTTCTTGTTACATATGCTGTCTTATTTAGAAAGGTCGCGTCGCCGTTTTTTGTTGGTCAGTGATATACTAGTTCCCGCTACCTATATTGTTCTATGAGAAATAACGGTGGGCTATATGATTCTATTGCAAATAGTGGGTTCCTGGTGTGGTGGTTTCTTTGCGGGTGCGGTAAATGGCGGGTGTTTTGGCAATCAAACGGGAAGCGATGGTTATGTATTTTGAGAAGGAAGAGATTTCTCCTTTGAAAAGGGATATAAATGCTTTTTTTGCAGCAGCAAGAACACTGTAAGCAAAAGCTTTGAAACAGGAATAGTAGGGATTGACGGCTTCGGTTAAAAAATAGATGTACTCCGAGTAAAAATATTCGTTGGGAGAAATTTTCCTTTGTTGCCGGTGATGGTAACCGATGGCCGACTTTACAAACCCCACGCGGTAGCCGTTTTTGCGTACGCGTTGGGCATAATTGCGGTCTTCGCCGTAATGGGGAAAAATCGGGGCAAAACCTCCGATTTTTTTTATTACCGATGTTGGAACGAGCCACATGGCTGCATTGATAAAGGTGCATTCTGTTACTTCGTGGGGCAATTGCTCAATTTCTTCTTTGCTTGTTAAACGGGTGTATTCGGCAAAACCAAAATCGAGCCGGTCGCCTTTCCCGTTGAGATGAATAGGCGAAAGGATACCGTAGTCTGTATTATGCGATGCTGCAAGAATTAGCCTTTCTAGCGCCCGGGGATGCAGCCGTGCATCCTGATTGAGAAGGAAAACATAGTCGAAGCCGTTATCCAATGCATATTTCATTCCTTGATTGTTTGCTTTTCCGAAGCCGAGATTTCGGTTGTTTTCCATTAGCACTATATCTGGATATTGGGAGCGGATGATTTCGCGGGTACGGTCTTGCGAAGCATTGTCGATCACCACAACCGTGGCGGGTAGGGTAGAGGCTTTTACCGATGGCAGACAAAGCGGTATCCACGGTTCAAAATTATAGGATACAATGATAACGCAAATTTTTGGGATGGGAACAGGCATTTCATTCATATTCCTTTTTTGTTTTTTGATAAAAACCATTCATTGATTTCTTTGGTCATTTCGAGTTTCAATAATCTGCATATCAGCCAATAACTTCCTCCCATAATTGTGGCACTGACCAACAGATAGAGAAAATTATTTTGTATGGCTCGGCTTACTGCATAACCGATGGCCGCGCTTGCAAGTGCTACCGGTAAGTAGGGAAATGCATCTTTCAGAAAATCGACAAGAGAATAACGAATGAGTTTTTTCGATAAGATAAGCGAAATGAGGAGTGTAATTGCCATGTAGATTATCCAGCTGACAGCCAGTCCCATAATGCCTTGTCTGAAAAACAAAAAAATCAGTAACACCAGAATAATTCGTTTTACGATTTCCACCCCAAGAAAGAAATCGGCTTTTTCTCGTGCAATAAACAATTCGTTCAAAATGAAAGAAAAAGGCGAT
>Ga0208938_1000845_pt1 | contig 19884 bp, 21 predicted proteins | sample AD_UKC125_MetaG_FD_184434 | JGI IMG/M metagenome (GOLD analysis project Ga0208938, IMG submission 184434) | Active sludge microbial communities of municipal wastewater-treating anaerobic digesters from USA - AD_UKC125_MetaG (SPAdes) (version 2) | ecosystem: Engineered > Bioreactor > Anaerobic >...
TTAATTTTATAGAGAAAGAATTATTAAAAATTAAAAAAAAGTAGTAAATTTGGTTGATTTATACTTTCTTTTATTATGAATGGAACGGTAAATAAAGTAATCCTCATTGGTCACCTTGGAGATGATGTGAAAATGCATTATTTTGATGGTGGTAACTGTATTGCTCGATTTCCTCTTGCAACAAACGAAGTATATATAAACAAACAAACCAACGAAAAAATAACTTCTACAGAATGGCATAATTTAGTGGTTAGAAATAAAGCTGCCGAAATTTGCGAAAAGTATTTGTCCAAAGGAGATAAAATATATGTAGAAGGTAGAATAAAATCTCGTCAATGGCAAGCAGATGATGGGTCAACAAAATATACAACAGAAATTCAAGTAACTGAATTTGTGTTTCTGAATATTAAAAAAGACTCTGACAATGTGAAGCAAGTACAGTCTGGTGAAAATAAAGATAATAGTGGTATATCTGACGAAATGGATATGCCTTATTAAAATTGTTTAATTAATACTTTTTCGTTTGGATCCTGAACCCAGTTACTCGTTTACTGAAATTCTAGACACACAAGCTATTCTAGGTTGGCTTATTGTTTTCCTACTTTTGTTTCTATCGGCCATGATATCAGCCGCTGAGGTTGCTCTCTTTTCATTGTCCCCAAAAGATGTTGCTAAATTGTCTTTTGATAATCCCAAGAAAGGAAAACTATTAGATAAAATCCTTCAAAAACCAAAGAAACTATTAGCAACACTATTGTTGGCTAATAATTTTTTAAACATCGGGGTTGTAATTATTTTTTCAATAGTAGGAAGTTCTCTTTTTGAAAATATTTTATCACCAGTAATTAAGTTTGTTGTTGAAGTAGTATTGGTTACTTTTTTGATTTTGCTTTTTGGAGAGGTTTTGCCAAAAATATATGCAAGTAGAAATAGCCTAAAATTTTCAGCATTTATAATTGTTCCTTTAAGTTTTTTAGACAAACTACTATCACCTATAAGTATTCCAATGCGAAACATTTCTAATGTTTTGCATAACAAATTAGGAAATCAAAAAAGTAATATTTCTGTCAATCAATTATCTCAAGCACTTGAGTTAACTTCTCCAGATGACACTACCACTGATGAACAAAAAATATTGGAAGGAATTGTTTCTTTTGGAAATACAGATACAAAACAAGTAATGAGTCCAAGAATAGATGTATTTGCACTCGATATAACCGAAACTTTCTCTGAGATTTATCCAAAAATTGTAGATAAAGGCTATTCAAGAATTCCAGTTTTTGAAGATAATATTGACCACATTGTTGGGGTTTTGTTTGTAAAAGATCTAATTCCACATATCCACAAAAAAGAATTTGAGTGGGATAAAATAATTAGAGAACCATTTTTTGTTCCAGAAAACAAGAAACTAGATGATTTACTAAAGGATTTTCAATCTATGAAAAGTCATCTAGCGATAGTTGTAGATGAATATGGTGGAACTTCAGGCATAGTGACTCTTGAAGATATTATTGAAGAGATAGTTGGCGACATTTCGGATGAATTTGATGATGAAAACATTAATTTTTCTCAAATAGATGAAAAGAATTTTATCTTTGAGGGGAAAATAAATCTCAAGGATTTTTACAAAATTACTGGTCTTGAAGAAGAACCTTTTGAAGCAAAAAAAGGAGAAGCGGAAACATTGGCTGGTTTTATTTTAGAAAACTTGGGACATTTTCCAAAAAAAGGTCAAAAAATACACTTTTCTTCTACTTTTTTCGTTATTGAAGCTGTGGATAAGAGAAGAATTAAACAAATAAAAGTTACCCTTGAATAGATGAAGATTAAATTATTTCTAGCATTATTTCTTGTATTAAGTATAACAATATGTTGCAAGGATGATGTTTTGCCAAAACCAGCAAGTCAACTCAGATTAGACTATCCAAAGGCAACATATCAAGCATTTACATCACCTTGTCCATTCACGTTTGAAATTAATAGAACAGCAAATATTGAAGCCGATAAAGATTGTGGCTATAGCTTGCATTATAAAAAGATGAAGGCTACTGTTTATATAACCTATAAACCAGTTCAAAATAATATTGATAAGTTGTTGCGTGATGCTCAAAAGCTAACCTATGAGCATGTAATAAAAGCAGATGATATATTAGAGCAACCATTTATTAATTCTACTGATAAAGTTTATGGAATGTTCTACAGAGTGAATGGTAATGCAGCAACAAATGCTCAGTTTTATGTTACAGATAGTGTGAAACATTTTTTAACTGGTTCGGTTTATTTCTATGCAAAGCCAAATTATGACTCCATAATGCCAGCTACAGATTACATCAAAAAAGATATGCGAAAAATAATGGAAACCATCCGTTGGAAATAAAAAAGGGAACTCAATTTTGAGTTCCCTTTTTTATTTGTTTAATCATTTAGATTTTTGTTTTCATGTCTGAAACCTTGTAGGTTTTTCCATCAGCACAAGATTCGACTAAATCGGTAATTTTTTTTGAATCTAAAACTGCTGCATCAAAAACAACGGTAGCTTCTTTTTTATCAAAATCTACTTTTGCTTCTTGAATTCCATCGGTATCAGCTAGTTTTTCCTCAATTGTTTTTGCACAACCAATTGCACATGTCATACCTTCGATATGGAATGATGCTGTTTCGGGTTTTGCAGCTATAGTTTTTTCTTTTTTTGGTTCCTTAGTTTCCTGGGACAAATTGGCTTTGGAAGCAGTTTCTTTACAGCCTATCAACGCTATCGAACAAAAAGAAACTGTCAATAGTGATTTTAAAAAATTCATGATATTATATTTAATGTTTGTTGTCAAGTTGAAATACGTTACAAAAATAAATAATTTTTAAAATGGTCATTCTTAAAATAATTACAAAATTTGTGGAATAATTTTTAGGTATGAAATCATTACAAATAAAATGGATTTTGCTGGGGTTGTTAGCATTGATTTGGGGAAGTTCATTTATTTTAATAAAAAAAGGGCTAATTGGTTTAACTCCATTTCAGTTAGGTTCATTAAGAATAATTTTTTGTGCAGTTTTTTTATTGGTAATTGGATTTAAAAGTCTAACCGAAATTCCTCTGCACAAGTGGAAATATGTTGCCGTTACTTCCTTATTTGGCACATTTATACCTGCTTACCTTTTTGCTATTGCAGAAACAAAAGTAAGTAGCTCTATTTGCTCAATATTAAATTCATTAACTCCTCTAAGCACTTTGTTATTTGGAGCAACATTATTTGGTCTAGATTTTAAAAGAAGTCAACTGTTTGGAATTATTATTGGGTTAGTGGGAACAGCAATTTTAATTTTTACTGGAGCAGAAAATAATACTACAGAGAACTATTTCTATACTGTATTTGTAATTATTGCTACAATGTGCTATGCTACCAATGTTAATTTAATAAAAAAATATTTGTCTGATGTAAAACCTTTGAGTATTACAACCGGAAATTTTTTGGTAATGTTACTACCAGCACTATTGATATTGTTTTTCACAGATTTTTCTTCAAAAGTCCATGTAGAGTCTACTCAACACGCCATGATTTTTGTGGCAATTCTAGGGATTGTTGGAACAGGAATTGCCAACATTTCGTTTTATAAGCTAATTCAAATTTCGTCGCCAGTTTTTGCTTCTTCGGTTACTTATCTTATTCCAATTGTTGCATTGGGTTGGGGAATTTTTGATGACGAGAGATTGACTATTTTTCAAATTTTTGGTGCAGCTGTAGTTATGGTAGGAATATATTTAGCTAATAAAAAATAAAAGACCGCAAATTGCGGCCTTTTATTTTTATACAAAATTTCTAAATTTATTATTTGAAATCAGCATCAGTAACTCCTTCGTTTACTTTTACATCACTCATAATAAAGTTTAATTCAAATCCTTGGTTCATTGTTATTGCATAAGGGAATTTAACACCTTTAACATCTTTATAATCACCAAAGTTAGTAGTTACAGTCATTTTTTGTTCGCCTCTTTCAACTGTTTTTGATTCAGCTACTTTTAAACCAGATTTTACATCGTAGTATAAAGTTGATTTTCCGTTTTTGATAACATAAGCATCACTACCATTAAAAGGTTCAATACCATCAAGAACTAAATCTGTTTTTTTCATCAAGGCAAGCTCGTCAAAAGTTGCAGCAGTTTCTTTTTTCTCTGCAAATTCTTCAGCAGAAAGTTCTTTTCTCATACCTTGTTGAACTGTAAAACCTCCTTTTTCATCAACCACTTGTTTTGATAATTCGCCCATTCCTTCCATTTCAATTTTTACTAAAGATTTTCCTTTAGCATCTTTTTTCATTGTAAATTTTAAAGGTGCTGGAGCTTGTGGAATTGTTGCAGTTCCAACCATTGAAACTGTTTTTACAGCAGCTACAGCTTTTTGACCACCAATTGCGTTGATGTAATTATCTAAAACTGTTTTAACAGTTACACCAGCTGGAGCAGGTTTTTTCATAGCTGGTTTTTCTGTTGGATTTCCGTATTTATCGAAATAGAACATAGGTATTTTTAGTTTTTCTAAAGCAGGAATTACTTCTGAACCTTTACCTACTATAAGAATACGCATATTGTCTGCAAGCATATATTTATTAGCAACTCTCATTACATCATCAGCAGTTACTGCATTGATGTTTTTGATGTAGTTTTCATAGAAATCTGCTGGCAAACCTTCTGTTTCAATATTTAATGCATAACGAGCAACTGTAGCTGGTTTTTCTACTTGCATTACAAAACGCCCAATATATCCAGCTTTTACATTTTTAAGTGTTTCTTCAGAAACTTTTTCAGTTCTAATTCTTTTGAGTTCATTCAGAGCTTCTACAACTGAGCTGTCGGTAACTGCATTTCTAACTTGAGCATTTCCTGTAAATTTACTTGAACCAAATTTGCTTTGACCAACATATGATCTTGCGCCATATGTCCAACCATGTTTTTCTCTAAGGTTCATGTTTAAATAACTATTGAAATCTCCACCATAAATTTGATTAGCAACAATTAAAGGGAAATAATCAGGATTAGAGATTTTCATATCAATAGTGTTCAATAAAGTTAACTCTGATTGAACAGCATTTGGCATGTCAACAAAGTTTATTTGAGTGTACTGAACATTACTTGGTGTAGAGTAACTTACTCTAGGAGCAGTAGCTTTTACCCAACTTCCAAAAAGTTTTTCTACATTTTTCTTAACGTCTTTAGTTTTAATATCACCAACCACAACAAGATAGGCTCTTTCGGGAACAAAATAAGTTCTATAGTTGTCTTTTACATCAGCTAAAGAAACATTTTTTATAGTTTCTTCAGATAGATATTCACCAGCTGGATTGGCTTTACCAAATGCTAAAACATTTTCAACTCTTCCTGCAACAGCAGAAACACTTTTTTCTTGTGTTTTTAATCCTTCTATTAATTTGTCTTTTTCTTTGTCAAATTCTTCTTGAGTAAAATTTGGCATCAAAGAACCTTCTGCCAATAATTCTAAAATTCTTTTAGAATGTTTTGATAAACCGCTTGCAGAAGCGCCAGAAGAATAGAAATTGATATTTGCTCCGAGGAAATCAATTTCTTCGTTGAAAGCATCTTTTGAGGTTTTTGTTGAACCATTTCCTATTAGTGAACTTGTTAGTTCGTCAACACCTTTTTTGTCTCCTTCTGCATATGGAGCATTATCCAAAGTTAGATTATAGGAAACACGTGGTAGTTTGTGATCTTCAACCACTAAAACTTTTAATCCATTTGGTAAAGAAAAAGTTTCTGGTTTTTTTATTTTTATACTAGGAGCTGGTCCTGGTTTTGGCTGTGATCTGTCGTCTTGTGCTTGTGTCATAAAAGTTAAAAACAAGCTAGAAAGTATTATAATTGATTTTTTCATGATAATTTGATCTTAGTTTTGAGCTTTATCTTTTGCTGGAACATAATCCAAAATCAAACGTTGGTTTGGATTTAAATATTTGCGAGCTACATCTCTGATTTCTTCACGAGTGATTGATCTGTAGATGTCCATTTCAGTATTTATAAGGTTAACGTCACCATATAAAAGATAATACGAAGCTAAATTTTCTGCAATTCCTTCAACACTAGAGTTGCTGTTTACATAATTGTTTTCATAAATGTTTTGTAATTTTTGAAAATCTTTTTCTGAAATCAATTCATTTTGAAGTTTTACAATTTCTTCATCAGCTTCTCTAACTAAATCAGCAGAAGTAAAATCACCTTGAGGCATTCCATAAATTATGTATGAGCCATAGTCTTCTTGTGTGTAGTTGAAAGCACCAATTTGTAATGCCATTTTTTTGTCATCAACAATTTTTTTGTACAAACGTGAACTTTTTCCGTCGCTCAAAATTGTTGAAATCATATCCAATACTCTAGCATCGCGTGTTTTCATTGATGGAGTTCTATATGCAGCAACAACCATTGGTTTTTGAATATTCGGGTCTTCATAAGTAGCACGAATTGTTTCTGTGATTGGCTGTTCAACAAATGTTTTTCTTTCTATTTTTTCGCCACGAGGAATTGGGCCAAAATATTTTTCAATCCATGCTTTTGTTTGCGCAACATCTATTTGTCCAGCAACTACTAGCACAGCATTGTTTGGAGAATAGAATTTTTTATTAAAAGCTTGAAACTCTTCAAGAGTTGCAGCATCAAGATGTTCCATAGAACCTATAGTTGCCCATCTGTATGGATGAACTTTAAACAAGTTTTTCTTTACTTCAGCAAGAAGTTGTCCATAGGGTTGATTATCTACACGAAGTCTTTTTTCTTCTTTAACTACTTCGTTTTGAGTGTCAACACCAATTTGATTGATAACAGGATGCATTAATCGCTCAGACTCCATCCATAGACCAAGTTCTGTGTTATTTGAAGGGAAAACTTCGAAATAGTAAGTTCTATCATCTGAAGTGTTAGCATTATTGGTTCCACCATTAGAAGTAACAGTTTTCATCCATTCACCTCTTTTGATGTTTTTTGTTCCTTCGAAAAGAAGGTGTTCAAAAAAATGTGCAAATCCCGTTCTTTCTGGATTTTCGTCTTTTGATCCTACATGATACATAACCGAAGTTATTACTACAGGAGCAGATTGGTCGTTGTGAAGGATGACATGCAAACCATTTGGCAAATCATACTCTTCAAAAGCTACTTTTTGAGCAAAAGCTGTACTTCCAAGCATAAGCATTGAACTTAAAGCGATTAAAGATTTTTTCATAAAAAATTGAAATTTTGTTGTATTGGATTATTTGTATACACGAAACGTGTTTTGTTACAACAAATTTAGCTTTTTTTTGAATATTATTTGATAAAAGTTATCTCATAGATTTTCAATTATTTAACTTGAAACAATTTTTTAATTAAAGAAGTTGTTTGTGTAATTATTAATTGTATATTTGCAAACTCAAAAAAATAATTTAAAATCATTGTTATGTACGCAATCGTAGAGATAGCAGGGCAACAATTCAAAGTAAGCAAAGACCAAAAAGTATTTGTTCACAGATTATCTAATGAAGAAGGTTCAAAAGTTTCTTTTGAAAAAGTTCTTTTGTTAGATGATAATGGAAACATTACTCTTGGCGCCCCAGCTATAGATGGAGCTTCTGTAGAAGCCAAAGTGTTACAACACTTAAAAGGAGACAAAGTAATCGTTTTCAAAAAGAAAAGAAGAAAAGGTTTCAAAAAGAAAAATGGTCACAGACAATCATTAACTCAAATCATTATTGAAGGTATTGTTTCTTCTGGTGCAAAAAAAGCAGCTCCAAAAGCTGAAAAAGTTGCAGAAGTGAAAGAAGCAAAAGCGCCAAAAGCAAAAAAATCAGGTGATGATTTAGTTATAATTGAAGGTATTGGTCCAAAAGCTGCTGAAGTATTGGTAGCTGCAGGAATTGATACTTTTGCAAAATTAGCATCAACTGATGCAGCTAAAGTTAAAGAAATTTTAGAAGCTTCAACTGCTAAGGTTTCTCATTTAGATCCAACAACTTGGGCTCAACAAGCTCAATTGGCTGCTGATGGGAAAATGGATGAATTAAAAAAATTACAGGACGAATTAAACGGTGGTAAAGCTGTTTAATTTTAGTATTAACTTATAAAACCAAAACATCATGGCTCACAAGAAAGGTGTCGGTAGTTCTAAAAACGGTAGAGAATCAGAATCGAAACGTCTAGGCGTTAAGATTTTTGGTGGTCAAGCAGCAGTTGCTGGTAACATCATCGTTAGACAAAGAGGTTCAAAGCATAATGCAGGTGAAAATGTTTACATGGGTAAAGACCACACGCTACATGCAAAAGTTGACGGAATTGTAAAATTCCAGAAAAAAGGTGAAGGGAAATCATTTGTTTCTGTTCTTCCTTTTGAAGCTTAATAACTTCTTTTTTAGATAAAAAATAAGCCCGGTTTCTAGTAAAGCTGGGCTTTTTTATTTGTTTGTTTTATTGTATTTAGGCTTAAACCTAAACCTCTCTATAAGTTTTTTTTCTAATCTATTATATTCATTTTTATCATTAATTTGAATAAAATTCCATGAAGTAAACTTTTTGAAAGAATCTTTACTTGTATGTTCAGCAATTCTTAAAAGAACATTACAGCCTTTTCCAGTATATACAAGTTCATTATTATCAAAAAGGAAATAAACTCCAGAAAAATTACCCAAAAGATTTATGCTTGATTTAGCTAATTTATTAATATCTATTTCTTCCATTTTTTAAAAATAAAAAAACCTCATATGTTTTATGAGGTTTTTATATAAAATATTTAAAAATATTAATATCTGTAGTATTCTGGTTTGTATGGACCTTGAACTTCTACTCCAATGTAAGCAGCTTGTTCTTGGTTCAAAACTTCTAATTCAACTCCTAGTTTTGTCAAATGTAATGCAGCTACTTTTTCATCAAGATGCTTAGGTAGCATATACACTTCATTTTTATAATTAGCAGAGTTATTCCATAACTCGATTTGAGCTAATGTTTGGTTAGAGAATGAATTACTCATTACAAACGATGGATGACCAGTTGCGCAACCTAAGTTTACTAAACGACCTTCAGCAAGAATAATAACTTCTTTACCGTTTACATTGTAGATGTCAACTTGAGGTTTAACTTCTTTTTTAGTTGAACCAAAGTTATCGTTTAGCCAAGCCATATCGATTTCGTTATCGAAGTGACCAATGTTACATACGATTGCTTTATCTTTCATTGCTTCAAAATGACGACCAACCACGATATCTTTATTTCCTGTAGTTGTGATTATGATATCTGCATTTGCAATAACATTATCTAAACGTTTTACTTCATAACCATCCATAGCTGCTTGTAGTGCACAAATTGGGTCAATTTCAGTAACAGTAACAATTGAACCTGCTCCACGGAATGAAGCCGCAGTTCCTTTACCAACATCACCATATCCGCAAACAACCACTCTTTTTCCAGCCAACATAACATCAGTTGCACGACGAACAGCATCTACAGCAGATTCTTTACAACCATATTTGTTGTCAAATTTAGATTTAGTAACCGAATCGTTTACGTTGATAGCTGGCATATACAATGTTCCGTTTTTCATTCTTTCATATAAACGGTGAACACCAGTAGTAGTTTCTTCAGACAAACCTTTGATTCCTTCAACTAATTCAGTGTATTTGTCAAAAACCATGTTTGTTAAATCGCCACCATCATCAAGAATCATATTTAGAGGTTTTCTATCTTCTCCAAAGAAAAGCGTTTGCTCAATACACCAGTCAAACTCTTCTGCATTCATACCTTTCCAAGCATAAACTGGAATACCAGCAGCAGCAATTGCAGCAGCGGCATGATCTTGAGTTGAAAAAATATTACAAGAAGACCAAGTTACTTCTGCTCCAAGAGCAACCAAAGTTTCTATTAAAACAGCAGTTTGAATAGTCATGTGAAGACAACCAGCAATTCTGGCTCCTTTTAATGGTTGACTAGGACCATATTCTGCTCTAATAGCCATTAAACCAGGCATTTCTGCTTCTGCCAATTGGATTTCTTTTCTTCCCCATTCTGCTAAAGAAATATCTTTAACTTTGTATGGCACATAAGGAATTGTTTGTGTACTCATTTATTTTTGTATATTAGTTTATTAAAAATGACTGCAAAAGTAATTCATATCTTTTATTTTTTCAAACATTTAGCTTATTTTGTGAATTGTTTATCATTGTAAAAATTTGAAAAACAGTAAAATATAAAAATGCCTTTCCATAAATCAATAACCATTAAACAAGATACTATTCTCTTCCTTTGGAAGATAACAGAAAGTTATGATTGGTTTTTTGAAAATGTAAAGCTCAAAGAAAAATCTGTTTTGAGATTAGAAACCATGAAGTCAGAATCTCATAGAAAAGGCTTTCTAGCAGTTAGAATGTTATTGCAAAATATAGGATATAGTGACTTTGATTTGTTTTATGATGAGTATGGAAAGCCTCATTTGCATGATGGAAGACACATTTCTATATCACATTCTAATGATTTTTCGGCAGTTGTAATAAGCAATGAAATTTTAGGTTTAGATATTGAACAGATAAAAGAAAAAACCCTAAAAATTGCTCCTAGGTTCATGGAAACGCATCATTTAGAAAACCTTGAGCATGAAGATAAATTAAAAAAAGCCACAGTAATTTGGGGAATAAAAGAATCCATATTTAAAATAAAAAACGAAAAAGGAATTAGTTTTCCTGAGCACATTTTTGATAAACCATTTGACCTAAAAGAAAAAAGAGCTATAGGAATTTTAAAGTTTAATAATAAAGAAGAATTTTTTGACGCCTATTTTGACCAAGTAGAAAATTATATCTTTGTATGCCTTTTTGAAAAGAGAAATGAATAGACTTTATAAAGATATTTTGGATGCAAAAAGACATAAAAGAAAATTACTTGCCATCCTTATCGATCCCGAAAAAACAAATCTTTACAATTGTCAATCATTGATTGAAAAGATTAATCAATCTCCTGCAACACATATTCTTGTTGGTGGAAGTTCCTATATAGGAAATCATCTTGATGAAATGATTAGGTTATTAAAGGAAAAAATTACTTTGCCAATAGTACTTTTTCCGGGAAATCCTTCTCAAATTTCTAAAGAAGCTGATGGAATTTTATTCTTGCAACTGCTTTCGGGTAGAAACCCAGATTTTTTAATAGAACATCAGGTTGAGGCAGTTTCATCGTTAGAAAAAACAAATCTAGAAATAATTTCTACTGGATACATTCTCATCGAAAGCGGAAATGAAACGGCAGTACAGCGAGTTAGTAAAACAAAACCTTTGGATAGGAATAACGCTCAATATGTTGCACAAACAGCCAAAGCAGGAGAATATATAGGTAATAAATTAATTTATCTAGAAGCAGGAAGTGGTGCAAAAAAAACTGTTCCTAATGAAATGATTTCAATAGTTTCCAAAAGAATTACCATACCTCTAATAGTTGGCGGAGGAATTCGTAGCAAAACCGAAATTGAAACTGCTTTCAATTCTGGAGCAGACATCGTTGTTATAGGCACAGCATTTGAAAATAACCCCAATTTTTTTGATTAATGCTAGAGTTTCTTTTTTCACAATATAAAAATTATACCGACTTAGATATATTCTTAGAGTTAACCACTGTATTATTTGCACTAATAAGTGTTTACTTTGCTAAAAAAAACAATATATTATTGTACCCAGCAGGGATTATAAACACAGCAATTTATGTATATCTTTTATGGAAATGGAACTTAATTGGTGATATGATTATTAACTGTTATCTTTTTTTAATGAGTATTTATGGTTGGATAATTTGGGGATTAAAAAAAAACGGAAAACATTCTTACTCAATTTCACGAACTTCTCAAAAAGAATATTATACTTCATTAATAATTTTTTTCACAACGATAATCTTGACAATATTAATTTATATTTATTTTGGTAAATTTACACATTGGACTAATTATCTTGACACTCTTGTAACTGGTTTATTGTTTGTCGGAATGTATTTGTTAGCAAAAAGAAAAATTGAGAATTGGATTTTTTTAATTATTGCAGATTTAATTTCTGTACCGATGTATTTTGTTAAGGGATATACTTTTTCAAGCATATTGTATTTAAGTTTAACAATTATCGCTATTTATGGCTATCGAGAATGGAAGAAAAAACTACAACAATAAATAATCTCACGGCTAAATTTGGTTTTACAGACTTTGATTTTCAACAAATCAAAGAGATGAATATCGATTTGGACAAAATTGAAAGTGAATTACTCATTTTCAAATCAGGAATTCCAAAAGTATTTCTTGAAAAACCAGCAACAGTCAATGATGGAATTCTTAAAATTTCAAATCATGAGTTTCAAGAATATGCTAAATTCTTTGATGAAAAAAAGAAAAATTTAAAGCTTAAAAAATTTGTTCCAGCATCTGGAGCAGCTAGTAGAATGTTCAAGTTTTTGAACGAATTTCTCAATGATTTCAATTTCGAAAATGAAACCATAAACGCATACATTAACAGAAAAAAGGACAAAAACCTACCAATCTTTCTTGCGGGAATTGAAAAATTTCCTTTTTATGAAATCATAAAAAAAAGATTGAAAGAGATTCTGCCAGAATACCATTTGCTAGAAGGTCATGAAAAAAGCTACCATTTTATTAAATTAATGCTTGCCAATGACGAATTTGACTTTTCAAACAAACCCAAAGGAGTTTTAGAATTTCATAAATACAATGAATATACATCTACAGCTGTTGAAGAACACTTAAATGAGTGTGCTTACTATGCTGAATCAAATAACATTTCCCATTTGCATTTTACAGTTTCAGAAAATCACCTGAGTTTGTTTCAGGATGTTATAAAAAAGATAAAATCAAAAATTGAAGAAAAATCAGGAACTCATGTTCATGTTTCTTATTCATTTCAAGATAAATCTACTGATACTATTGCTGTAGGTTTGGACAACAAACCTTTTCGAAATGAACAAGGAAAACTGGTTTTTAGACCTGGAGGTCATGGCGCTTTGATAAATAACTTAGGTAATCTTGATGCTGATGTAATTTTTATAAAAAATATTGATAATGTTATCCAAAATCACATCAACGAAATAACACTCTATAAAAAAGGATTGGCTGGAGTTTTATTAAAATTACAAGGACAAATATTTGATATACTTCACAGAATAGAGCATAATCTGGTAGAACAAGAAGATATTGAATCAATCTCCAGCTTTATGCAAAATGAGCTAAATATTGATATCACAGATGGTTTTGAAAAATTCACTTTCGAAAACAAAATCGATTACATCAAGTCTAAACTAAATCGTCCACTGAGAGTATGTGGAATGGTTAAAAATGAAGGTGAACCTGGTGGTGGACCATTTTGGGTAAGAAGTTATAAAGGCACACTTTCACTTCAAATCGTTGAGAGCTCACAAGTAGATAATGACAACAAGGAGCAAATGAAAATTCTATCTGAATCAACTCATTTCAACCCCGTTGATTTAGTTTGTGGAATTAAAAACTATAAAGGTGAAAAATTTGATTTACTACAATTTGTTGATCACAGCACTGGGTTTATTGTGCACAAAAACAATAAAGGCAAAGAACTAAAAGGATATGAGTTGCCAGGTTTGTGGAATGGCGCAATGGCAAAGTGGATTACTGTTTTTGTAGAAGTTCCATTGATAACTTTCAATCCAGTAAAAACTGTAAATGATTTGCTAAAACCTGCTCATCAACCTCAAAATGAATAAAGAAATAATACTTTCTGAACTTCAGTTTAAAGCTGTTAGAAGTTCGGGTTCTGGTGGTCAAAATGTAAACAAAGTTTCCTCAAAAGTCATGTTGAGTTTTGATGTAATTTCATCATCAGGTTTAGAAGTTGATGAAAAAGAATTAATTACAAAAAAATTAAACACCAAACTCACTAATGAAAATGTTTTAATTCTCAATTGTGATGAGGACAGAAGCCAGTTAAAAAACAAAGAAATTGTTATCAAACGTTTTTTTGAAATGATTGAAAAAGCTTTGACTAAAACAAAGAAAAGGAAACCTACAGTTGTACCAAAATCGGTTGTTGAAAAGAGAATAAAAGAAAAAAAATCCAATGCAGAAATAAAACAAAGTCGTAAAAAACCAGATTTTTAATTCAAATAAAAATCGAAATATTAATACTTTTAATATCTTTGCCACGTCTCAAAAGGGGTGCTCCAAATAACGAGCTGAGATTATACCCAATGAACCTAGAACAGGTAATGCTGTTTAGGGAAAAGACATCAAGTAAAAGTGCACGTTTGCTTATGTCGAGAATTAACAATTTAATAGTAACCAAGAATAATTACCCCTTTTATTCGTAACATTTTTACGGATGAAATCTTTATTCAAATTAAAAAAACAAAAGAGCCAAAAGCTAGTTTTAAAGCTTGTTTGTGGTTTTATGACATCAACAATCTTTGCACAACAACCAGTAAAAGATACCGCTAAAGTAAAGCAACTCGATGAAGTTCTTGTTTCGGCGGTTAGAGTAACTTCGAAAACTCCTGTTACATTCAGTAATTTGTCAAAAAAGGAAATTAAATTCAGAAATCTTGGACAAGATATCCCTATACTAATGAATTTTCTTCCATCTGTTGTCACAACTTCTGATGCAGGTAATGGAGTTGGATATACTGGAATAAGAGTTAGGGGTTCAGATGCTACTCGTGTCAATATTACCATCAATGGAATTCCATATAATGATGCTGAAAGTCATGGTACTTTTTGGGTTAATATGCCCGATTTTGCTTCGTCGGTTGAGAGCATGCAATTACAACGTGGAGTAGGAACTTCGACCAATGGTGCTGGAGCTTTTGGAGCTAGTTTAAATTTATTGACCGAAAATTATGCTACAAAATCATTTGGCGAAATTTCCAACTCTTTTGGCTCATTCAACACTAGAAAAAGTACCATTAAATTCAGTACAGGTTTAATTGATAATAAGGTAGAGCTTTCAGGAAGATTGTCTGATTTATTTTCTCAAGGATATGTCGATAGAGCTTTTTCTAATTTAAAATCCTATTTTCTTCAAGGAGTTTATGTTGGGAAAACAACTTTCCTAAAGGCTTTGGTTTTTGGAGGAAAAGAAAAAACATATCAGTCATGGAACGGAATTGACGGTCAAACAATGCGCGATGACAGACAGTTTAATTCAGCCGGAATCTATACAGATGAATTTGGGAAAATTCGTTTTTATGATAATGAAACAGATAATTATCAACAAGACCATTATCAACTTCATTGGAACGAAAAAATTGCTGAAAATTGGTCAACAAATTTTGCGCTTCATTATACAAAAGGAAAAGGTTATTACGAAAACTATAAAGAAGATGCCAGTTTTGCAGATTATAACCTAACCCCAATAAACATTGGTAGCGAAACAATTTCTGAAACTGATTTAATTCGTCAAAAATGGCTCGATAATGATTTCTATGGCACAACTTTTTCTGTTAATTACAAAAAAGAAAAGTATGATGTAATTCTTGGCGGCGGATGGAATCGTTATGAAGGAAAACACTTTGGAAAAGTAATTTGGGCAAGATATGCATCAAGTAGCGAATTGGGTGACAAATATTATGATGATTCTGCTTCAAAGAATGATGCCAATCTTTTTATAAAAATCAATTATAATTTAGATGAAAAAATAAGCTTGTTTGGCGATTTGCAAATGAGAATAGTCAATTATCAAGCTACAGGAATACAGTCATCAAAGATTGACGATACCTTTAATTTTTTCAACCCAAAAATGGGAGTAACTTACCATTTGAATAAAGAAAATGACTTTTATTTTTCCTATGCCAAAGCTCATCGTGAACCCAATAGAACGGATTATGAAGGAGGAATAGTTAAGCCAGAAAAACTTGATGATTATGAGTTAGGTTGGCGATTTGCAAAAGACAAAGTAATGATGAACACTAATATTTACTACATGGCATACAAAGACCAACTGATTTTGACAGGAAACCTAGATGATGTTGGAAATCCTATACGATCAAATAGTGATAAAAGTTATCGATTAGGGCTTGAATTTGATGCTACTGTAGAAATTTCAAAGCAAATTATCATAAAACCAAACTTTACCTTTAGCCAAAATAAAAATAAAGATTTGAATGTGCAGAATGTGAATGTTGGAACAAAAGACATTGCTTATTCACCAAGTTTTATAGCTGGAAATATTTTAGTTTATAAACCTAAACAGCATATACAAATTTCTTGGCTTTCTAAGTTTGTTGGAAAACAATATATGAACAATATTGAATTGCCTACGGCAGAACTAAATGATTATTTTGTTAATGACTTGAATATTGCTTATGAAATTCAACCAAAATCTGTTTTCAAAAACATTACATTTTCTCTCTTGATTAATAATTTATTAGATAAAAAATATGCTTCAAATGGATATATGTGGGATGTTTATCCATATTATTATCCGCAAGCAGGTATAAACGTTCTTGGTGGAATGACATTACGATTTTAAATAAAAGTCCCGAATTTTTTCGGGACTTTTTTAGTTATATATCAGCAGCGTACTTCCGTTAATCTGAACTCTGTATTGTTTCATTCTATATTGTTTTCCAGGGCTTTGACCGCTAAAAAGACTATATTCAGCAGAATCACAGTCGCATATTGCATTAATTCCATCAATAGACATTGTTGAACAAGAACTCAAAGCTTGATTTGGACAAGCAAGGTCAAAAGCATTAAAACCGCTTCCAGTATTGAAAATCACTATTCCTCTAACGCCTTGCGAATAATCAACAACATGATTACTTGGATATTGCAGATTAGAATATTGAGGCAAGCTCATGTTTATTTGTAACTCTACGGGATAGTTAGGCAGATAGGGATTATTGTTGTTGAAACTTCCACCATCACACGATAAAAGCAACAATAAGGCAATTATTGGAAAAATCTTTTTCATTTTTTGAAATTAATAAGCATTAAACAAAAATAAATTATTTAACTTTGGCAAACACTCAATAGAGTGAATTAATTTGAAATAAATTTTAAAAAATACTATCTTTGCAGAAAGAAATCCCGTCTCGAATGGGATTTTTTCTGTTTATATATAACGATGAAATTATGAGTAAAGTATCTTATTATACCGCTGAAGGATTAAAAAAACTTAAAGAAGAATTGGATTATCTAAAAAGCGTTGAACGCCCAAAAGCTTCTGAAGCTATTGCAGAAGCTCGAGATAAGGGAGATTTATCAGAAAACGCTGAGTATGATGCTGCAAAAGAAGCTCAAGGATTATTGGAAATGAAAATTGCCAAAATGGAAGAGCTTTATTCTAATGCACGATTGATTGATGAATCGCAACTTGATACTTCGAAAGTATTGGTTTTGTCAAAAGTGAAAATTAAAAACAAAGCCAACGGAATGGAAATGAACTATACTCTGGTAGCTGAAAGCGAAGCTGACCTAAAAACAGGAAAAATTTCTGTAACTTCTCCTATTGGCAAAGGATTACTAGGCAAATCTGTTGGCGAAGTTGCCGAGATTACAGTTCCAAACGGGAAAATAAATTTCGAAATTTTAGAAATATCAAGAGACTAAATATGGCTTCAATTTTTACAAAAATTGTTAATGGTGAAATTCCTTGTTATAAAATTGCTGAGGACGAAAACTATCTTGCTTTTCTTGATGTAAATCCCAATGCAAAAGGACATACACTATGCATTCCTAAACAAGAAATCAATAAGATTTTTGACATGGAAGAAGAGCACTATCTTGGATTAATGAAGTTTTCGAGAAAAGTTGCCAAAGCAATAGAAAAAACCGTTCCATGCAAGCGAATTGGAGTTGCAGTTGTAGGATTAGAAGTTCCTCATGTTCATGTGCATTTAATTCCGCTACACGATATGGATGATATGCGTTTTCAAAGAAAAGTCTCTTTAGAAAAAGATGAATTTGAAAATTTAGCAGCTAACATCCAGAAAAACTTATAAAATAAACCTCTAATTTTTAGAGGTTTATTTCTTTTTAAAAGTGATTTGAATAGTTGTTCCTTTATCAATTTCGGAGTGTAGGACTTTTATTTTTCCTTTGTGATAATCCTCAACAATTCTTTTGGTCAAAGATAATCCTAAACCCCAACCACGTTTTTTTGTAGTAAATCCAGGTTCAAATATTTTTTTGAACTGATTTTTTGGAATTCCTTTACCAGTATCACTTACTCTAATTTTTAAAAGATGAGGTTCATCTTCTATCACTACAGATAATTTCCCTTTTCCTTTCATTGCATCAATTGCATTTTTCACCAAATTTTCAATTGTCCAGCTATGAAGAGTTGGGTTTAGAGCAATCATTACAGGTTTTTTTGGACTTTTAAAGCTAAATTCAACCTGATGAGAAAACCTTGATTTCAGATAATCAAAGGATTGTTCAGTTTCTTCAATAATATTTTTTTCTTCAAGAATGGGTTCTGAGCCAATTTTCGAAAATCTATCTGTTATGGTTTGAAGTCTATTAATGTCTTTTTCTATTTCTGTAACTGTTGTTTCATCGACATTGTCTGCTTTCATTATTTCCAACCAACCAATAAGCGATGATAATGGTGTGCCGATTTGATGCGCAGTTTCTTTTGCCATTCCAGCCCATAACTTGTTTTGCGTTGCCATTTTTGTGCTTCGGTAGAAATTATAAACCAATGCTCCAAAAAGAAAAATAATCAGCAAGAGTGCTATTGGATAATATTTCAATTTGTTGATTAATGACGAATTTCCATAATATAAATATTGAAATTTTCCCGGAAGGTATTCAGTAACAATTGGGTCGTTTTCCTTTTTTAATTGATTTAGATACTGTTGGATTAACTTTTTATCATTAACAATTTTTTCGTCAATGTTTGCAGTACTTCTGATGGTGTTATTTTCCATCAATATAAGCGGAATGGTTGTGTTGTTGTTAAAAATCTGAAGTGGTAAATCTACGTCAGTAGTTTCGTTTGCATTTATTAGAGATTTTTGAGCATTAGCCCAAACCTCCATTTTTAATCGTTCTTCGTTTTTAAAAATTTGAAAAAAAGTATATGTATTCCAAAGAATTAAGCTCACAATGACAAAAGATGCCATAATGATAATCCATCGAGTTATATTTCTTTTTTCAGAGAATTGCATTTCTTATTATAAGAATGGTAAAAATAGTAAAGTTTAGCGAAACTAATTTTAAGTTTATATTTTTGTAAAAAACAATTTAGCATTAATGAAAAGTTTTGAACCTCATGTATTATCGCCTATGCAGTTGCAGAGTTATTTGCAAACAGCCATAGCGCCAAGACCAATAGCTTTTGCAAGCACAATTGATGCTAATGGTAAGCCTAATTTATCACCATTTAGTTTTTTTAATGTGTTTAGTTCTAATCCGCCAATACTGGTTTTTTCTCCAGCAAGAAGAGTTAGAAACAATACCGTAAAACACACTTTGCTCAATTGTGAAGCCACAAAACAAGTTGTGATTAATATAGTTGACTACAACATAGTACAACAAATGTCATTATCTAGTACAGAATACCCAGATGGCGTAAATGAATTTATAAAATCTGGACTAACGATGTTACCATCAGATATGATAAAACCCTATAGAGTTGCCGAAAGTCCTGTGCAGTTTGAATGCAAAGTGAATGAAATAATTGCGTTGGGGAATCAAGGTGGTGCAGGAAATTTAATTATTTGCGAAGTTGTCAAAATTCATGTTAGTGAAAATGTTTTGGATGATAACGGGATGATTGATCAACAAAAAATTGATTTAGTAGCAAGGCTTGGAGGTAATTGGTACACAAGAGCAAACAAAGGTCTATTCGAAGTAGAAAAACCTCTAGTAACACTAGGAATTGGAGTAGATGCAATTCCTGATTTTATCA
>Ga0208938_1000846_pt1 | contig 19876 bp, 18 predicted proteins | sample AD_UKC125_MetaG_FD_184434 | JGI IMG/M metagenome (GOLD analysis project Ga0208938, IMG submission 184434) | Active sludge microbial communities of municipal wastewater-treating anaerobic digesters from USA - AD_UKC125_MetaG (SPAdes) (version 2) | ecosystem: Engineered > Bioreactor > Anaerobic >...
ACCCGCGTGGTCGGGATTTACATCGACCCGTTGGTCCAGTCCGGACAGGTCCAGGCCGGGGGCGACTTCGACAGCCAGCGCCGTTTCCAGAACGACCTCAGGATCGGCAACATCGCCGGAGTCCTTGGTGCCGGGGACTACGACCGTGACGGGCTGCAGGAAGTCTATTTCAAGCTGACCGACGGGACGGCCTACCTCCACGCCTACATGCATGCCGATGGCAACATCCGCTATGCCAATTACCAGAGCCAGCAGCAGGTGATCGACTTCCTCACGCAAAACGGCTGGGCCAGTTCCACTCACCAGGGCTGGTTTGCCTGACGTAGTGCGCTTGCCCCCGCTATTCCGTGGATCAGCATCAAGCTGTCAGTTCAATGCGATCCGATATGCGGTCTGGCTCTATTATCGTTTCACGCTGAGCCTGCGGGATGTCGAGGTACTGCAGATATCCCCTCAACCCGCTCGAGTTGACCTGGCATCCCACTCGAAAGGATGTTCGCCGCTTCACGCCTGACTCTCTCAGGTGGCAAGGCCTGGTGGCGCCTGCCCTGCTTGAGTCGGAACGTCATACAGCCGCTTCTCGAACCGGCGCCTGATCAGCCAGGCCTCCAGGATGCGTCCGACGATGTAGAGGATGGCGAAAATTCCCATGAAGACATAGGCTGCGGTCGGCGTGGCCTCGCGGCTGCGCCGACCCTGCTGCTCGCCCGCCTTGGGCTTTTCGGGCTTGGGCGCCCCCAGAAACACGTCGATCGGGTTCATCGGCACTTCGGAAAGCTTCTGCTCTGCTTTCTTCTTCTCCGCCTCGGCTTTGGCGGCAGCCTCGGGACTGGGCTTCTCGTACTGGCCCTTGACGACGATGATCCCGGCGAACGCCAGGAACAGCAGGGGCGCCAGGAAGCAGGCCAGCAGGGCGCGGCTGATCAGATGATAATGCAGCACCGGGACGCCGCTGCCGCGTTCGATCTGCAGGACACCGCTGTCGAAGATCGACATCTCGTCCTGGGCGGCCTGGTCCTTCTTGCTGAAGGTCAGACGGTCTCCCATCCATTCGCGGCTGGTGCCGCCCCGGCGGAACAGGGGGTCGAGTCGTTCGAAGGCTTCTCTGGCGGATTGTCCGGGGGGCAGCGGGAGGCTCCCTCTGATGTGCCAGATCCAGTCGATGTAGCGCAGGTTCACATGACTTCCTTTGGTGAGGCCTTGGCGATGCAAGGCCAGGAAAAGGCGGGCCGACGTTCTGCCGGCCCGGCAACGTCACTCGGCCGGAATGGCTTCCGGGGCATAGTTGCCCTTGCCGAACTTCTCCTTCAGCGTCTTCCATCCCTCGGTGAAGGGGAAGGTCATCTGCTCGCGGATGCCCATGCGGCGTCCGTTCTCCAGGCCGAGCAGCTCGGCCTCGCCATCGACGCAGGTGCCGAAAATGCGGTCGATGAAGATGAAGTCGCTGGCGTAGTTGCTGCGAGTGGCTTCGTAGTCCTGCGAATGGTGCAGGCTGTGATGCTCGGTCGTGTTGAACAGGAAGCGCCACCAGCGCGGCGTGTTGAAGCGTACGTTGATGTGCTGGTAAGTGCCGATCGCCATGCCGAAAGCCCCGGCAATGAGGAAGGCGCGCGGCAGGAAGTCGAAGAAGCCACCGATGCCGAGGCCGATCAGGTAGAGCTCGACCGGATTGCCGACCGCACCCTTGTTGATGTTGAGCTGGGTGATGTAGTGGTGGACCGAGTGGGGCAGCCACAGCGGGTACCAGTTATGCATCCCGCGGTGCATCCAGTACTGGAAGAAATCGCCGATGAAGGCGATCAGGAAGGCCTGCAGCAGCAGGGGCAGGCCGGTAAAGAAGTCGAACTTGTCCCAGTCCATCAGGCCCTGGACCCATTTGATCAGCACGTCGCTGCCGATGTAGCTGCCAACGACCCGCAGCATCGTGTAGCCGAGCCCGACGTAGAACAGGTCGGTCGCCAGCTCCTTCCATGTCAGCTGCCAGGAGCGGTAGCGCGGACTGACCCACTCGAGCCCCAGCAACAGGACCCTGAAGCCGATGCCCAGCGCAAAGGCCGTCGATGCCTGGGCGATCGAGCTTGGCGCATAGTACCAGAACAGGATCAGGCCGAAGAGCACGGCCGGTTGGAAATAGCTGAAGATGAACTGCTTGATCGGGCCACCCTCGACCCGCCCGATGTTTTCCCATCCTACGGTCACCGGCGCTTCGGCGCCGATGATCCGCTTGCCTACTTGAACTCCGGCCATGTGCGTGCCCTCGTGCTGAGCAGCCCAGACCCTGGTGGCCTTGGGCGGCGTTATGTCAGCATAGTGAGGGACAGCAGGACATAGCGGCAGACGCTCGTTCGCAATGAATGGCATAGATTTGCATGATGAGCGGTAATACCGGAGCGAGTAATAATCGGGCTCAGACCGCCAGGAGCAGGGTGTCGTCGGCCCGCGGGGCGGCGTGCTCAAACGAGGGCAGCGGATCGAAGGTCTCGTCCAGCAGTTCGGCCGCGCCAAGCCCGGAGAGCTTGAACTGGCCAAGCCGGCGCTCGTGGTCCTCGCGCCAGCTCTTGTCGAGGTTCAGCGCTCCCACGAACAGGTCGCCGTGCCGCTCGAACAACAGATGCGGGGCAAGGCGGATCTTCTGTCCATTATAGCGGGTGACGACGATCTGCTGGCGCGCGATCGCTTCCATGAGTGTGATCCGGGTGTCTTGCATGAGGTCTCGTGAGTTCTAGTTGACGATCGCCGCGTGGCGGCTGAGATGGTTCTGCTCGAGGTCCATCCAGTTCCGCGCGGCCTGCGTGGCCTGCGTCTGGCGGTCGAATGTGAAAGTGTGCCGACAGACGTCGACGGCGAAGCGGAGGCGGCAAGGGATGCCGCCCACCGTTTGGCACAAGTTGATCGATCCGTCATGCCCGAGCGCGAACCCGCCTAGCACGATTGGCGCGGCGATGCGATCCGGCTGGGTGCTGTGCGCCACGGCATCGCTGCCGGAAGCTACGGATACCTCGCAACTCGCTGCCTCGCGTTCGGTGACGAACCCCTGCCCGAGCGCTGCGGCAAGGCTGGCCGCGCCCGCGATCCTGTCATCGATCTCCGGGCGTCGCGAGAGCGCGAAGGCCATGTGCTCACCCGCGACGATCAGGCCGCCGTCCATCACCAGCACCCGGCGGGAGGTTTCATCGAGGATGTCGATCAAGCGCAGGCCGAGCAGCGGGCCGCAGGTGGATTGCTGCCGCCAGTCCTCGACATAGGCGCCCGAAGGAGCGAACTCGAGCACGCTGTTGCCGATGAAACTGAAGCTCGCTGGTTCGGGCCACTGGTTGCCCGGCTGGTAACTCCGCGCGACGCGCCAGGACATCCGCTGCTCGGCCCTGTCCCACACGGTGTCGCCGATCCAGCCCTGGCGCTCGGCTACCGGGGTCTGCGCGCCGTCGGACAAGCGCAGGTCGATGGTAAAAGTCCGGGACTGAAACCAGTAGACCAGCGTCCGCTCGTCGGTCAGGCCAGTGCAGAAGGTGATGCTCTTGCGGCGGAACGCGCCGAGCAGGCGTCGCGGAAAGGCCGGGCCCGCGAATTCGGTTTCAGGCACGGCGGCAATAAGCTCGGCGAGATTCACGCTGCCTGGTGCCCAAAGGAATCCAGCGCCCTCGCCCCGCCGAGAACGAGCTGCCCGCTCGCGATCCGGCGTTTGAGATAGGCGAAGGTCCGGGCGGTCTGGTTGAACAGATGCTCGCCGCCCTTGATCGGCGCATAGCGCGGCGCTTCACCGGCGATCAGCGGCGCGATGACGTGATCGTAGTCGCACGCATTGAACAGCGGGAAGGAATAGCGCTCCTCCCGGACTTGCTTCACCCGGTGGCGCGTCGCCCGGTAGCGGCCGTTGGACATGACTTCCATCATGTCCCCGACGATCAGGATCAAAGTGCCCTCGATCAGCGGCACGTCGATCCAGGCGCCGTGCCGATCAAGGATCTGGAGGCCCGGCCCCGTCGCGAACAGCAGGGTGAAGCACTCGTAGTCGGTATGCGCACCGATTCCAGGGCGCTCCTCGGCGCTGATGTCGTGGGGATAATGGATCAGGCGCAGCTGGCTCGGCGGATTGCGCAGGTGTGGCTCGAAATGATCCTCTTCAAGGCCAAGCGCCAGGGCGAAGCCGCGGAAGAGCCGGCGGCCGATCTTGCTGACCTGGGCGTAGTAGGCGAGTACATCTTCGCGGAAGCCGGGCATGTCGGGCCAGATATTCGGCCCAAGCAGCGGGCGGCGGCCGCCCTCCAGCGGGTAGTCGCGATTGACATCGAAGGCTTCCTTGCGGTCGCAGGGGCCCTCCCCGAACTGTTCTTCGCCTTCCGGGACGTAGCCGCTGTGGTTTTCCGACAGACCGATATAATCGGCCATCTTGGCCGCATGATCCCGACCGAAATAGGCGCGGGCCCGGGCAAGCAGCTGGTCGAACAGCGCGCGGTCGAGCCTCCTGTCCCTGACATAAAAAAAGTCCGCACCGGTGCAGGCCCGGTCGATGTCGCGCGCCGCGGCCCTGCGGCTCTCGCGACTTGCGCTGCGCAGCCGAGTCATGTCGACGATGGGCAGGGCTGCGGTTTCGATCATCCTTCCCGCTTAAACGGGCCAGGGCATAACGATAGATGCCCGAATTGTATGCTTCCGATCATTTTGATCTATGACCCTGGGCAGTGTCCGCGTTATCGATCGCATCGCGACTCGGCTTGGATGAAATCCGGAAAGAACAGCATGACTGATCCCACCCCCCTGACGGACAAGCGCTTCGCCAGCCGGGTAGACTGGAACCTGATGCGGACCTTCGTCGACATCGTCCGCGCCGGCGGGATCGGCGCGGCGGCGCGGCAACTCAACCGCCAGCAGCCCAGCATCAGCGCCGCCCTGAAGCGGCTCGAGGACCATGTCGGCGCCACTCTGCTCCATCGCACGGCTACCGGGGTCGAGATGACCGCCGCCGGCCAGGCAATGATGGCGCTGTGCGAGGACATGCTGGAATCGGCGCGGATGATGCCGCACCAGATCGCGCAGGCGACCAGGCGGGTCCAGGGCATCGTCCGCATCCAGATCGTCTCGGGCCTTGTCTCGGCCGAATTCGACGAGGCGATCGCCAGCTTTCACCGCCGCAACCCTGCGATCCATATCGAGATCCGCGTCTCGCCCTGGCGGCAGGTGCTCGATGCGCTCGAACGTGGCGAGGTCGAGATCGGCGTCGGCTACGACAGCTCGGTGCGCGGCAGCCTGATGTACGAGCCGATGCTGGTCGAACGCCAGCAACTCTACTGCCCGCGCAGCCATCCGATGTTCGGCCTGCGCGTCAGCCGGCTGGGCGAACTCAAGGATGAAGGGTTCGTCCTCACCGGCGACGACGAGATCGAGCAGATTACCCATCTGCGCCGCCGCTATCGCCTGGGCACCAGGGTGAGCGGCCTCGCCGAGGATATCAACGAGGCGCGGCGCCTTATCGTCCACGGCGTCGGCATCGGCTTCCTCCCGATCGCCGCCGCCGAGGCCGAAGTCGCCAAGGGCACGCTCTGGCCGATGCTCTACGCCGATTTCGAGCCGAGCTACGATATCTTCCTGCTCGCCCGCAGCGAGCCAGCCCGGGACACCGCGACCCAGCTTTTCTGGGACGAGGTTATCCGGCGCATTCGCGCCCAGAAGTACGCCCAGCGCAAGGCATAGCCTGGAACTATGCCTTTCATACGATAATTGCCCCTCCCTTCATGACGCAGTGCAGCGCAGTCTCCGGTCATGAACGGAGTTGCGGGTTATGCACCCCATTGAAAAGACACCGCCACCAACCGGCAAGGCGACAGCAAGGGATCGGCTCCACCGGATCGCGCGGGTCCATTCGATCGCCCCGGAAAGCTTTGGGGTGGCTGACCGATGAGCGGCCAGATCAAGGACAGGGCGTTCGACCTTCTGCCGCCGGCAATGATTGTGGCGGTCCTGCTGTTCTGGTCCTCCGCGCCTGCCGCCCTGCTCCACAGTGCCTGGACCCTGCCCGTCGTTTCGCTGCTCATCCCCGCGATCGTCCTGGGGCTTGAGTTCATCCACGAACGCCACGCCGGCTGGCGGCTGAACCGCCGCGAATTCTTCACCGACCTGTTCTACGTTGCGCTCAGCGCGACGGTGATCTCCTGGCTCTCGACCAAGCTGGCCGAAGACCCGTTGCTCGCGCTCAAAGCCTCGCTCGGGATCGCCACGCCGTGGCTCGAACAGCTGCCCTGGCTGGTCCAGGTCGCCCTGGCCTTCACCATTTTCGAGTTCGGCCAGTACTGGATGCACCGGCTGATGCACAACTGGACGCCGTTCTGGCTGACCCACGCGCCGCATCACCACCTGACCCAGCTCAATGCCATGAAAGGCGCGGTGGGCAATCCGCTTGAACTGTTCCTGATCAGCCTGAGCGTGCTGGCGCTGATGGATTTCGACACTACCGCGCTGTTCGCGGCGTTCAATCTCGGCGGCGTGGTTTCGACCTTTGCTCATGCCAATGTCCGGTCGAACCCGCCGATCTGGTACTCGTTCGTGTTCACCACGATCAGCCACCACAGCCTGCATCACTCGACCGACTACGAATCGACGCGCTGCAACTACGGCAACTCGCTGATCCTGCTCGACCGGATCTTCGGAACCTACCGCGAGGGCGAAAGCGCCCTGGTCGGCCAGGACGAGCGCAAGCGGCTGTCGATCCGCGAGCAGTGGATCTTCCCCTTCGTGCCGCTGATCGACTGGTGGAAGGCGCGCCGCGCCAAGGCGCAGCCCACATGATGACCGGAGAGCCAAGCCCGGCGCGCAGCGCGTTGTACCGCGGCGACCTAGCTTCGACTCACCGCATCGCGGCAACGATGGTCGCGCGGGACCCCCGCGACGCCGAAGGCCACTTCCTCCTCGGCATCGCGGAATCGGGCGCTGGCCGCATCCAGGCCGGGATCGCGCATCTGGGCCAGGCGGTGGCGCTCGATCCGCAAGGTGAATACCGCGCCCAGCTCGCCCGGCTGTTCACCCTTGTCCGCCGCGACGGGGACGCCGCAGCGACGCTGTGCGCCGCCGAACAGGCACTGCCCAGCGATGCACTGAGCCGCGACACCATGGGCTGCGTCTATGCCCGGCTCGGCGATCATGCTGCAGCACTGCCGCATTTCATCGCGGCGGTGCGGATCGAGCCCGGCAACACCGAATTCCGCTACAACCTGGCCGCAACCCTGAACTTCCTCGGCCGTACCGACGAAGCCGATGCCGAGCTCGAAGCGCTGCTTGCCCGCGCCCCCGGCAACGCCCGGGCGCAACACCTGCTTGCCGGCTTGCGCAAGCAGAGCCCGGAGCGCAACCACATCGAGCGGCTCGGCCGCACCCTGGCCCAGGCCCGGGGCCCCGATCGGTTGCTGCTCGGCTATGCGCTGGCCAAGGAGCTGGAAGACGTGGGTCAGCCCGACGAGGCGCTGGACCGGCTCTCCACCGCCAATGCCGAGCACCGCCGGACTCTGCCTTACGATTTCAGCCGCGACGCGGCGACGTTCGATGCAATCGAGGCCAGCGCGCAGCAAGTCGCGAAGGCGCCCGTAACCGACGCGTCGACGCAGGCGCCGATCTTCATCATCGGCATGCCGCGCACCGGTACCACCCTGGTCGACCGCATTCTTTCCTCGCATCCCGCGGTCGAAAGCGCGGGCGAGCTTCAGGCCATGCCGCTCGCGGTCAAGTTCGCTGCCGGCACCCGCAGCCGCACTGTGATGGATCCCGAAACCATCGCCGCTGCCGCGCATGCCGACATGGGCGCGATCGGCCGCGACTATCTGGCCCGCGCGGCTCATCATCGCCGCGATCCTGCCCTGCGCTTCATCGACAAGTTCCCGGGCAACTTTCACTACGCCGGCTTCATTGCCCGAGCCTTGCCCGAAGCCAGGATCGTCTGTCTCCGCCGCAATCCGATGGACACGGTGCTGAGCAACTTCCGCAACCTCTTCGCAGTCAGCTCTCGCTACTACGATTACTCCTACGATCTGCACGACATCGCCGCCTACTACCAGCGCTTCGACCGACTGATGGCCCTGTGGCGCGAGACGCTGCCGGGACAGGTGATCGAAGTCCACTACGAGGATCTGGTCGCGGACCACGAGGCGCAGAGCCGCCGCATCCTCGCACACTGCGGGCTCGACTGGGACGACGCGTGCCTGGCCTTTTACAAGAACCAGGCCCCGGTCTCGACCCCCAGCGCGGCCCAGGTTCGCCGTCCGATCTACACCGAATCCGTCGCGCGGTGGAAACGCCACGCCGAAGTTCTCGAACCCGTCAGCCGCTTCTTCGCCGAAGCCGGCATTGCCATCGATTAACAGGAGCCAGGACGACATGGCAAAACTTCGCACCTTTACCCTGGGCCTGGCTCTTGCCGCCGGCCTCGCCTCGCCGGCCGTGGCCGGGGGCGATACGAAAACCCGGGTGGTCGATTGCCGTGCGGGCAGTTGCCTGCAGGTGTCGGGCCACCGCGACTCAGCCGCGGCGGCAGTGCTGATCAACGGTCACGCGGTTACCGTGCATGGCGAGCGCAACTGGCGCGCCGAACTGCCGGTCGAGACCATCCGCGCCTGGTCCGAGCCCTATGCCCGCTCGATCGAGGTCGCCATCTACGATCCTGCCAGCCAGCAGAAAACCGCTGGTCAGGCCCGTTTGCCGATCGGCCTGCTCGGCAGCACCACCGAACTCGCCAGCCTGGTGATCAGCCTCAAGTAATACCGACCTGAAAGTCGAGTAATAAAATAACAATTATTCGTTCAGTATTGTAAGTTTTCTCGATTCGTCCTATATGGCCGTCAGTCGCCGAAGAGTGGCGCCCGATTTATGCCCATAGGAGACGATGATGAAGACTGGCCTTCTGGCTCTGGCCGCCCTCGCTTTCGCGACCCCGGCGCTTGCCAATACCGCTGAAAATCCCTTCGCGCAGGACAGCGCAATCCTCAATCTCAAGGGTCTCGACCTTGCGACCGCCGATGGTCAGCAGCGCCTGGCGATCCGCATCGATCAGGCCGCCCGGGCCGTCTGTGGCGACCGGGTCGCCTCTGTGCACCTGATGCTCGAAGCCCAGGCTCAGGAATGCCGCACGGCCGTCGTCGCGGACGTTCGCGGTCAGGTCGAGCAGCGCCTTGCCCGCGCCAATGTGGCCCGGCCGGTCCAGTTCGCCGCGCGCTAATGCTTGAAATGCCCCGCGACTGATAACTTGTCGCGGGGCAAAGTATTACTTGAACTGCCGCTTTAGTATTACCGGGCGATCTTTTCCGGATCCGGCCACCAGGTGATGGTGTGCACATCATGGGCCGAGGTCCAGACCCCTTTGCGCGAATAGCGCAGCGCGCCGCTGCCCTCGGCCTTGCCCAGCCGCTTGCTCACAGTCATCGTTCGGGGATCGATCACCACGAAGGTCTGGTCGTCGGTGGTCCGCAGCCAGACCTTGCCGCCGCCCGTATCGATATCTCCCCATTTCAGGTTCGCGCCCACCGTAACGCGCCCCGTGACCTTGCCGCTGCGCGGATCGATCCGCGCGAGCGTGCCGTCACCTTGCTCCTGCACCCAGACCGCGCCCGCCCCGGCCGCCAGGAAACCCGGCGCCTTGCCAAGCACGGTCCGCCGGGTGACCGTATTGGTCGCCGGATCGATCCGCTGGATCGTCTGGCCCGGCAGGCTGATCGCCCAGACGGCGCCGAAGCCATAGGTGAGGTACGAGGTATCCGGATCGACCGTGACCGCTGCGGCGATCTGGTTGGTCGCCGGATCGACGCGCGAGACGACGCCCTTTTCGTGGCTGGCGATCCAGATGGAGCCCGCGCCAGCGGCAAGCTGGAGCTCGTACCTGCTAAGCTTCGGAATGCCCGTCGGAATCGTGGCGAGGAGCTTCGCAGTGCGGATATCGATCCGGTTGAGCGTGCCGCCCGCGCAATCGATCACCCACAGGCTGCCGTGGGCGATGACCATGGCTCCGCAGGGCCGGGTAATCGCCACTTCGGCCAGCTTGCCCGCGGTGCGAGACCAATGTTCGACGCGGCCTTGGTTGGTCACCCAGATGGTGTCGCCATCAATCGCGATGAAGTCGGCCGAACCCGGCACCTGGATGACCTGTTCGGCCGGCGCCGCAGAGAGAGCCGGCACGGTCCAGCCCGCTGCGAGGGCCAGTAACATGGTGCGAACCTTGCGCATGATCGTCTCTCCTAAGCCTGCTGGGCGATAAAGGCGCGCCAGCCACCCAGCGCGGTGATGTCCTGCGCTCCGGTCAGGGCGCGGGGTTCAGCGACGAAGCCCTTGACGCTGGTCCCGTCGGCCAGGGTCACGGTGCCAATCGCCAGGGGCGCGGGAACCTCGACCACGAAAGAGCCGAATTCGGCCACGCCAAGTTCGTAGACCTCCAGTTTGATCGGCGCGCCGTCCGCGCTGTGGACCAGAGCCGGCTTGGGCGGCACGCTGTCGGCCATGGCGTAGAGCCGGTAGTTCGGCGCGGTCTCGAAGGCGCCGACGAACCTGGCCTCGCGCGAGGTCAGCTGCCAGTGGAGCGGCATGCCTTCGAGGTGTGCGCCCACGACGGCGAGTTTCACGGTCTGCATTTTGCCCTCCAGATCGAGCGGGGGTGGGGAAGGAAGGTCGGCCCTGGCCAGGTAGGTGTCGGCAATGTCGAGCAGCGCACGATCGCTGTCCGCCGGGCCGATCAGGGTAATCCCGAACCCGGTGGCATTGGTGCGAATGCCGGCGGGCACAGCCACGGCGGCCATGTCGAGCAGGTTCACAAAGTTGGTGTAGCGCCCGAAAGCGCTGTTCAGCGCGACCGGCGCGGCCTTGAGCTCGACGACGCGATAGGTCGTCCCGGCAGTCGGGAACACCAGCAGGTCGACCTTGTCCCATTGCTCGTCGGCATGGCGTTTGAGTTCGGCCATGCGGTAGATACCGTTGAACAGATCGACCGCGCTCATCGTCAGGCCCGGCTCGACCACTTCGCGCACGGTCGGATCGATTGCGTCGGGATTTCCGGCGAGGATGCCCGCCATGGCCGCGGTGCGCTCGGCAACCCAGGGGCCTTCATAAAGCAACCGGGCGGCTTCGAGCAGCGGCTCGATGTCGATCTCGACGATTTCGGCACTCTGACCGAGCACCTCCAGCGCGCGGTCATAGAGATATTCGGATTCGGGATCGCCGAAGAACACGCGCTGATGGCGGAGCGGCACGCCGATCCGGCCATGGCCGAGAGGGCGGTCTGCCAGCGGCCTGGAATAGGGGTCGGCCGCGTCGTAACCCGCTATCACCCCGTCGATCAGGCGGACATCGGCGGTGTCGCCCGTAAACACGGTAATGCAGTCGATCGTCCGGCAAGCCGGCACCAGGCCGCTCGTCGACCACCGCCCTTTCGTGGGCTTGAACCCGATGAGGTGCTGGAACGCGGCGGGCACGCGGCCCGAACCGGCGGTGTCGGTGCCGAGCGCGAAGGCGATCAGGCCGGCCGATACGGCAGTCGCCGAGCCCGAGCTTGACCCGCCGCTGACATAGGCAAGGTTATAGGCATTGCGCGGCGCGCCATAGGGGCTGCGCGTGCCATTCAGGCCGGTGGCGAACTGGTCGAGGTTGGTCTTGCCAACGCAGAGCGCGCCCGCCGCCAGCAGCCGCGCAACCACTTCGGCGGACCCGGCAGGATCGTAGGCGAAGGCGGGGCAGGCGGCAGTGGTCGGCAGGCCGGCAACGTCGATATTGTCCTTTACCGCGAAGGGCACCCCGGCGAGCGGGAGAACCTCTCCGGCAGCTACCCGGACATCGATCGCGCGGGCAGCGGCGAGCAGGTCGCCGGGCGCTGTGCGGTTGATCCACACCTGCGGCTGGATCGCATCGTAGAACGCGAGCCGCGCCAGCGTCTCCTCGGCCTGGGCCACGGCGCTGCTGCGCCCGGCGTTCACGTCGGCGGCGATTCCCGCTGCGCTGCGGCGGTCCGGGGCGGTCATTTCCGTCTCCTCAGGGCCAGCATCGGCGCGCCAGGTTGCAGCGACTGGCGTTCCTGCATGTACAGCGCCTCGATCGTGCCCGATCCGGGGCTCTCGACCGCGCATTCCATCTTCATCGCCTCCAGCACGGCAATCGTATCGCCGGCCTCGACCTCGTCCCCGGCTGCGACGAACAGCTTCCACACCGAGCCGCCGAACGGCGCCTCGACCAGGTCGGTGCCATCGGGCAGTTCGATCGCACTCGTCTCGGGCGCGTCGGCCTCGGCCAGATCGGAAACCCGGTCGAACTCGCCCCGACGCTGCCATTCGGCGCGCTCCTCATCGAAGGCGGCCTGGCGGGTCGCCTCGAACTCGGCAATCGGTCCGGCGTTGTCGGCCAGGAACTTGCGGTAGTCGGACAGGCGGAATTCGGATTCCTCGATCCGGATGGAGCGCCGCCCGGTCGGGAAGTCACGGCGCCAGTCGGCCAGTTCCTCGGCGCTGACCGGATAAAAGCGGATCTGGTCGAAGAACCGCAGCAGCCAGGGCTTGCCATCGAGAAAGGCATCGGTCTGGCGGTGGGTGTTCCACACCTGGATCGTCCGCCCGAACAGCTGGTAGCCGCCCGGCCCCTCCATCCCGTAGATGCACATGTAGGCCCCGCCAATTCCGACGACGTTCGGCGGAGTCCAGGTTCGCGCCGGGTTGTACTTGGTCGTAACCAGCCGGTGCCGCGGATCGACCGGAGTGGCGACCGGCGCGCCGAGATAGACGTCGCCCAGACCCATGACGAGGTAGTTCGCCTCGAAGATCAGGTTCTCGACCGCCGCCTGATCGGGCAGGCCGTTGATCCGGCGAATGAATTCGATGTTGTCGGGGCACCACGGCGCATCGTCACGAACCGCGCCCATGTACTTCGCGATCGTCTCGAGCGTCGCGGGATCGCGCCACGACAGCGGCAGGTGGACGATCCGCGAGGGGATCGCGAAGTCCTCGAGATCGCCCAGCCGCTCCTCCGCCGCGATCAGGGCGGCCAGCGCCTGGCGCTGGTTCAGCACTTCGCCGTCGAAGTGGAATTGCAGCGAGCGGATACCGGGCACGATGTCGATCACCCCGGGCAGGTCGAGCCGTTCAAGCTCGGTCATCAGCGCATGGACACGGATGCGCAGCTCGATATCGAGCACGATCGGGCCGTATTCGACCAGAATGTTGCGGTCGCCCTGCTGGCGATAGACGGTGCGCGGGCAGCGCGGCCGCTCGGGAATCTCGGCGAGGATCGGCGAGAGCATTTCGATCGGCCGGGCCGGGCCGAAGCCAGCCACTTCGCCGGTCGCGATCAGTCGGCGCTGCAGGGCGTCGGCCACAGTCGCGTCGCCGATGTTGACCGGGGCGAAGCGCAGCCTGTCGCCCGGCGCAAGCTGGCCGATCTTCCAACGGTCAGCGGCGATCACCACGAAGGGACAGACGAACCCACCGAGCGAGGGGCCGTCGGGCCCGAGGATGATTGGCATGTCCCCGGTGAAATCGACCGCGCCGATGGCATAGGGATTGTCGTGGATGTTGGACGGGTGCAGCCCCGCTTCGCCGCCGTCCTTGCGCGCCCATTGCGGCTTGGGTCCGACCAGGCGCACCCCGGTGCGGTTGGAATTGTAGTGGACCTGCCACTCGGCGGCCACCAGGGTATCGATGTCTTCGTCGGTGAAGAAGTCCGGCGCGCCGTGCGGGCCGTAAAGCACGCGCAGGGTCCATTCGGTGGACATTTCGGGCAGCGTGACCGCAGGCAGCGCCGCAGTGGCAGCATCGCCGGCCAGATGCAGCGTATCGCCAGCCAGCAACCGCCGCGCGGCATGCCCGCCGAACTGGCCCAGCTCGAAGGTGCTGCGGCTGCCGAGATAGGGCGCGATGTCGAACCCGCCGGCAACCAGGATATAGCCGCGCAGCCCGCCGCCCGAGGCCCGACCGAGCGCCAGGATCTGCCCTGCCCCCACCTCGATCGCCACACCCCGCGCCACCGGAACGCCGTCCAGCGTCGCGGCGAAATCGGCTCCCGTCAGGCAGATCCTCGCCGGCGCGGTAAAGGCCAGTGTCGGGCCGGTGACCGTGACTTCCAGGCCGGCCGTGCCCTCGGGATTGCCCAGCAGGCGATTGCCCAGGCGGAACGACTGGTCGTCCATCGGACCCGAGGGCGGAACCCCGACCGCCCACAGGTTCTGCCGACCCGGCCAGTCCTGGACGGTCGTGGCCGTGCCGCCGCTGACCACGCGGATCGCGCGGGGCTCGTAGGGAATCGTATCGAGCACACGGGTCGAGACCTCGCCGGTGACGAAGGGCGCCGAGCGGACCACTTCGCGCAGCCAGCGCAGGTTGGTCTCGATCCCGTCGACGCGAGTGCGATCGAGCGCCACTTGCATCGCTGCAACCGCCTCGTCCCGGGTGGGCGCATGGACGATCAGCTTGGCCAGCATCGGATCGTACCAGGCGCTCACTGTGGAGCCGGCCATGCACCAGGTTTCGGCGCGGATCCCGGCGGGAAATTCGACCGCGGTGAGCGTGCCCGAGGTCGGGCGGTAATCGAGCGCCGGATCCTCGGCATAGAGCCGGACCTGGACCGAATGGCCCGAAGGCCGCGGCGGTTCGGCATCGAGGAAGGCGAAGTCCCCGGCCCCGCCGCGGATCATCCATTCGACGAGGTCGATCCCCATGATCTCCTCGGTCACCCCGTGCTCGACCTGGAGACGGGTATTCATTTCAAGGAAGAAGAACTCTTCGCGCTCGGCGTCGTAGAGGAACTCGACCGTGCCGGCCGAGCGGTAGCTGGCAGCCTCGCCAAGCCGGATCGCGGCGGCGATCAGGGCCTGGCGCACCGGCCCCGGCAGCTGCGGCGCGGGGGCTTCCTCGACCACTTTCTGGTTGCGGCGCTGAAGGGAGCAATCACGCTCGGCGAGCGCCATGACCCGGCCTTGCCCGTCGCCGAAGACCTGGACCTCGATGTGCCGGGCGCGGCGGATATAGCGTTCGAGGAAAATTCCGGAATCGCCGAAATTGCTCTGCCCCTGGCGGGCGACGGCGGCGAAGCCCTGGCGGACATCGGCCTCGTCCTCGCAGACGCGCATGCCGATCCCGCCGCCGCCGGCGGTCGCCTTGAGCATGATCGGGAAGCCGATCCGGTGCGCTGCGGCGACCGCCTCGGCCTCGTCGGTCAGAAGATCGGTGCCCGGCGCCAGCGGCAGGTCGTGCGCTGCGGCGAGCGCGCGGGCAGTGTGCTTGAGGCCGAAGGTGCGGATATTGTCGGGCGTCGGGCCGATGAAGACGATGCCCTCGGCGGCGCAAGCCTCGGCGAAGTCGACGTTCTCGGCAAGGAAGCCATAGCCCGGATGGATCGCCCCCGCCCCGGTCGCCTTGGCCGCGGCAAGGATCGCGGGAACGTTGAGATAGCTCTCCGAAGCCCGCGCCGTGCCGATGCAGACCGCCTCGTCGGCCAGCGCGACGTGGAGCGAGTCCACGTCCGCCTCTGAATAGACCGCGACGGAGCGCAGGCCCATCTGCCTCAGGGTGCGAATGATCCGCGTGGCAATGGCGCCGCGGTTGGCAATCAGGACGGTATCGAAGCTCATGCTGTCACGATCATCCGGACGGGAGTGGGGTTGAAGCCGTTGCAGGGGTTGTTGATCTGCGGGCAGTTCGAGACGACCACGGTCACGTCCATCTCGGCCTTCAGGTCCACGGTCATGCCTGGCGCGGAGATGCCGTCGACGATGCCGAGCGATCCGTCGGGCTCGACCGGCACGTTCATGAAGAAGTTGATGTTGGAGACGATGTCGCGCTTGCCCCGCCCTTCGAGCATGTTGGCCTCGAGGAAATTCTCGACGCAGGCGTGCTCGGCCTTGGTGTGGTGGCCATAGCGCAGGGTGTTGCTCTCGCAGGAGCAGGCTCCGCCGATGGTGTCGTGGTAATCGACCGAGGTTGCGGCGATAGTCATCATCGGCCGCCCTTCGTTGGAGCGCAGCACGGTGCCCTGGCGCAGGAACAGGTTGCCCTGCGCCGCGACGGTGTCCTGCGCGGAGTAGCGCTCGGCAGCGTCAGCCGTGGCGTAGAGCAGGAAGTCGACGGCCTGGTTGCCCTCCAGGTCGACAATGCGCAGGGTCTGCCCGGCGGCGACATGATGCAGCCACGGCGCGCGCGCGGGTACGACCACATCGTGGATGACCGCGCCGGAGAGGCCGGAAAGGTAGGGATCGACGCTCATGCTCGGCCTGTTCCTTTGAGTTAGCGGCGGAAGTAGTCTTCGACGTTCTGGAAGGCGCGCAGGCCCTCCGGCGTCGCATTGCGGATCGGATCATCAGTGTCCGTCACCGGCCCCTGCCATGCGGTCGCGCGCAGCGGCGTCACAGTCCACTCGGGCCGCGGATCGAGCACATGGGGGCAATTGGCGATGACCACGATCACGTCCATTTCAGCGCGCAAAACGACACTGCGACCAGGCTCAAAGGGACCGACCTGCGGCGTGATCGTGCCATCGGCCTCGATCCGCGCGCCCTTGAACAGGTTTACGCAAGGATGGACATCGCGGCGCTGCAAGCCGTGCTTGGCGACCCCAAGCACGAAGCGATCGCGCCCGTTGGGATGAGGTCCGCTGTTCGATCCATCGCCGTATTTCGCCGCGTTGGTCGCAGCATTGGAAGTGCCGCAAAACGTATCGTGAAGGCCAGCGTCATCCGCCGAAATGCTCATCAGCACCCGGCCCATGTCGGAGAGCAGCAGCTTGCCCTCGCCCAGATAGGCGTTCCACTGGACCTTGACCGTATCGGCGACATTCAGCCGCTCGCTGGGCATCTCCGCGTTGAACAGCAGCAGCGAGGCGCAGGCATCGCCCTTGAGATCGATGAGCCGCAGCCGGGTGCCCCGCGTCAGCCGCCGCGAAGCATAGCCTCCTGCCGCAATGGTCTCTTCCCACAGCAGGTCGTCGGCCTGGACCCCGGCCGGCAGGTCGGTGGCGACCGGCGGAAGGACCGGCATCGCCTCGACCACAGCGCCCGCCATCCTGCGCGCATGATCGCGCGCCGCCAGCGGATTGGCGAGTGCCTCGCTCATGCCACCGCCCCCTTGTTCTTTGCATCCTGGTCGTGAAACAGCGGCGGCAGCAGGGCGGTGGTGGTGACGAGCTTGAGCTGGTGCACCCCCCTCACCCGGCGCAGCGCATCGCAGAGTTCCTTGAGCAGCGAGGCCGGGCCCTGGACCAGCAGGACCTCCAGGCTCTGGTCGTCCTCGAGGAAGACATGCTGCGAGGAGATCACCTCCTTGAGGTAATCGGCCTGGGTCTGGGCCAGCTGGTGGCGCACCCGGCCGCGGTCGCCGCGGTAAACGATGGTGATCGTGCCGGCCAGCATCTCGTCGGGACGAGTATAGGCCTCGTGCTCGGCCAGCGCATGGCGGATCAGTTCGGCGATAAGCTGCGAGCGCGACGGCAGGCCGCGCTCCTCGACCATCATGTCGAGCTGGCGGAACAATTCACCGGGGAGGCTCATCGAAAGCCTGGCAAGGCTGGTGGGTTCACTCATGTCCGATCCTCTCCTCGATCCTGCGGACAACTTCGGTTGGCGGAGTCTCGTCGCGGCGCAGCGGAATGTCATAGACGGCAGTCGCGCCGAAGCGGTGCGGCGCGTGGGGATCGTGCCGGCGCTTGTCGAGCGCCAGCACCCGCGTGCCGAGGCTGAAGGCTTCCTTGATGTCATGGGTGACCATGACGATAGTCAGCGAATAGTCTTCCCACAGCCGGGTGATGAGCTGGTGCATGTCCGCGCGGATGCCCGGATCGAGAGCGCCGAACGGCTCGTCCAGCAACAGGATGCGCGGGCGCTTGATCAGGGCCTGGGCGATCGCGAGGCGCTGCTGCATGCCGCCCGAAAGCTGCGCCGGATAAAGATGCAGGCTGTCGCCAAGGCCGACAGCCTTGAGCATCTCGGTCGCCTCGGCGAGCGCCTTGCGGCGGGCCGAACCAAACAGCCGGGCGGTGAACGGCGCCTGCTCGCACTCCAGCCCGAAGACCACGTTGCGCAGCGCCGAAAGATGCGGGAACACCGAGTAGCGCTGGAACACCACGCCGCGGTCAGGCCCGCACTCGGGGGTCAGCGGCGAGCCGTCGAGCAGGATCGAGCCGCGGGTCGGGGCTTCCTGACCGAGGATCAGACGCAGCAAGCTGGATTTGCCGGCGCCCGATGGCCCGATGACCGAGACGAAGGACCCGGCCTCGATATCGAGGTCCACACGTTCGAGCACGATCTTGTCGCCGTATTCGACCCAGACGTTGCGCAAGGAAAGCAGCGCGCTCAATGACCTGCTCCATGTGCCCAGGGGAACGCGCGCCGGCTGAGCCGGGTGAGCGCCAGGTCGATCACGATCGCCTGGATCGCGATCCACGCCACGTAGGGAATGATCACGTCCATCGCGAGATAGCGGCGGACCAGGAATATCCGGTAGCCAAGCCCGACGTCCGAGGCGATCGCCTCGGCCGAAATCAGGAACACCCAGGCCGGGCCCAGAGCCAGCCGCATCGCGTGGAGCAGCTGCGGCATGGCCTGCGGCAGGGCGACGCGGATCATGATCTGCCAGGAGCTTGCCCCCAGGGTCTGCGCCTTGACGATCTGCTCACGCGGCAGGCCGCCAACGTGCGCGGCAATGTCCCGGACCATGACGGGAGCGATACCGATGACGATCAGCGCGACTTTGGCGGTTTCGCCAAGGCCCAGGGCGATGAACAGGATGGGCAGCAGGGCGATCGGCGGAATGACCGCGATGCCGGTCACCAGCGGGCCGAAGGTCGCGCGGACCGGCGGCAGCACCCCCAGGACCAGGCCGACAAGCAAGGCGGCAAGGGTTGCGATGCCAAGCCCAAGCCCGAGCCGCTCCAGACTGGCCAGGGTATCGGCCCAGAACAGCAGTTGGCCGGTCAGCTGGTCGGGCTGGAAGAGCAGCGCCGACATCGCCTGCGCCATCCCGCCCGGCAAGGGGAGGATCTTGTCCGCCGGGTTCGCGGCGTGACGCTGCGCGGCCAGGAACAGGTATAGAAGGACCAGCAGCAGGATCGGCAGCGAACCCAGGAGGATCGCGTCGCTCCGCCGGACTTGGCGGTTCACCCAACGCATTTCGTCACATCACCTTGCTGAAGGTCGGATCGGGCGGCGGCTCAGAGCTTGCCGTCGGCGGCGAGTTTCATGAATGTCTCGTCGAAGCGCAGCGTCACCCGCGCCGGATCACCCAGCACCTTGCCGCCGGGGAACGACATGCCCACCGCATCGGCATTGGCCGCGCCCTTGAACAGGCCCTTGGAGAAGCTGAAATCGCGGACCAGCTTCATCGTGGTCATCAGTTGCGGCGCGGAGGTTGCCGCGACGGCGGCCTTGGGATCGGAATAGAGGAAGGTCGTCGACAGCTGACTGTCGAAGTTCTCCGGCGTCGCCCCTGACAGCTTGGCCATCGCCGCCCGCGCCGCTTTCCCTTGCGCGTCCTGGCGCTGCATGAGCGCAACGGTCTCGTACCAGATGCCTGCCAGCGCCTTGCCGAGGTTCGGGTTGGCCTTGAGCGTGGCGGTATCGACGACCAGGAGGTCGAGGATTTCACCCGGGATCTGGGCGGAACTGAATACCTGCCTGGCGCCCGCCTGGCGCTTCATCTCCGAAAGCTGCGGGTTCCAGGCCACCGCGGCATTGGCTTCGGGGCTGCCGAAGGCCGCCACGATATCCGCATCCGACGTATTGATCGTCTTGACGTCGGTCGGCTTCAGACCGGACTTTTCCAGGCCGCGCGCGAGCAGGTAGTGCGACACCGAAAGCTCGACGAGATAGACTTGGCGGACCCCTGATCGCGGCGAGCTGGTCGGCTCCCTTGAGCACGATCCCGTCGTTGCCGTTCGAATAGTC
>Ga0208938_1000847_pt1 | contig 19871 bp, 20 predicted proteins | sample AD_UKC125_MetaG_FD_184434 | JGI IMG/M metagenome (GOLD analysis project Ga0208938, IMG submission 184434) | Active sludge microbial communities of municipal wastewater-treating anaerobic digesters from USA - AD_UKC125_MetaG (SPAdes) (version 2) | ecosystem: Engineered > Bioreactor > Anaerobic >...
CAGTGGACTTACGAAAAAGTGACTCCGCTAAGAAAAGCACTTGTAGTTCCCTCAGAAGAAACAGAGCAGATGTACTGGGATTGCCCCTGAAACAATGGCTCTTTGGTAAAATTTAGTCATGCACATTATCTTTGCATGCATTGTGGGGTTCCTTTCAGGTTCCATTCTTTGGTCTTACTTGCTTGGCAAACTTTTCTATGATGTGGACATACGCGACTACGGGTTAGATAGAAATCCTGGAGCCATGAATGCCTTCAGAGCCAAGGGGTTTTGGCTTGGAACGTCAGGTGCGCTCTTGGACGCGCTTAAGGGCTTTGTTCCTGTTCACTATTTTATTTACGATGCTGCTTTGGTGTTGTCACCCTGGCAGATGGGCTGCGTTGCTGTGTCGCCCATATTGGGTCATGTTTTCTCACCGTTTTTCAAAGGTAAGGGAGGCAAGGGCGTAGCAACCACTGTTGGTGTTTGGTTTGCACTCAGTTTCGTGCATTTTGGCTTGGTACTGGGCGTGTTTCTTTGCCTGGGGGAGCTAGGGAAGTTTTTTTATTTTGCCTTGAGCAGTCACATGGTGGATGATGCTTTCTCTGTGGTTGGAGGCTTCTTTGGTTTTATCATCTACCTTTACCTGCAGTGGTCTGAACTTTTTCTTGCTGGTCTCATGAACTTTCTTATTATCACCTACAGCCACAGAAAAGCATTCAGAAGAAAAGAGCAGCTGGTTGAGACATGAAAGTAGAATCCGTTTTAATGCTAGCTGTTTTTCTGATTCGCATTTACTACAGCGTTATTTTAGTTCTTGCTAGCATCAGTTTCTTGAAAGAGCATAAGGAAGCGCAAGACCTTTTTAGGAATGATGCGATGGCCTCAGTACTGGTTCCTTTAAGTAAACCGCAGCGAGTGGGCACTGCTAGTGCTTTTGATGTACCATCCATCGAGCCTTTTTACGGTTTCCGCACTACGTACTGTAGCAACCCAAAATGGAAGGCAGGCAGTGTTTTAAGCTTATTGGAGCACGAGAAATGATCTACTTGGTTGGTACCCCACTGGGAAATTTGGAGGACATCACCCTCAGAGCAGTTCGGGTTTTAAAGGAAGCTGATGTGGTAGTATGCGAGAGCAAAGAAAGAGCATTGAAGCTACTAGCGCATTTACAGATTAAGAAACCCCTAATTTACCTACGTGAAGCGTCGCGCGCCAGTGATGTTAAACGCATCATTGAGCTTCACAAGCAGGGCAAAACTGTTGCTGTAACCACCGATGCTGGTATGCCTGGTATTTCCGACCCTGGCGCTTATTTGGTAAGGGAGCTCAGCGCTCAGGGGATTCCCTTCACTGTTGTGCCGGGACCCTCCGCTTTGTGCATGGCGATAACCATTAGCGGACTGGAAGAGCCTTGGGCTTTCTTAGGTTTTTTACCCCTTAAGGAAGGCAAACGCCGCCGGGAACTGGAGAAGTTTTTGCTGTTGAACATTGGCCTTGTTATCTATGAAGGTCCACATCGTGTAGGCAAGTTGCTGTTCTTGCTAAATGAGCTTTGCCCTCAGCGCAAGGTGGCTCTTCTTCGGGAACTAACCAAGCTCCACGAAGAGGTGCTGGTGGGCTACCCCCAGGAGCTCATTAAAGATTCCTACAAAGGTGAATTTGTTGTGGTGGTCTACCCACCCGAGGAAGGTACTTAACATGGCAAGCGGCACTGCCGTGGTCATACTTTGTGGTGGTGTTAGCAGGCGGCTGGGTGTTTCCAAAGCGCTGCTGCAGGTTAAAGGCAAGCCCTTGTTTAAGGTGGTTGAAGAAAACCTTTCACCTTTGGGTCTGCCCGTGTATTTGGTTTCTAAGGTTCCTTTTGAATCTGGGGGAATTCCTTTAATTTTGGACATTTTTGAAGCCGATACGCCTCTTGCAGGCGTGCTTACGGCTCTAACCACTTTGCAGTACCAAAACTACCTGTTTACAGCTGTGGACATGCCTGTACTAGGAAAAGAAGCAGTGCTACCACTCTTGGAGCGCCATTGTGAGCATGAAAGCTCCGTTTTTTACAGTATAAACGGTTTCTTGCAGCCGTTCCCTTCACTTGTACAAAGTAGTGTCGTCAGCCAGATCTTGACATGCTACCAGCACCGCTTTTACAAGCTTACTGAAGTTTTCTCCTCTATTCCTCATGTGCTTTTACCCTTCATGGGTGATCTAAATGTCTTTCTCAATGTCAACACGTGGAAAGACTGGGAAAGTTTTAACTCCTCAGCTCCATACTACTCCCTCATCCATGAGCACTTTGCATAACCTATACCCCCATCGGGTATATATAAGTTTGGAAACAAGAAATCATAAAAACAATGCTGAAGGAGGCGATGGGCCATGCTTAGTAGAAGGTGGTTTGATCCCTTCGAAGAAATGAGGTCCATCATTGATGAGATGGATAGAATGATGGAGGAATTCTGGAGCACTGGTATTGAACCTAGCAGACCAGCGCGCAGAGGCTTAGCCAGAAGATTTGTACCACCAGTTGAAGTTACCGAAGATGAAAACAACGTTTACGTTCGTGCAGCAGTTCCGGGTGTACCCAAAGATAAGCTGGAAATAACTGTCGAAGAAGATAGAGTTTACCTCAAAGGAGAACTGCAAGAGCAAAAGAAGGAAGAAAAAGAAGGCGTGTTCTACAGCGAGATGCGGTATGGCACCTTTGAACGTGCCATTGCGCTTCCAACTACTGTAAAGGCTGAAGAATCCAAAGCCGAGTACCACGATGGCGTGGTTGAACTCACACTTCCCAAGAAAGCTCCCGAATCCAAGGGAGTAAAGATCAGGCTGGAGTAACCCAGGACACGCTCCTAAAGCCAAAAGAGCCGACCCCCGAGGTACGCGGGCCGGCTCTTTTTTATTTGTGACTTTCTACGTCTTCGAATACTTTTTAACTTTCTTTAAAGCCATACCTAAGAGGTCTTTCATGTTCTCGTCTTTTAGCAGCAATAACCCCGCAAAATAAATCAGTGCTGCTACCACTATTAGCACAATAAGACGCAAGCCTTCGTAAGGCAAATACAGCTTCCACATCAAAATGACTACAAGCATTAGCACTGCTGCAGCCGTGCTCTTCCACAGAGCCTTTACTATGCCCCAAGTTCTTATTTGGTGCCTGCGCGCCCAAGAAAGGTATAGCCACAAGCACAGTACAGTCCAAGAAATGGCAGTACCTATGGCAAACCCTGCTGCATTCATGTGCAGTCTTATCCCAAAAAAGTAGTTCAGTAAAGCATTTAAACCTATGCCGAAGATGTTTCTCTTAAGTGGAGTAATATTATCTTTCTCTGAAAGAAAGACAATAGCCAGTAGGTTTTGCAAGGCCAAGAATGGAATCCCTAAAGCGTAGAAAAGTAAAGCCCCGCTGGTTAGAGTGGCAGCCGCTATGTCGAATGCTCCACGCATGTAAACCAGTTTTACAATGGGTAAAGCAAGCGTGGCAAGGCCTACCGCTGAAGGTAGCACAATGAGCCAGATTAGTTGTATGCCACGGCTAACTACACTGGCTTGCTGTGGCCAGTCCATTTTCGCTGATGCGCCTGATATGACCGGATACAGCACGCTAGTAATAGGCACGGCAAACAAAGTAATAGGCAAGTTATAAAGAAGGGAAGCATAGTTTAGAGCGGATATGTTACCTACAGGCAGGAAAGAAGCCATGAGCTGGTCTACCAGAGTGAAAGATATAATAATGACTTGTCCCGCTAAAATCGGTAGCAGAAACTTTAAGTAGTCTGAGACGTATCTATTCCATAAGCCAGAAGGTTTGAGGTTAGCCCTATAGGGTAAGGACATGTAATAGGCAATTGCAAAAGTGGCAAAGCCTGTTGTCAGAGCCGATAAAGCCAGAGCAGTTGGTGTGGCACCATGCAGAGCACCAGCTAAAGCAAGCACTAGCACACCAGAGGCTGATGCAAATAAGTTGATACCAATTTGAGGAAGGAAATTTTCAAATATTTGCAGTAATGTTATCTGCATGGAAGAAAGCACCTGAAACAAAAAGATGAGCGCAGTGAACCGAATAAAGAACATAGTCAGACTTAGCCGCTGAGGGTCGTTGTAAAACCCTGGTGCTAAGATGGCAATAAATGGCTGAGGCACTATCATCATCAATGCTGTAAACAGTAATAGCAGGGTTACTAGCCATCGGTAAATGCTGGAGTATGCTCTCCAGAAAGCTTCTTCACCCTCTTGGTTTCTAAGGTGAATAAGATAAGGAACCAGTGAGCTGTTTATGGCGCCAAAGAACGCTGAGCCAATTCTACCAGGTATGGCTTGGCTTACGTTGAAGGCGTCTTTTACAACGCCTGCACCAAAGTAAAACGCCGTGAGCATCTCTCTGAGGAAGCCAAACCCCTTTGAGCACATGGTAGATACCGAGAGTGCCACGACCGATTGTTTCTTGCTCAGATTCAACTTAAGTGCCACGGATTTATTGTAGCGCATATGGTAGAGCTGGAAGGCCGGTGAAATTTTACTTTGCATAGATGGGTTTAAGTAATCATGGTGTGTTTTCCGGTCATGATATCATTAATAATAAGGAATTTGTAAAACTCAGGAGGTGTCCCGCGGCTATGAAAAAACCTCTGGTTTCTATAATGATGCCTGCCTATAACGTTGGCAAATACATAGGGCGAGCAATTGAGTCGGTTTTAGCTCAGACTTATGAGAACTGGGAATTAATCATTGTTGATGATTGTTCAACTGATAACACTTATGAAGTAGCGGCCAGCTACAAAGATCCGAGGATAAGAATTCTAAGACATGAGCAGAATATGGGGGTTGGACCTTCTCGAAACGATGCGTTATCGGCATCTACTGGGCAATGGGTGGCGGCACTTGATGCAGATGATGAGTGGTTGCCAGAGAGACTAGAACGGCTGATAAGAGAAACAGATGGAAGAGAAGATTTATTCGTGTCCGATCTGTTAACCATGTGTTTTGATAGGGATGGTTCACTGATTCCGTGGAGAGTCATTGATTACCCGGGTCTTATTACTAAGGGACACACATCAATTTTAGGTGTTGAAGAGTTTTTGAAGGCCACACCTATAGCTTTACAGCCTGTATTTCCCATGTCCGTAGTCCGTAATTTCCAGCTCTGTTTTGAAGATTTTCATGTCGGAGAGGATATTGATTTCTGGGCGCAACTGTTCCACGCTGGCCTAAAACTTAAGCTTACCGGAGAAACGTATTACCTTTATCGTTTAACTCCGGGTTCGTTAAGTAGCAATACACATAAAGTAAATCTAGGTATGTTACCCGTGTATGAAAAATGGATAAGAGAGGAAAGAACTTCACCGGCAGAAAGAGAGCTATGGACTCAGTTGAAAGCTAAAGCTGAGGAACGTCTAAGATACGGACCGTTCGCAGACAGTCTTAAAAGTAGGAAATTTTCAGAGGCAATTAGAATAGCCTTTAAAGATCCAAAAGTGCTTGTAACCTTTGTGAAGGGGATACCTTCAATGTTGAGTTACAGAATATCCGCACTAAAAGTTGGCGCTAAAACACGTTAGCTTAAATAATATGTGAAGTTCAAGATGTTATCGTATATTTCTTCCATTTCTTCCAGTACGCGCTGCAAATCGTACTGCTTCACCAATTCTTTACTTTTCTCTCCCATTGAACGCCTTAAGTCTTCTGAATCGATGAGGCGCTGTATTGCTATTGCAGTTTGTTCCACGTCATCTAGATGTACTAAGTAACCATTTTCACCGTTCTTGACCAAGTCTCTGTTTCCTCTGACGTCTGTAGCTATTATAGGCAAACCCACTGCCATGGCTTCCATGACCGCCCTTGTTAGTCCCTCATGCCGCGAAGTGAGTACGAATACATCTGAGGATACCATAAGTTCGGGTACATCTCTTCGAAAACCTAAAAAGGATACTTTGTCTTGTAGCATTAGTTCGTTTACAGCTTTCTTTAGTTTTTGTTCACTTTCCCCATTTCCGACAATGAGGTAGTGAAAGTCTGTTTTAGTCAGTTTTGACAAGGCTTTTAGAACCTGAATATGGTTCTTCCGTGGAATAAGCTCTGCTACCGTGATAAGAACCGTCGAGAGTTGAGAAATGCCTAACTCCTTTCTTTTTTCAGACCTTTCTATGCTCGCGATTCTTTGTTCTAAGCTAACTATATCTACTCCTACACCAGGCACGAAAAATAGTTTTCCGTTTCTCCGTAAGTTGAACTTCTGAGCTGCTTTGTAGTCTTCTTCATTTATGGTTATCAGCCCATCAGTCCAGTGTGCAGCAAGCTTTTCCATGTTGTAATAAAGTAGCCAGTTCTTTAGTGGTGCGCCTTTGTAGAAGTGGAATCCATGGGCTGTGTAAAGCACTGGATGCGTATTGGTTCGCTGACAGGCAAGACGAGTAACGAAAGCTGCAACCGGCGTATGCACATGAACAAGCGAAAACCGTATTTCTCTGAGCAGTTTTTCCATTTGTTGTAGCGACTTAAAAACCTTTGGTGAATAAGGGCTCCTACTGAAATCTACATTGTGTTTTATGACGCCAATGTCATCAAACTCTTGCTCCCTATTTCCAAGCTTTGTTGCGACATGGACTTCATATCCTTTTTCCTGTAACAGTTTCATAAAGGGTATGTGAAAGTTTAATAGGTGGCTTTCCACCGTAGCGACGAAAAGTACCTTCCTTCTACCTTTGGTCACCTATATCTCGCTCCAATTCTTTCATCAATGCCACATATTGATCAACTATTCTATCCAAAGAAAACTCTTTTGCCCTTTCCACACCTTTTCCTCTTTCATCATTTAGTGCCTCCAAGATAGCGTTGGCTAAACCTTCAGGAATTCCTACGGGTGATAACTTTCCCCATTTACCTCCTTCAAGTATTTCTGCAGGTCCACTCGGGCAATCTGTAGAGACAACTGGCAAACCTAATGCAAGTGCTTCAATAAGAACAGTTGGCAATCCTTCCCATCTTGATGAGAGTACGAAAACTGAGCTGTGTTTCATGTATTTGTATGGGTTATCTACGAATCCAGGCATACAAACGTCATTTTGTAAGCCAAGCTGCTTAACAAGTTGCTCAAGCTTAGCTCTTTCAGATCCTTCTCCTAAGATCATAAGTCTTGCCTCAGTTTTCTTCCTAACTAAAGTAAAAGCTTTGATCAATGTTGGGAAATCCTTTTGTGGATGCAACCTGCCAACTCCTAAAACGACTGGTGGTTGTCCTGGTTGGAACCAAGGATGGTCAAGTGGCTCTTCCGCCCTTTCAAATATGTCGTTAGTTATGACCGGATTGTATATGACTTTAATGTTTTTCCTAGGCAAGCCATACTTATTTACCAGCTCTTCGGCAACGCCGTAAGATACGCAGACAACTTTATCTGCTCGAGGATAAAAAATCTTGGTCAAGAAAGGTATTACCTTAGCTAGCTTTTTCTTTGAATTGCCAATATCTTGACTCATTTGACCGTGAACGCTGACAATCACTTTACAGGGAACGCCAGTTAGCATTTTTGCCCATAGTGCAACAAGATTTGCATGATGTAAACCAGAAAATACAATTCTAGGCTTAGTTGTCTTAAGGTATTGCATCATGGGCTTCAACCAACCAAAGACATTTTTGCTTCCAAGGTCAACAACGTTTACGTTTTTGGTGAGATTTTTTAAGTTTGGGCCTTCAGCCTCGCCTAGTACAAAGTCAACCGTCATCCCTCTATGGGAAAGTGAATTAGCTAAATTCCCCATTACTCTTTCAGCTCCGCCACCTTGCATGTTCGGCAGGAAAAAAGCAACATCTGTTCTCCTTGAAGTTTTCAATGCCTAAACCTCCCACTAGAACTACGGATATAATAAGATTATAGTGTAAAGTTTGAGTTTGCACCTATCGAACAAGTACCAATATTAATGACTTCCGATTAGGGCAAAACGTATTATGTGGGAGGTGCTTTGAATGAAGGGAGTAATTTTGGCGGGAGGTAGCGGAACAAGGCTTTATCCAACTACGAGAGTCATAAACAAGCATTTAATTCCCATCTATGACAAGCCCATGATCTATTACCCACTCTCCGTGGTAATGATGCTGGGTGTAAGGGACGTAACCATCGTGGTTAACCCATCAGATGTAGAGAATTTTACAAGGCTTTTTGGACATGGAGAAAAGTTAGGCATGCACATAGAGTATGTAGTGCAAGAGAAGCCCAACGGACTTGCCGAAGGGCTCATCCTCACAGAAAGGTTCATTGGTAATGACACTGTTTGCTATATGCTTGGAGACAACATCTTTTTTGGACACGACCTGCCTAATATACTTAACGAAGCTAAAGCACAAGTAGAGAAGCATGGTGGAGCATATGTTTTTGGGTATCCAGTGAAAGACCCAGAGCGTTTTGGTGTAGTGGAGTTTAACGAGCGTGGGGAAGTGCTGTCCATTGAAGAGAAGCCAAAAAAGCCCAAATCCAACTGGGCAGTAGTGGGTTTGTACTTCTACGACAATAGTGTGGTGGAGAAAGCCAAGAATGTAAAACCTTCAGAAAGAGGGGAACTGGAGATAACCTCAGTAAACGAAGCATACCTAAAGGAAGGTAAGCTAAAGGTAGGGCTTTTAGGAAGGGGATTTGCATGGTTTGATGCAGGCACCTATGACAGTTTCATAGAGACCAGTGAATTTGTAGCCACCTTGGAGAAGCGAACGGGCTTGATGATAGGGTGTTTAGAAGAAATAGCCTACAAGAATGGATGGATCAGCGAAGAGCAGTTAAAGGACATAGCAAAGGAACTGAGGAACACAGACTATGGAGAGTACCTTGAGGAAGTGATAAACGATGCCCTTTAGCTATGAGCCACTCACACCAGGAGGGCTCATACTGGTAAAGCCAAAGGTATATGGTGATGAGCGTGGGTATTTCATGGAGCTGTTCAAGAGTTCAGACATGCAGCTTGGTGGTATAAATGGAGAATTCATTCAAGATAACCTATCTTACTCTCGCAAAGGTACCGTAAGGGGGCTGCACTACCAGATGAAGCCTAAGATGCAAGGGAAACTAGTCACCTGCTTAAGAGGTACCATATACGATGTAGCAGTGGACATAAGGGTAGGTAGTTCTACCTTTGGCAAATGGGTAGCTGTGGAGCTAAGCGAAGAGAATCACAACTTACTGTGGATACCAGAAGGGTTTGCTCATGGGTTCATGGTGCTAAGTGAAGAAGCTCTGGTGCTGTACAAAGTTTCAGGTTCAGAGTATTCACCAGAGCATGATGCAGGGATCAGGTGGGATGACCCTGACTTAAATGTAGATTGGCCTATTAAAGATGTGGCAAAGCTTATCATATCTGAGAAAGACAAGCACTTACCCACACTGAGGGAACGCTTAGATAGGGGGGAACTGCTGTGAGGATACTCATAACAGGAGGAGCAGGCTTTATCGGTTCAGAGTTTGTAAGGCAAGCAGTAAGAAAAGGGCACCAGGTTGCTGTAGTGGATAAACTGACCTATGCAGGAGACTTAGAGCGTTTAAGCGAAGTAAGAAAAGACATAACCTTTTACAAAGCAGATATTAGCAATCAAGAGTTCATAGAGCACATATTTGAGAAAGAAAACCCTGAGGTAATAGTACATTTTGCAGCAGAGAGCCATGTAGACAGAAGCCTGCTGGATCCATACCCATTTATAAGCAGCAATGTACTGGGTACACAGGTGCTGCTGGAAGTGAGCAAGAAAAAAGGCGTAGAGTTATTTGTGAACATGTCAACCGATGAAGTGTATGGAGACTTGGGCAAAGAAGGTTCATTTACAGAAGGGAGCACACTAAAGCCTAACAGTCCATATTCCACCACCAAAGCATCAGCAGATATGCTAGGCAGAGCCTATTATAGGTCTTTTGGGCTACCGGTAATAACCATCAGAGCATCTAACAACTACGGGCCATGGCAGTATCCCGAGAAATTTGTGCCGGTGATCATACTCAAGGCACTACGTGATGAGAAGATACCTGTTTACGGAGATGGTACAAATGTCAGAGAATGGCTCTATGTAACAGACTGCGCAGAAGGGATAATGGCAGCCATTGATAGAGGCAAGGCAGGAGAGATCTACAACATAGGTAGTAAAGAAGAGAAACAGAACATAGAAGTAGCCAAAGCTATTTTGAAGCTACTGGGGAAAAGAGAAGATCTCATAGAGTTTGTCAAAGACAGACCGGGGCATGATTTTAGGTACTCCCTAGACACTACAAAGGCCAAAAGAGAGCTTGGTTGGGAAGCTAAAACCAGCTTTGATGAAGGCCTAAAGGAGACTGTAGAATGGTACATAGAGCACCTGAAGTGGGCTCAGGACAAGGTAGCGTATCTAAATGACTACTGGAAGAGAGTGTATGTGAGGCAGTGAATAACAAATGAAGTACCTCATCATAGGAAAGCATGGGCAGTTAGCGAAAGAGTTTCAGCGCTTACTAACCTCTAAAGGCGAAGAATACCTTGCCTTGACTCATGAGGAGGCAGACGTAAGAGACTACGTAAAGCTAAATGGAGTGTTTGAAGCACGTAAGCCCAGTGTGGTAATAAACTGCTCAGCCTACAACCAAGTAGACAAAGCAGAGAGCGACTACGAGGAAGCCATGAAGGTAAATGCTCTCGGGCCTTATAACTTAGGACTGCTTTGTAAGGAGTATGGTTCATTTCTGGTTCACTATTCCACTGACTATGTGTTTGATGGAAGTAAAAGTGAAGGTCTTTACACAGAAGCAGATGAGCCAAACCCTGTAAACAAGTATGGACTGAGCAAGTTACTTGGGGAGCGTTTTGCGATGCAAACAGCTCATAACATGCTCTTACTGCGCGTAAGCTGGGTATTTGGTGAAGGGACCCAGAACTTCATCTACAAGGTGCTGAGCTGGTCAAAAGAGCGTGAAGTGCTGCGGGTAAGTGCAGATGAAGTGTCGGTACCCACATGGGCACGGAGGATAGCGCTGGTAAGCTATGAAGCCATAAACAGAGGTTTAGCTGGGTTGTACCACGTAGTTTCCTCAGGATATGCGTCCCGCTATGAATGGGCAAAACAGGTGTTAAAGCTTTGTCACAAAGAGAACTTAGTGGTGCCAGTGTCAGCAGACACCTTTAATTTACCAGCGAGGAGGCCAAAGTTCTCTGCAATGAGCAATGAAAGAATCTCTGCAGACCTTGGGATAAGGGTACCTGATTGGGAAAGTGACTTGGAGGAGTACATAAGAGAGGCTAAATATGAATGAACGGGTTGACATAGTGATGGCAACGTATAATGGCATGCCTTACATACGTGAGCAGCTCCAGTCCATACTCTGGCAGGATTACCCGCAGTTTAGGCTACTCATACACGATGATGGTTCCACAGATGGTACGGTAGAAGAGATAAGGAAAGTAGCAGAACGCTACCCAGACAAAGTATTTTTCATAGAAGATGGCATCACATTCAGAGATGCCAAGAAGAACTTTGAGCACTTGCTGAAGATGACCGATGCTGACTACATCTTTTTAGCAGATCAAGATGATGTGTGGCTGCCTTCGAAGGTGTCTGTTATGGTGGAAGAGATGTACAATTTGGAACAAGCGTATGGCAAGGATACTCCTGTATTAGTCTTTTCTGACTATGCCTTGATTGATGAAGCAGGATACACTCTATCACCTTCCATTAAAGCTCTGTGGAAGATAGACCCAACTAGTAAAAAAGCAACTTCGTTGGAACTGCTGCTTAGCAGAGGTATAGCTCCGGGTTGTGCTACAGGTTTTAACAAGTTTCTGCTGAAACTTTGCTTGCCTATTCCTGACGAAGCACTGATGCATGACATATGGTTACTTCTTATGGCTAGTGCGCTAGGAATTGTAAAGTATTTACCATTCGTTTTTACCCTTTACAGACAACATGGTGCCAATACTATTGGTGTAAAGGACCAGGGACTTTTGAGCAAGATCATAAGAATTATGAAGGAACCTGGTCAGTCTATCGGTAGATTTGCTGTAGAAGGGCCCAGGAAAATTGCACAGGCAAGGGCTTTGCTTATAGCGTTGGAGGAGCTGGGTTTTGGAAATTCTGAGTCTGCGGGTACTGTAAGGGATTATATAGAATATCGTACAGGTGGACTTGGCTACAAACTTGTACGTTTTCCTAAGTATGCAGTCGATGGTTTTTCCTGGGAGCTAGCACGTTGTTTGCTGTGGAGATAGAGTACCTTAACTTCTGTTTTAAGGAGTTGGCAAAAGGCTTAGGCTTTGATTTATATAACTGGCAATTAGCTTTGAAGTGCTGTTGTAGGACTTATCGTTGAATAATACGCATTCTTTATGGAAAAAAGAAGGCATAGAAAAAAAGACGTTCATGCTTGTGAAGAATAAGACTGTAGTGTTTCTTAGATCAACTCCCATTGCACCTGAACCAAGGATAGAAAAAGATGCTATTGCTCTTCTAAACGCTGGGTATAGAGTTATTGTTGTTGAAAGAGATGAGACACTTAGCTTTTCGCCTTTAGAGCAAAGAAATGGTATTGAAATACAGAGATAGGGTGAAAAACATTTAGAACGTAGCTCGCTGGAATGTAGCGCTAACAAAGTGGCTTTTGCAGCATGCTAGTGATTACGAAGTTATTCACGCGTGTGATTTTGACACCTTAATACCTGCATTAATAACAAAGTTAGTTCATCGCAAAAAGGTTGTGTACGACATATTCGATGTATACGCGGATACCTTAAAGTCGGTGCCTAAATGGATCCGATATTTGCTTAAGAAAATGGACTTGAAGTTGATGAGCTTCGTTGATGTGGTGATTATTGCCGATGAGAACAGAGTAGAGCAGATAAGGGGAGCGAGAATAAGACACTTGGAAGTGATATACAATTCACCACCTTCAGTAGACTTACATTTGAAGCGCCATCGAGATTCTGATCATAGGTTAATAATTGGTTATGCTGGTGTTCTAACCAAAAATCGTGGGCTCGTTGAGGCCATAGAAGTAGTAAAGAGCCATCCTGAATGGCAACTTGTCCTAGCCGGATCCGGGCCCGATGAACAAGAGATTATAAGTCGAATTAACAACAGTCCAAATATCAAATTCCTCGGTACTGTAGAGTATGAACAAGCACTTCAAATTCATGCTGATAGTGACGTGATACTTGCTACTTATGATCCTACAATCCCGAATAACAAATATTCTAGCGCTAATAAGCTGTTTGAAGCTATGATGTTTGGTGTGCCCATTATCGTTGCTATGGGAACGGGTATGGATCGAATTGTAGAGAAGTACAACCTGGGATGTGTGGTTCAATACGGGGGATTGAGCGAACTGGAGGAGGCTCTTGAGCTCATATCATGTTTAACTCCGTCGGAAAGGGAAGCTATTTCCGTTAGGGGAAGAAATGTTTTTGCCAACAACTTTTCTTGGGAAAAGATGGAAAAACGGCTGCTTGCCATATATGAAGGGCTTGTACGATGGACCTTGAAACTCTAATCAGTATTGATGGTAGTTACTTTTCTTGCTCTTGAAAAAACGACAACCCAATAAACTGACATGTTCTGTGCGTAGGTTGGAAGGTGTTGAAAAGTGGTTGTTAAGAACAAACCGAAATCATGATAACATTAGCATGTGAATAGAAATATGAAAAGTTCTAATAATGCACTTGTTAGTGTTGTAATAGACAGTTACAACTATGATAGGTATTTAGAAGAGGCGATCAATAGTGCTTTGAATCAGACCTACCCCAATATTGAAGTCATAGTCGTTGATGACGGTTCTACTGACAATTCTAAGGAAATCATTAGCAGATATGCCTCTGCTGGGCTTATAAAGGCCGTACTAAAAGAGAATGGTGGGCAGGCGTCAGCCATGAATGCGGGGTTTGAAGTATCAAGTGGTGATTTGGTAGTGTTTTTGGATTCTGATGATGTACTGAAGCCTGAAGCTATCGAAGTAGCTGCTAAAGCATGGTATCCTGGCGTTAGCAAGATACAGTGGCGTATGGAAGGTGTCGATGGTAACTTGGCGCCGATCGGAATGGTTTTTCCACCTTTAGACGTTCCTCTTTTTAATGGTAATGTAAGTGAGATTGCCAAGAAATGGTTTCAGTTTTCGCCAAGCCCGCAGAGTGGAAACATGTACCACAGAGGTTTTCTGAATCGTGCAATGCCGTTACCTGAAAAAGAATGGAAGATATGTGCTGATTTTCCCCTATATACAGCGGCAGTTTTCTATGGGGAGATTGTTAGCCTTCATGATATCTTAGGTTACTACAGGATACACGGTGACAATGCCTTAGGCTTAAAGGAAGAAGCCTACTATACAGTGTTAAGTCGCATACACAGCGTTAGAAAATATCTTAGTGGAAAATTCCCAGAGTGTACTGCAGATCTTAATCCAGAAACATTGGATGAAAAGAAAATGCGTCTAATATCACAACTGGTAGAGGGAGAGTTTCTCACTGGTTATTTTGAAAGAGCAAGACTGGGTTTGTCAGGTTTTTTAGATTCATTAAGTTATCCCTTTTTCACTGGTAAGATGAAGAAAGTAGAGGCGGCATTGTGGTTTTTGACTACGGGGCTGTTGCCTACACCTCTTGCGAGAATCGCTGCGTCAAAAGCACTGAAAAAGAGGACCTGAGTTCAGTTTTGTTTGACTTGAATAAAGTGTTGACTTCACTCAGAAGTACTTTTAGCGTAAAGCACAGTGTCGCCCCAAATAGAAGTGCAGTGCCGTAGGTAAAATTTGTAGTTTGGGTTGAGCTCTAAAAGGAATTTAGGTAGCTTTATGAGGTCGTCGCCGCGGTGGTAAGCGCTAAGTGCTAAAGATGGCTTGAAAGCCTGAACAGTTTCGTAGGCTCCTTTTAGAACTTTTAGTTCGTGACCTTCTACGTCCATCTTTATGAAATCCACTCGGGGAATTTTATTAGTTTCCACAAATCTATCCAGCGTTGTAACCTTAACTATAGTACCATTAGCACCCTCCGCTATTGCTGAGGCTCCGCCGCTGCCAGTAAACTTTGTTTCTCCTTCATTCTCTGAAAGTGCCAGTTGCAGCGGGACCACGTTTGTAACATTATTTCGTTCAAGATTGGCTTTCAGTTTCTCAAAGTTACCCGGTTCTGGTTCAAAGGCATAAACCTTACCTTGAGGACCAACTGCTTTGGAAAACCAGAGAGCTGTATCGCCCACATAGGTGCCTATATCGAATACAATATCACCTAGCTTAGGTTCAACAATGTTATCGTATCTATATTGTTGGACTATGAAGGTGCCAACTAGTTCAAAAGGAGTTCCTTGCACGGTGAAGCCTTCGATTTCAAAAACGCCTTCAGATTTGCGCTTTAGTCCTTTCTCCATGTTATCCCAAGCTTCTCTTGTTATTTCGGGTGTGAATAACTCATATGCTTCTTCACCAATAAAAGCGTAAGCAGTTCTGTATTTGACGTACCAATCAAAAGTTGCTTTGCTTGCCTCGTCAGCAAGTAAGTTATAGATTTCGTCGAAGCTTTCGGGGGTTCGGTTGGCACATTTGAAAAACTGTACGGAGGAAAGTTTGCCAAAATAATTAGCGCTAAACTTCTGAGCGTACTGCCATTCTCTTAGCCTAGCTACATGTATACCCAATTTATTGAAATAACGATTTATTCCAGTTCGTTTCACACTCGCACCGTAATTGGCAACTTCAAGATCTTCGGTTAAGCGTTTTTCCTCTAAATACTTTTCCAGTTTCTCCAGAGCTTCTTCAATGAGTTCTTTGGTATGGCTCATAGTTACCTCCTTATTCTGCATGGGTCATCGTGATTTCATTATACCGTGGCGCATTTATTGGTTTAGCGTTATACGAAAGAAACTTTATGATTGTGGTGTTAGCATTTAAACCATGAAGCGGAAGGAGCTCAGGAGATCTTGCCACAGGGTGCGTAACTACATTGAGTACAAACTGCTTTCACTGTTGCCAACGTCACTTATGCTTTGGCATTTTCTTTCTATATTGGTAGTGCTGTCAATTGTTTTGTATTGCGTAAAGGAGTTTACCAGCTTAGGCCCTTACTTAGCAGATTTAATCGAGCCGCTCTTGAATTTGGTTATCTATACTTTACTTATTGTACTTGTCCTTTGCGTCTATGTGTACTCTTTTCTGAAACTTAGGAAAAACAGCTTTGGGATTAAGAAGAACTTGGAGCCGTGCCAGTATCCTACTGTGTGTTTCCCATATGGCTCAAAATGCGGGTTGGAAATTGGTCACTTGGAAGAAGTAAAGCCGCTGAATCCCATCTTGGTGAGTATGCTTTCATTTCTTCCTTTTGACAAACGTGAACTGTTTGTTATAGACGCTGGAGCTTTGGATGTTCCAAAAATCTCACTGGAAGAAGTAAGAGTAGATGAAAAATCTGGCTCAATTTCGTTAGGCGTGACTTCGGTTTCTTTCTTTGATGTGTATTACACTCACTATTTTGCTGATGGGGTGTTAACAGCTGCTGACTTTAGGGAAGAGAGCAAAAGCCCAATGACGCTAAGAGAGATGCTCGGTACAGACATTGAACAGTTCGTGGAAGATCAGTGTGAGAGATTTCATAGGTCTGGGGTTCTTAAGTTATTTCATCTCATGCCTAATCCCCTTGGAGTAACCGGCATAGTTAGGGTAAAGCATAATCAACAGTGGATGTACTTGCTCAGGTCTAGAGGGAGAAATGTAATCAATCAAATAGGGTCGGTTGATTGGTCGTTTTCGGGTTTGGTTGAAAGCCACGAATTCTTGGATAAGTACTATGCAGGTGAGAAATGGTTAGACTTATCTCAGTTTGTAATGAATGAGTTGTGGGATGAAACCTTCGGTGGTCGAGTAAGCCGTGATGAATTATTCGGGCTAATAGATGATGTGTCTGCGATTGGACTAGTGTTTAATGCTACATACCTGTTTCAGCCGGAGCTAATAGTACTCGTTAGTCTCAGTGATTATGAGCAAGCTAGCAAGTACATAGATTGTAGTGAACGAAAGTGGTCAACCGACCAGGAAATTGAATCCATAATAAGACTAGGTGAAGACACTCTTCATTCTTCCCAAACGCCTAAGGTAAAGTTTAAGGACATTTTCACTCCCGCTTGGACGCTACTTCAGGAGTATCTTGCTTCTGGAAACCACTTCCACAGTTGACTACTTGGGGTGAATAGTGCTTTTACGCTAACCCCATTACAAAAAAAGGGGGCGTGCCTTTTTGGGTTACAATGGATCTAATAGGTTTGTAATTCCCAGTTCGGGGACTGTTTTAATACAGTATGTGTTTTTTAAGTTTTTTTGGAGGTGAAGCTGTAGATGTTCAAATACATTGTGGTGGGCGCAGGGTTGTCGGGGGCGGTGGTTGCTGAGCGCATTGCTTCACAGCTCAATGAGAAGGTTTTGGTGGTGGACCGCAAGCCACACATAGCAGGAACGTGCTTTGACAGCAAAGATGAAAACGGCATATTGGTGCACAGGTACGGTGGGCATTTGTTCCGCACAGAAAACGAAGTGGTTTGGTCTTATCTTTCGCAGTTTACTGATTGGCATTACTACCAGCACAGGGTTTTAGCTTGGGTAGATGGTAAAATGGTGCCACTACCATTTAACTTCAATTCCATGGACATGGTGTTTCCAGCTGAACTTGCCTCCAAACTGAAAGAAAAGCTGTTAAATGCTTACGGCTTAAATACAAAGGTACATGTAACAAAGCTTATCCAAAGTGATGATGAGGATTTACAGTTTTTGGGTGAGTACGTTTATGACAAGGTGTTTATTCACTACACGCTGAAGCAGTGGGGCAGAAGGCCTGAAGAGATGGAACCTGAAACCACCATTAATGTGCCGGTGCTGGTAGGAAAGGATGACAGGTACTACACAGCACGGTTTCAAGGTGTGCCAAAGCAGGGCTATACTCAGATGGTTCAGCGGATGCTGTCACACAAGAACATAAAGCTCATGCTTAACACAGACTTTTTGGAACTTGCAGAGGTCAAGGCAGATGGCATTTACATAACGGGAAAGAAATACAACGGCACCGTAATTTACACAGGCTCTCTTGATGAACTATTCGGCTACAAGTTTGGACGACTTCCTTTTAGAAGCTTGGATTTTCGGTTTGAAACCCATGATGTGGAATATTACCAGGGAGCTGCCACGGTGCACTACCCCAATAACTACGATTTCACACGCATCATTGAATTCAAGCACATTCACCCCGTGGACGTAAAACGCACTACCATTTGTTTTGAATACCCAAAGGAATACACAACCGAGAATGATGAACGCTATTACCCGGTGCTAACAAAAGAAAGTAAAGCGACTTGGCTTAAGTATGCTGATTTAGCCAGAGAATACCATGTGGTTCCCTTAGGCAGGGTAGGGGAATTCAAGTATTACAACATGAGCGAAGCGGTTGAAAGCGCACTCCGAGCGTTCAATGACATAGCAAAGTAAAAAGCGTTCTATTACCATTCAAAGATTTCGTCGTCTTTGAAGAACAGGCTTATTTCACGCTCGGCAGATTCTAAAGAATCTGAGCAGTGCACTGTGTTCATGGGCATGGGAAGACCGTAGCGTCCACGGATGCTCCCTGGGTCTGCCTGTAGTGGGTCTGTTGCACCAGCCAGCTGCCTACCCACTCTGACAGCGTCATCTCCTGACCAAACAGTTATGAAAATGGGGCCGCTGGACATGTAGTTAACCAAACGCTCGAAGAAATCCTTACCTTTGTGCTCAGCGTAAAACTCTTCCCAGAATTCTCTTGAGTACCAGCCCAGTTTTGCACCAACCATTTTAAGACCGCGGTCTTGGAAAAGGGTGGTTATCTCGCCGATTATGTTCCTACGCACCGCATCAGGTTTGTAAATAACTAATGTTTTTTCCGCCATAAAAATATTATAGCATCGACCTGCGTTGCATTCTGCTATGAGCAATGATGAGTGTTAACATTAACTTGTAAGCATGGAAATGCACACTTTTTTAATGAAGCTGCGACTAAAAAGCGCAGAAATAATAGGAGGTCATCAGGGGCATGACTAACCAAGAAGTGGCTAATTTGCTTAGGCAGATTGCCAAGATACTGGAAATAAAGGGGGACAGCACCTTTAGGATAAGGGCTTATGAGGAAGCGGCTACAAGAGTGGAAAACCTTGCTGAGCCCATTGAGGATATTTGGAAGCGTGGCGAGCTTACCAATGTTCCAGGTATTGGAGAAAGCATAGCTGCGAAAATTGAAGAATACCTAAAGACGGGGAAAAGTTCTTACTTGGAGGAAATATCCAAAGACATTCCTAAGGGGCTTTTCGAGATGATGGAAGTGCCAGGCATTGGGCCGCGTTTGGCTTGGCGCCTTTACACGGAAGCCGGTATTCAAAGCATTGAGGAGCTGGAAAGGGCTTTGATGGAGCACAAACTTCAAGGGCTGCGTGGCTTTGGCGCAAAAATGGAAAAGAAGCTCTTAGATGGGATACAGATGTACAGGCAGCTGAGCGGTAGAATCCCGCTGTACTTGGCTCTGCCCATTGTTCATAACGTGATTACGTATCTCAAAGGTCATGCCAAGTTCGTGGACATCGCACCCGCAGGCAGTCTAAGAAGGGGCAGAGCGGATATTGGGGATTGTGACGTGCTAGTGGCAACTGATGACCCCATTCCTGTGATGGAGGCTTTTGTGAAGATGCCCGGCGTTGCTCAGGTGCTCGCCAAAGGTGATACTAAGGCTTCGGTCTTTACTGGTGGTTTGCAGGTAGATTTAAGAGCAGTACCAGTCGAGTCATGGGGCGCAGCTTTGCAGTACTTCACTGGTTCTAAGGCGCACAACATAAAACTGCGAGAGCTTGCCATTAAGAAAGGTTACAAACTCAACGAATACGGGCTTTTTAAGATGGACACCGATGAAAAGGTAGCA
>Ga0208938_1000848_pt1 | contig 19864 bp, 17 predicted proteins | sample AD_UKC125_MetaG_FD_184434 | JGI IMG/M metagenome (GOLD analysis project Ga0208938, IMG submission 184434) | Active sludge microbial communities of municipal wastewater-treating anaerobic digesters from USA - AD_UKC125_MetaG (SPAdes) (version 2) | ecosystem: Engineered > Bioreactor > Anaerobic >...
GGTTTCCTGACGTGCTGCTTCCTGACGTGCTGCTTCCTGGCGGGCGGCTTCCTGGCGGGCGGCTTCCTGGCGGGCGGCTTCCTGGCGGGCGGCTTCCTGGCGGGCGGCTTCCTGGCGTTCAGCCTCGAGCCGTGCCGACTCCACTTGCGCTGCCTCCTCGGCGACGTTCTCACGTGCCGGCTGGTCGGTTCGTGGCTGCACCTCACCGCCAGCGTTTCCTGGCGCTGCCGGGACGGTAGGCGTGGGCTTCAACGGCGTGGGCGGCACGACGAACTCAGGCTCGTTGGACTCCTCAAGGGCGATCACGTCTGGGAAGGCCTTGGGCCGGGGCGGCGCCCAATCAGCAGGCGCGCCCGCCGGGGCAGTGCTCGTTGCTGCCTTTGACCTTGAGCTAGGCTGCTCCTTGGAGGGCCTCCGGGATGCGTTCCCTGGGGAGGTAGCAGTCGCTACCTTTGGTTTTGGACTGACCTTCGCTTTTTGCGTGCTTCGGGGTTTGCTCGAGGGGGCTGGCCGCACCTGCCGTAGTTCGGGGGGCTTGAATGTCACGACCGCCGGCCGACCAGCCACGGCTTGCTCGGTCAATGCCGGCGGTAACGGCGGGGCAGTTGAGGCTCTGGCTGACTCAGGGTCTGCGACTTTCTCCGAAGTGAGCACAACGCGCAGATCAGGTACCTCGATCCGTCTTTCCTGCCAGGGTAAGGCGAAGCCTGGAAATCCAGATTCCTGACCGCCGAAAGTCAGGCTCAACAGCAGGGCGTGGAACAGCAGGGAAAGCAGCAGCGAAATTACGAGCCGCCTGCCTTGGCCGGGCAGCGCACCTTTCCTTCTGGAAGTATCTTGAAGCGATTCCATGGGAATGATTGGTTCAGGCAAGCAAATCGAGATAGACCTTGCCAGTCATCCATTCCTCGTCGCACTCGGCGAGCGGAGCGGAAACGAGGCGCAGACAGGAAGCGGTGTTGGGGAAGGTCGGGGCGACACGGATACGCCGCTTGATCTCGCGGTTGATGCGTTCGAGGCCGCTGGTGGTGCGCAGGTGGGCACGCTGGCAGCGGGGCAGGCCGAACTCCGTGAAGCCCTCGGGGAGGTCTTCATCGGCCCATAGGCCGAGCTTGGGTACCTCGGACTTCCAGGCGTCGAGCGCCTGGCGCAAGAGCCGCTCGGCCTCGGCCTTGTCCGGAGCGTTGAAGATCGCACGGATGTCGCACACCTTGCGGGTCGAGACGCCCTGCACATACATCTCGGGCAGGGCGAGGGTGGGGGCCTGCTCGGTGCGCGAGCCCTTCTCCGGGGCGGAAGGGTAGAACCCGCCGCCCCGTACCTGGGGGACGTCGAAGGTCCGTTCGTCGACACGGGTCGTCATAGCCTTGGGCTTGAAGCCATCGGCATAGTCGGTTCGCTCCGTCATGCGCTCATTAGGTCGGGCTTTAAGAAAGTGGGTACATTCGATCTTGCTCGCTTCATTGACCAGGATGCGCAACGCCTCGCCGGCGCCGTCCAATCCGTTGGCCAAGAGGGCCGCAACAGCGGTGTCTAGGGTATGATGTTCTACGCGTTGCGCCATTATGTCGACTCCTTCGTGGGGACGGGTGAGAATGCCCCCGAAGAAATCGCCTGCGGGCATAACATGCCGACGCGCGCCGAACTGATCGCCACCGGTCGTACCGATGACGGCATTGCCCGCGAGATCGGTGCCGATGCGCTGGTCTATCAGGACATCGATGCGCTCAAGCAGTCGGTGACCGGAATTCGCTCCGACCTGACGGATTTCGAGGCCTCCTGCTTCGACGGTTGCTATATCACCGGCGATGTTGACGAAGACTGCCTCGATGCCGTCGAAGGCAATCGCGGCAAGAAGTCGGGTGACCACGAAGACGGCGGCGACGGCCAGTCTGCCCAGCAACTCGTTCTGCAACTGGTATCGCAGGCTGGAAATTCGGCCTCAGGGCCGAACTCCTGCGCGCCGTTGCCGAGCAGGGCTACGACACGCCCACGCCGATCCAGCAGAAGGCGATTCCCGCCGTGATGACCGGCCAGGACCTGATGGCCACGGCGCAGACCGGCACCGGCAAGACCGCCGGCTTCACGCTGCCCATCCTGCACCGCCTGGCGAGTGCTCCCAATCTCCGCGCCTCCCGGCGTCCGCGGGTGCTGGTCCTGGCGCCGACACGCGAACTCGCCATCCAGGTCGAGGAAAGCGTGCGCACCTACGGCACGCACCTGCCGGTGAACTCGCTCGCCGTCTTCGGCGGCGTTGGCATCAACCCGCAGATTACCGCCCTGCGCCGCGGCGTCGACATCCTCGTCGCCACGCCGGGCCGGTTGCTCGATCACGTCCAGCAGAAGACCGTCGATCTCGGCGGCATCGGGATCCTCGTCCTCGACGAAGCCGACCGCATGCTCGACATGGGCTGGATATCGACTCTTTGTCTCATGTCATTAACTTCGAGATTCCCAACATCCCTGAAGACTACGTGCGCCGCACCGGCCGCGCCGGCATGGAAGGCGAGGCCATCTCGCTGGTCTGCCACGACGAACGCCCGCAACTGAAAGACATCGAGAAGCTGATCAGGCGCAGTCTCGAACGCGTGGTCGTTCCCGGCTTCGAGCAGTCCGCCACCGCCGCCCCGCGGCCGGTGCAGCCGCCGCGCGGCCCGCGCAAGCCGCAAGGCCCGAAATTGGGTCAAAAATCCGGTCGACCGCAACAGCATCACAGCGGCAACCGCCACCGCTAACGGAGTTCTTCTGGTGAATCCGGGGTAGTGGGTGTTTGAGGCCGGGCGGGAGAGATGTCGGGGTTCGGCCAACTGCTGCCTTTCACCTTCCCTGCTGAGCCGCCATTCAGGGGGCAGGTTGGCTCGAAAACCTGCCGGAAGCCACCAGACGCTAGTCCCCTTGTCTAGCGATGCCGTCGTCCCGGCTGAGCCGATCTCAATTCCTTCTCGCTCAAAACATACTCGGTGTTGTTCACCAATCGACTTGCCACCAAGTCGATAAACGCACGGGCTCGTGCCGGTTGCGACGTGCGACTGCCGAAGTAAACGAAATAGCTGGCGCTTTCGGATATGTGGTCGATCAGCACGGGAACCAGTTCTCCGGAACGGATGTACGGTGCGGCCGTTACGCCCGCCAGTTGCGCGATTACATGACCCGCCAACACGGCCTGCAATTCCAGAATCTCATCGTTGCTGCAGATCGCCGGGACCATTGGTTGCTCAACGACGTTATCTCCCACCTTTACATGCCAGGGGATGATGGCACCGTTGCCCGGATGGCGAAACACACTGCAACGATGAGACTGCAGCGCGGCCAGCCTGTCGGGCGTGCCATGCTTTTGAAGATAGGCGGGTGAAGCGCAGATGATCATTTGTACCGGGAACAGCCGGCGCGCAATCACGCCCTCATGCGCCGACACGCCCATGCGGAAACCGACGTCGACCCGGTCTTCCACCCAGTTGCCGACACGATCCTCCAGCAGCACATCGGGGACGACTTTCGGGTGTAGCTGGCAAAACTCATCAAGCAACCGCCAGATGATGCCCTGGAAGGTTGATCGTGGGCCAACGATCCGCAGCGGCCCCGCGATCTCCTCCTTGGAGCGTTTCACGTTCTCCAATGTCCGCTGAAGGCCACGCAAAGCGGGCCGCGCGTCCTCAAGGAACTGCTGGCCTTCGTCCGTCAGCGACATCACCCGCGTGGTGCGATGGAACAGACGAACATCGACATGTTTTTCGAGTTGCGACAACGCCTGGCTGGCTGCTTGCGGACTGATACCCAGCGCAGCTGCCGCCTTGCGCAGGCTTCCCAACTCGGCCGCGCTGACGAATATCGAAATGGACCGCAGTTCATTGATCGCCATGAGATATCTCCTTGGATAGGATTATCAACTTTTCATTGCCAATGATTCAAGTGGCTGCCAACTATTCACATGCCAATCATGCGCCTAGACTGCAGTCATTCAATGAAAGGGAACGCCATGAATCAGGTCACGCTCAACAACGGAATCCAGATGCCGATCCTTGGCTTCGGTGTCTTCCAGATTCCCGATCCGGCTGAATGCGAACGAAGCGTTCTCGATGCCATCGATGTCGGCTATCGACTGATCGATACGGCAGCGTCTTACAAGAACGAGGAGGCTGTCGGACGTGCGTTGCGCGCCAGCGGCGTAGCGCGCGAGGAACTGTTCGTCACTACGAAGCTCTGGGTGCAGGACACCGGCTACGGACGTACGTTGGCCGCGATAGACAAGTCGCTGCAACTGCTGCAACTCGACTACCTCGACCTGTATCTGATACACCAGCCCTTCGGCGACGTGCACGGCGCCTGGCGGGCGATGGAGCAGGCATACAAGGCGGGCAAGCTGCGGGCGATCGGCATCAGCAACTTCCACACTGACCGGGTAATGGACATCAAGGCGTTCAACGAGATTGCGCCGGCGGTCAATCAGATTGAGGTAAACCCCTTCCACCAGCAAGCGGACGCCGTGGCCTTCATGCACGAAAACGGTGTGCAAGCCGAGGCTTGGGCGCCGTTCGCCGAAGGCCGCAATGATCTATTCACGAACCCGACGCTGGTCAATATCGGAAAGAAGCATGGCAAGTCGGTCGGGCAAGTGGTCCTGCGCTGGCTGGTGCAGCGGGAAGTCGTGGCGCTGGCCAAGTCGGTACGCAAGGAACGCATGGCGGAGAACCTGGCGATCTTCGACTTCCAGCTCGACGCCGCCGACATGGCAGCAGTCGCTACGCTGGAGACCGGCCAAAGCGCCTTCTTCTCGCACCGTGATCCCGCCATCGTCAAGTGGATGAGCGAACGGCGGCTGGACGATTGAAGCCTAATAGGAGAACACCATGAAATTTCTTCCCAAGCGCAGACTGGGCATCAGCGGCCCGGAGGTTTCGGCCATCGGCTTCGGCTGCATGGGGCTGAGCTTTGGTATCGGCCCCGGTGTCGATCGCAGCACCGGAATCCAAATGATCCGCAGCGCCTTTGAACGCGGCGTGACTTTCTTCGATACGGCCGAAGCCTATGGTGCCCAGAACGAGGAAATGGTGGGTGAAGCGCTGGCGCCGGTACGTGATCATGTGGTCATTGCCACCAAATTTGGCTTCAAGAATGGCGAAGTCGCGCAAGGACTCGATAGCCGCCCGGGGCGCATTCGTGAGGTGGTCGAAACCTCGCTTCGGCGCCTGCGCACCGACTATGTCGATCTGCTCTACCAGCACCGTGTCGATCCTGCCGTACCCATGGAAGAGGTGGCCGGTGCAGTCAAGGAGATGATCTCTCAGGGCAAGGTTCGGCACTTCGGACTCTCCGAAGCCAGTGTGGAATCCATACGCCGGGCACATGCCGTGCAACCTGTTGCAGCATTGCAAAGCGAATACTCCCTGTGGTGGCGAGAACCGGAAGGAGAGGTCATGCCAACGCTGGAAGAACTGGGCATCGGCTTCGTCCCGTTCAGTCCGCTGGGCAAAGGCTTTCTGACGGGCGCTATCGACTCGAATACCTCCTTCGGTGCGAACGATTTCCGCAACGTGGTGCCACGATTCACTGCCGAAGCGCGCGACGCCAATCAAGTCTTGGTGGATGCCATCAAACATCTTGCCGAGGTGCGCAAATCTACTCCGGCACAAATTGCCCTGGCATGGCTACTGGCGCAAAAGCCGTGGATAGTCCCGATTCCAGGCACAACGAAACTGCATCGCCTGGAAGAAAACCTGGGCGCGGCAAATGTGGTCCTTGGCCCCGATGACCTGCAGGAAATCGACAATGTATTGGCGGGCATAACGGTGCAAGGGAATCGCTATCCGCCGCAACTCGCCAAGCTCGTTGGCAAGTAGCCAAAGCTCACTATCAGGAGTTCAGCATGTCCGTTAACCATAGACAGCCACAGCCATACGATGAACCAAAAAGCCTGCAACGCCGACAAGTGATGGCCACCGCCGCCGCCCTGGGCATGGCGCCATGGTTATTGACCGCATTCGCAGGTCAGGCCAGCGCCGGGTCCAATGAAGCAGGGAAGCCCACGACCAGCCAAACTACGTCAGGCCAGCGACGCAAATTGGGAAAACTCGAGGTATTTCCGGTCGGTCTCGGTTGCCAGTGGCGTCCTGGCACCGCACAGGGCGTGGTCCATGACCTTTACCACAGCACGTTTGACCGCCCGGCAGCTGTCGCACTCATTCGGAAGGCTGTTGAACGGGGCGTCACCCTGATCGACACGGCCGAGGTGTATGGCCCCTTCCTCTCGGAGGAGATTGTTGGCGAGGCGCTCCAAGGAGTACGCGACAAGGTTGTCATTGAAACCAAGTTCGGCATGAACGTGGATTTGAAGACCGGCCAACGTCTCGGTGGTCTCAATAGCCGTCCTGAACATATCAGGCAGGTGGTCGAAGCACAGTTACGGCGCCTGAAAACTGACCGCATCGATGTGCTGCTTCAACATCGGGTCGATCCGCAGGTGCCGATTGAAGATGTCGCAGGAACAGTGAAGGACTTGGTCGCTGAGGGGAAAGTGCTGCACTTCGGTCTGTCTGAACCAGGCATCCAGACAATTCGCCGGGCACATGCCGTGCTGCCACTCGCCGTGATACAGAACGAATACTCCATGCTGTACCGGGGACCAGAGGCTCAGATACTTCCGATCTGTGAGGAACTGGGCATTGGCTTTGTGAGTTGGAGTCCGCTGGGTATGGGGTTCCTCACCGGGACGGTCACGGCGGATACGCGCTTTGAAACAAGCCCGGAGATGGATTTCCGTGCACTCGTTCCGCGATTCGCACCGGAGGCGCTACCGGCCAACATGGCCTTGGTCAATGTCGTCGAATCGTGGGCGCGTCAAAAGAATGTGAAGTCCGCCCAGTTGGCGCTGGCTTGGTTGCTGGCGCAAAAGCCGTGGATCGTTCCCATTCCTGGCACCACGAATGTGGCGCATATGGAGGAGAACATCGGGGCAGTAGATATAACGTTCACACCCGACGAGTTGCGGCGTCTCAATATGGAGGTTGCTTCCGTCAATATCCGAGGGGAACGGCTACCACCTGCCGTAAAGCAGATGTCAGAGGTGGAGGCGCCTCCCAAACATTGATATGACTGCTCTATGTTCAGAACCTGGCCCTGAACCACCGAGGCGATGAATGACTCTTCTGGGCCGATTTGAGACAGCCGACAGTCAGCCCGCGTCGCGGATCAGCGCCAGCAGCTCTTCGCCGTAGTGCTCGATCTTGGCGCTGCCCATGCCGGTGATGCCGGCCAGCAGGCCGTGGCTGATGGGGCGCACTTCGGCCAGTTCGCGCAGCGTCTTGTCGTGCAGGATGACGTAGGCGGGGACGGCCTGTTCGCGGGCGGTGTCGGCGCGCCAGCGGCGGAGCAGCTGGAATAGCGCCTCGTCGGCCGGGGCGAGGTCGCTGACGACGGTCGTGCCGGTCCGCGACGGTGTCGATTTGCGCTTGGCCGGGCGGCGCAGTTGCACGCTGCGCTGGCCCTTCAGCACCTCGCGCGCCGCCTCGGTCAGCTGCAGGGCGCCGTGTTCGGCCATGTCGACATGGACCAGGCCGGCGGCGGCGAGCTGGCGGAAGACGCTCTTCCAGCTGTGGTCGTCGAGGTCGCTGCCGACGCCGAAAGTCGGCAGCTGGTCATGGTGCCACTGCTTGACCTTGTCGCTCGCCTTGCCGCGCAGCACGTCGGTCAGGTGGGCAACGCCGAAGCGCATGCCGGTGCGGAAGATCGCCGACAACGCCTTCTGGGCGGCGAGCGTGCCGTCCCACAGTTCCGGCGGTTCGCTGCAGACGTCGCAATTCTGGCAAGCCGTGCGTTCCTCGCCGAAATAGTCGAGCAACACCTGGCGCCGGCAGCGCGGGGCTTCGCAGTAGGCAAGCAGCGCGGTCAACCGCTGCGATTCAAGGATTTTCTGGCCCTCGCCGGCGCCCGATTCGGCGATCCGTGCATGCTGCAGGGCGACGTCCTGCATGCCGTAGGTCATCCACGCCTCGGCCGGCTCGCCGTCGCGGCCGGCGCGGCCGGTTTCCTGGTAGTAGGCTTCGATGCTCTTGGGCAGGTCGAGGTGGGCGACGAAGCGGACGTCCGGCTTGTCGATGCCCATGCCGAAGGCGATGGTGGCACACATGACCAGCCCTTCCTCGCGCAGAAAGCGGCGCTGGTTGGCGGCGCGTTCCGGCGCCGGCAGACCGGCATGGTAGGGCAGCGCCGGGTAGCCTTGGGACGACAGCCATTCGGCGGTCTCCTCGACCTTCTTGCGCGACAGGCAATAGACGATGCCCGCCTGGCCCTTGCGCCCGGCGAGGAAGCCGAGCAGTTGCTTCTTCGCATTGTCCTTCTCGACAACGGTGTAGCGGATGTTCGGGCGGTCGAAACTCGACAGGAACACCCGCGCTTCGCCGAGGCCGAGGCGGGCGAGCATTTCGTTGCGCGTCGCCTGGTCCGCGGTGGCGGTCAGGGCGATGCGCGGCACGGCCGGGTAGCGTTCGTGCAGGGCCGAGAGTTGCAGGTATTCCGGGCGGAAATCATGGCCCCATTGCGAGACGCAATGGGCTTCGTCGATGGCGAACAGCGCCAGCTTGCCGGCTTCGTACAGCGCGTCGAGCATGGCCAGCGTGCGGTCGAGCAGCAGCCGTTCGGGGGCGATGTAGACGAGATCGAGGCTGCCGTTGAACATCGCCTGCTCGACGGCCTGCGCTTCCCGCCAGTCGAGGGTGGAGTTCAGGCAGGCGGCCTTGACGCCGAGCTGGGTCAGCGCGTCGACCTGGTCCTGCATCAGGGCGATCAGCGGCGAGACGACGACGGCGCAGCCGGGGCGGAGCAGGGCGGGAATCTGGTAGCAGAGGCTCTTGCCGCCGCCGGTCGGCATCAGCACCAGGGCGTCGCCGCCGCCGGCGACATGCTCGATGATCTCGGCCTGGGCGCCGCGGAAGGCGGGGTAGCCGAAGACGGCGCGCAGCGTGGCGAGGGCGTCGGTTGCGGTCGACATCGTTTCAGGGCCGATTTTCGGCGACGATGGCTTCGCGCTGCAGCGCCGCGCCGTCCCAGACCAGGCATTCGCCACGGTCCTCGTGCCAGTCAGCGAGCACCCAGCGCTCGACGTGGATGCCGTCGACGATGTGGTCGTGCTTGGCCGGCTGGTGGGTGTGGCCGTGGATGAAGGTGACGTAGCCGTGGTCGCGCAGGAAATCGTCGGTGGCGGCGCCCTGCAGGTCGGCGTAGGGCGGGTTGTTCATGGCTTGCTGGCGCGCGCGGCTGCGCCAGCGCATCCAGCGGGCGACGAGGCGGCGCAGGAAGCGGGGTCGGGCGAGCATCCTTGCCTGCCATTCCGGCGTGCGGACGCGGGCGCGGAAGGCCTGGTAGGCGGTGTCGTCGAGGCACAGCGCATCGCCGTGCGAGAGCACGAAGCTCCATTCGGGCAGCGCCAGGTCATAGGGGTCGGGCAGCAGGCGGATGCCGGCGGCGGCGGCGAAACCCTGGCCGAGCAGGAAGTCGCGGTTGCCGTGCAGCAGGCTGATCTGCACGCCGGCATCGGCAGCGGCGCGCAGCGCGGCGACGATGCGCGCATGGTAGGGGTCGTCGATGTCATCGTCGCCGACCCAGGCCTCGAAGAGGTCGCCGAGGATGTACAGCGCCTGCGCCTGGCGGGCGCGGCCGGCCAAAAAACGGAGGAACAAAGCAGTCGCCCCGGGTGACCGGGGCGACAGGTGCAGATCGGAGATGAAAAGGATCAAACGATCTCGGCCTTCTCGATGATCACGTCTTCCTTCGGCACGTCCTGATGGAAGCCCTTGTTGCCGGTGGCGACGGCGCGGATCTTGTCGACCACGTCCATGCCCTCGACGACTTCGCCGAATACGCAGTAGCCCCAGCCCTGGCCGGACGGCGACTTGAAGTCGAGGAAGTCGTTGTCGACGGTGTTGATGAAGAACTGGGCGGTGGCCGAGTGCGGGTCGTTGGTGCGCGCCATGGCGATGCTGCCGCGCTTGTTCTTGAGGCCGTTGGCGGCCTCGTTCTCGATCGGCGCCTGGCACGGCTTCTGGTTCATGTTGGGTTCGAAGCCGCCGCCCTGGATCATGAAGTTCTTGATCACGCGGTGGAAGACGGTGTTGTCGTAGTGGCCGGCCTCGACGTAGGCGAGGAAGTTGGCGACCGTCTTCGGGGCCTTCTCGGCGTTGAGTTCGAGGGCGATGACGCCGTGGTTGGTGGTGAGCTTGATCATTGGGGAGTCCTTATTTCTCGGAGACGATTTTGACGCTTTTGATGATGACCGGCGTCGTCGGCACGTTCTGGTAATGGCCGGCGTTGCCGGTCGGCACGCCGGCGATCTTGTCGACGACATCCATGCCCGAGGTGACCTTGCCGAAGACGGCGTAGCCGTAGCCGCTGGGATCGCGCGGGTTGAGATGGTTGAGGGCCTTGTTGTCGACCAGGTTGATGAAGAACTGGACACGCGCCGAGTGCGGATCCTGCGTGCGCGCCATGGCGATCGTGCCGCGGTCGTTGTTCAGGCCGTTGGCCGCCTCGTTCTGCAGGGCCGGGGTGCGCGTCTTCTTCTCTTCCATGGCGGTGTTGAAACCGCCGCCCTGGATCATGAAACCCTCGATGACGCGGTGGAAGATGGTGCCCTCGTAAAAGCCGTGCTTGGCGTTGTAGAGGAACATCTCGACGGTTTTCGGCGCCTTCTCGGCGTTGAGTTCGAGCGTGATCTTGCCCAGCGACGTGGTCATTTCGACGGTGGGAACTGCCCACGCGGCAACGGAGACGAGCAGGCCGGCGGTCAGGGTCGAGAGTTGCTTGAGCATCGCTAGGTTTCCTGGTCGGGTTATTGATTGGCAGCCTTGTTGCCGGCTGCTGGATCGACGGGGGTCTGGAGCGCGGTAGCCGGCTTTGCGGCCGCCTTGGCCGGGACCGTGATCAAGTCGCGTGAAAGGGCAGCTTTGGTCTTTGCCGACTTGCTCGCTCCGTCCAGTTTGGCAGCCTTGGCATAAGACTGGTTGGCCAGCTTGGCGTAGAGGTCGCCGAGGTTTTCATGGGCCGTTGCATATGACGGGTGCGTCTGGATCGCCATCTCGAGCGCCATCCGCGCCTTTTCGTATTGCTTCTGGCGGGCGTAGAGAACCGCCAGGTTGTTGTAGGACTCGGGAAACTCGGGGTAGTCCTCAGTCAGCTTGGTGAACACCGCAATGGCTTCGTCGGTCTTGTCCGTCTCGCTGTAGATCACACCCTTGAGAAATCTGGCCTGCGCGTCATTGGGTGACGTGCCCAGATAGGAATCGATTTTTGTCAGCGCTTGCGGATACTGGTCCTGCCTGATCAGGCGCTGCACATCCGCCAGCGTGTCGGCGAGCAGCGGGGTGCCGCAGCCGACCGTCAGTGCGATGATGGCGGCACGCAGTGCTCGAAATGCACCTGGCCGAGGCGGAGGCGGGGGGGCTGAACTCATCGCTATGCTATACTCGGCGCAGGTTTACAATCGTTCGATTCTACCAAGAACACCGGCCATTCCCAAGCTTCACGAATCGCTGACGCCGCCGCGAATTCCCCCGCCCATGCTCAAAATCCATAACTCCCTGAAACGGGAAAAGCAGATCTTCACGCCCATCGAACCGGGCAAGGTTCGCATGTACGTCTGCGGAATGACCGTCTATGACTATTGTCATCTCGGACATGCCCGCGTCATGGTCGTCTTCGACATGGTATATCGCTGGCTGAAGGCCAGCGGCTACACCGTGACCTACGTCCGCAACATTACCGACATCGACGACAAGATCATCAAGCGCGCGCTCGAGAATGGCGAGACGATCCAGCAGTTGACCGACCGCTTCATCGCCTTCATGCACGAGGATGCCGATGCCCTCGGTGTCCTCCGCCCCGATCACGAGCCGCGGGCCACCGAATTCGTCCCGGAAATGCTCGACCTCATCGGCTTGCTCGAAACGCGCGGTCTGGCCTACCAGGCAACCGATGGCGATGTGAACTACGCGGTGCGCAAGTTCACCGGTTACGGCAAGTTGTCAGGCAAGTCGCTCGACGACCTGCGTGCCGGCGAGCGTGTCGAGGTCGACTCGGCCAAGGATGATCCGCTCGATTTCGTCCTCTGGAAGCATGCCAGGCCGGGCGAGCCGGCCTGGGCGTCGCCTTGGGGTGAGGGGCGGCCGGGCTGGCACATCGAGTGTTCGGCGATGAGTTCGAAAATTCTCGGCAATCACTTCGATATCCACGGTGGCGGGCAGGATCTGCAGTTTCCGCACCACGAGAACGAGATTGCCCAGTCCGAAGGCGCGCACCAGTGTCCCTTCGTCAATTACTGGATGCACAATGGCTTCGTTCGGGTCGACAACGAAAAGATGTCGAAGTCGTTGGGCAACTTCTTCACGATCCGCGAAGTGCTCAAACGCTACGATGCCGAGGTGGTGCGGTTCTTCATCCTGCGCGCGCACTACCGCAGCGCGCTGAATTATTCCGATTCCCACCTTGACGATGCCAAGCGCAGCCTGGACAGTCTCTACTTCGCGCTGCGCGACGTCCCGCCCGCGGCTGCGGTCGACATCGACTGGAACAACGATTTCGCCGCGCGCTTCGCCGCTGCCCTGAACGAGGATTTCGATTCGCACGGCGCGATTGCCGTGCTGTTCGAACTCGCCGGCGAAGTCAATCGCCAGCGCAGTAACGAGCTTTCGGGTCTACTGAAAGCGCTTGCCGGGGTTCTCGGTCTGCTCGACCGTGACCCGCTGGTCTATCTGCGCAGCGGTATAGCCGGGGCTGGTGGCCTGGACGAGGCGGTCATCGCAGCCTTGATCGCCGATCGCGCGGCAGCCAAGAGTGCCCGTAATTTTGCCGAGGCGGACCGCATCCGCGACCAGTTGAAGGCGGGCGGGATCGTGCTCGACGACGGCCCGCAGGCAACCGCATGGCGGCGTGCCTGAAATGACGAACGGCCTGCGAAGGCAGGCCGTTCCTGAGTCCTGACCGCGGGTTGGGGTTATTTGAGGAGCTTGCCGCCGGGCCCGACGACCGTCATTTCGACGAATCGCGAACCCTGCCTGTTGCTGGCGCTGAATGCGACGCGGAAGCCGCCCAGATCGGCGTTGGTGCTCTCGAGAGCCTCCATGAATTTCTCGCGGGTCGGATCCTTGCCGGCCCTGCGCAACGCGTCGACCGTGATGCGGGCCATGACGTATGCCTCGATCCCGTAGTACGAAGAGTCGCCTTTGTTGCCGATCAGCTTCTGATAGTCGCGAACCATCGGGACGATGTCGTTCCATGGGTAGGGCATGACCTGCGAAATCCCGATGCCGCGCGCATCGGCGCCGAGTTCCTTGACCAGTTGCTCGGTGCCGACCGGTGATAGGGTCATGAACATCGGCCTCTGGCCGGCGGCCTTCATCGCCTTGACGAAGGCCGCCGTAGGCTTGTACAGCGTCACCATGACAACGGCCTGGGGCTTGGTCCTGGCGATGGCATCCACGGCGCTGGCAACTTCGACCGAGTTGCGCTCGACCGTGGCGGCTGCCGTGGGAGCAAGGTTGTGCTTTTTCAGCGCCGCCGTCACGCCTTCGAGACCCGATTTCCCGAAACCGTCGTTCTGGTAGAACACGGCGATGTTCTTGAGGCCGAGCGACACGAGCTGATTGACGATGGCTTCGGTTTCATCGGCATAGCTCGCCCGAACATTGAACATGTAACGGCTGCCCGGATTCTGCGAAATCGGCTCGCGCAGCGTCCCGGCTCCGGAAATGGTTCCGACGAGCGGTACCCTGGCCGGGCCGAAGACCCTGTTCATCGCTTCGGTCGTCGGGCTGGACCCGTAAAAGGCCAACAACGCGAAGACCTTCTTGTCGTTGATCAGGGCGTTCGTGTTGGCGACCGTGCGGTCGGTTTCATAGCCGTCGTCAAGCGCCAGCAGGGAAATCTTGCGGCCATTGACGCCGCCAATCTTGTTCACCTGATCGAAATAACTCTCGATCACCTGCCGCATGTCGAGGCCATAGACGCCGTTCGGTCCGGTGAAGGGAGACGACATGCCCAGCGTGATCGTGGTGGCGGTGACACCCGGCGGTTCCGCCCCGGCCAGCGTGGAAACGGCGATGGCCGCAACGGCAAGCAATTGCTTAAGGAAATGCATTGATCGATCCCCCGCGCTTTGACAGTCTTAAGATTCTAACAGCCGAATAGTGGCGTGGGAAACAGGTACGGCGAGGGCGGCAACGACCCTCTGCCCAGCACTTCTTGCCGCGAACCGAAATGCCATTCAGTTTATGCTGCGAGTCAAAAAAGTCAGTCACTGAGTACGCCGCTGTCTGGGGCGCAAGCAGGGCCATTCTGCAGGGTCAGGCGATCAATCGCCGAAGAACTCCTTGACCTTGTCCATCCAGGATTTCGCCCGCGGATTGTGCTTGGCGCCGTTGTCCCGACCGGTGGATTCCTCCAGTTCACGCAGCAGTTCCTTCTGGCGCTCGGTCAGGTTGACCGGTGTCTCGACGACCAGATGGCACATCAGGTCGCCATGGGTATGGCCGCGGACCCCCTTGATGCCCTTGCCGCGCAGGCGGAAGACCCTCCCGCTCTGGGTTTCGGCGGGAATCTTGATGCTCGCCGCACCGTCCAGTGTCGGGATCTCGATTTCGCCGCCGAGCGCGGCGGTGGTGAAGGAGATCGGCATTTCGCAATGCAGGTCGTTGTGATCACGGGTGAACACGGGATGCGGCTTGAGGTGAATCTGGACATAGAGGTCGCCGGGAGGGCCACCATTGACGCCGTGCTCGCCTTCACCGGCGAGACGGATGCGGTCGCCCTCGTCAACCCCGGCGGGAATCTTGACCGACAGCGTCTTGTGCTGCTTGGTGCGTCCGGCGCCCCCGCAATTCCTGCACGGTTCGGCGATGAAGCGGCCGGTGCCGTGGCACTTCGGGCAGGTCTGCTGGATGGAAAAGAAACCCTGCTGCAGGCGAACCTGACCGGAACCGTTGCAGGTCGGACAGGTCTTGGGTTCGGTACCCGGCTTGGCGCCGCTGCCATTGCACGGCTCGCAGATCTCCATGGTCGGAATGCGGATCTTGGTTTCGGTGCCATGAGCCGCTTGTTCAAGCGTAATTTCCAGGTTGTAGCGCAGGTCGGCGCCGCGGTAGACGTTGGAGCGGCCACCGCCACCGCCGCCACGGCCGCCGAAGATTTCGTCGAAGATGCCGCCGAAGGCGTCGGCAAAGCCACCGCCCGCGAAACCGCCGGCCATGCCGGCCTGCGGGTCGACGCCGGCATGGCCGAACTGGTCGTAGGCCGCCCGTTTCTGGCTGTCCGACAGGATCTCGTAGGCTTCCTTGGCTTCCTTGAATTTCTCCTCGGCCGCCTTGTCGGGGTTGCGGTCGGGGTGGTGCTTCATGGCCAGCTTGCGGTAGGCCTTCTTGATCTCGTCGTCGGAAGCGTCGCGGTTGACGCCGAGAATTTCATAAAAATCGCGCTTTGACATGCTCTCGTCCCGTCAAGTGACAAAAGCGCCGAGCGCCGCCGGAAGTGACCGGAAGGCTCGGCGCCGGGAGGTGGCTTCAGGGATTACTTCTTGTCCTTGACCTCGGTAAATTCGGCATCGACCACATCGCCGTCGTCCTTCCTGGGCTGCTGGCCACCAGGCGCCGCACCCGCGGCGCCGGCTTCGGCCTGCTGCTGCGCGTACATCTTCTCTCCCAGCTTCTGGGCGGCCTGGCTCAAGGCTTCGGTCCGTGCGCTGATGGTTTCCTTGTCACCGTCGCGCAGAACGCTCTCGACCTCCTTGATCGCCGCCTTGATTTTCGTCTTCTCGTCGGCATCGAGCTTGTCACCATACTCGGTCAGCGACTTCCGCACCATGTGCACCATGGCGTCGGCCTGGTTGCGGGCGTCGGCCAGTTCGTGCGCCTTCTTGTCTTCCTCGGCGTGCAGTTCGGCGTCCTTGACCATGCGCTGGATCTCGTCCTCGGACAGCCCGGAGTTGGCCTTGATCGTGATCTTGTTCTCCTTGCCGGTCGCCTTGTCCTTGGCGGTCACGTGCATGATGCCGTTGGCGTCGATGTCGAAGGTGACCTCGATCTGCGGCATGCCGCGCGGCGCCGGCGGGATGCCCTCGAGGTTGAACTGGCCGAGGCTCTTGTTGCCGGCGGCGACTTCGCGTTCGCCCTGGAGGACGTGGATGGTCACCGCGGCCTGGTTGTCGTCGGCGGTCGAGAAGGTCTGGCTGGCCTTGGTCGGGATCGTCGTGTTCTTCTGGATCAGCTTGGTCATGATGCCGCCCAGGGTTTCGATACCGAGCGACAGCGGGGTGACGTCGAGGAGCAGCACGTCCTTGACCTCGCCCTGCAGCACGCCGCCCTGGATGGCGGCGCCGACGGCGACGGCTTCATCCGGGTTGACGTCCTTGCGCGGCTCGCGGCCGAAGACTTCCTTGACCTTCTCCTGCACCTTGGGCATGCGCGACTGGCCGCCGACGAGAATGACGTCGTCGATGTCGCCGATCTTGCAGCCGGCATCCTTGAGCGCGGTCAGACAGGGGGAAACGGTGCGTTCGACCAGTTCGTCGACCAGCGATTCGAACTTGGCGCGCGTGATCTTGATCGCCAGGTGCTTCGGGCCGGTGGCGTCGGCGGTGATGTAGGGCAGGTTGATTTCGGTCTGCTGGCTCGAGGACAGCTCGATCTTGGCCTTTTCGGCGGCTTCCTTGAGACGCTGCAGGGCCAGCACGTCGGCCTTCAGGTTGACGCCGGATTCCTTCTTGAATTCGTCGATGATGTAGTCGATCAGGCGCTGGTCGAAGTCTTCGCCGCCGAGGAAGGTGTCGCCGTTGGTGGCCAGCACTTCGAACTGCTTTTCGCCGTCGACGTCGGCGATTTCGATGATCGAGATGTCGAAGGTGCCGCCGCCGAGGTCATAGACGGCGATCTTCTTGTCCTTGCTCGACTGCTTGTCCATGCCGAAGGCCAGCGCGGCGGCGGTCGGCTCGTTGATGATGCGCTTGACTTCGAGGCCGGCGATGCGGCCGGCGTCCTTGGTCGCCTGGCGCTGGCTGTCGTTGAAGTAAGCCGGCACGGTGATGACCGCTTCGGTGACTTCTTCGCCGAGATAGTCTTCGGCGGTCTTCTTCATCTTGCGCAGCACTTCGGCGGAAACCTGCGGCGGAGCGATCTTCTTGCCGCGCACTTCGACCCAGGCGTCGCCGTTGTCGGCCTTGACGATCTTGAAGGGCATCAGGGAGATGTCCTTCTGCACTTCCTTCTCTTCGAAGCGACGGCCGATCAGGCGCTTGACCGCGTACAGGGTGTTCTTCGGGTTGGTGACGGCCTGGCGCTTGGCCGGGGCGCCGGAGAGGATTTCGCCGTCATCGCTGTAGGCGATGATGGAAGGCGTCGTGCGCGCGCCTTCGGAGTTTTCGATGACCTTGGGCTGCCCCCCTTCCATGATGGCGACGCAGGAGTTGGTGGTGCCGAGGTCGATGCCGATGATCTTGCCCATGTTCGTTTTCCTAAAGTGAATTACCGATGTTCGTGAAGTGGGGGCGGGTGGCCCGATTTCAAGCGAATGTCGCGGTCGACCGCGAAATACGCCGCATTTTCGTTACTTTTCCTTGGCGACCATGACCAGGGCGGGGCGCAGCGTGCGCTCGGCAATCAGGTAGCCCTTCTGCAGCACGCTGACGACGGTATTCGGCTTCTGGTCGGAGTCGACCATGCCGATCGCCTGGTGCCGGTGCGGGTCGAACTTCTCGCCGGCCGGATTGATCTCGGTCAGTGCATTCTTCTCGAAGGCGGAAACCAACTGCTTCAGGGTCAGCTCGACGCCTGCCTTGAAGCTTTCGACGGTCTGTTCCGGAACGGCCAGCGCGGCTTCGAGGCTGTCCTTGACGGCCAGCAGTTCGCCAGCGAACTTTTCAACCGCAAACTTGTGCGCCTTGGAAATATCTTCCTGGGCACGGCGGCGGATGTTCTCACCTTCGGCCTTGGCGCGCAGCCAGGCATCGTGATGCTCGGCTGCCAGCAGTTCCAGTTGGCGCAACTGTTCCTCGACGCTGGGCAGGGTGTCGGTGTGCCCGCCGGTTGCCGGTGCGGGGGCCTCCTCAGCGGCAGGTGCGCCGCTCGGTAGCGGGTCTTGGGTATTCTCTGGGATGGTCATGCGCGGTTCTCCAAAAAATCTGCGGGAGTACGTGGGGACGCTTGTCCGGATTTCAAGGGCCAATCCACATTTATTCGCGGACGGGGAGCCGGTGACCTGCGGGCTGGCTGCATGCTACGATGACACCCGTGAATCGACTTTCGTCAGGCGTATGGAACAGATAGGCAAGTACCGGATCATCCGGGAAATCGGCAAGGGGGCGACCGCGACCGTATACCTGTGCGTGAGCCCTGATTCGGATCGCCCGGTTGCCGTCAAGCTTATCCGTTTCGGAAAGGACTGTGCGGCCATGTCGCGCCGCCTGCGCAAGCTTTTCGGGAACGAACAGATGGTTGCCCGGCGTCTCAAGCATCCCAACATCGCCAAGGTCTACGAAGGGGTTGTCAAGGACGAGTACGCCTTTCTGGCGATGGAGTTCGTCGATGGATTTACCCTCGAGACCCACACCCGGATCGACAAGTTGCTGCCATTGCACAGGGTCATCGGGATCATCTTCAAGTGTTGCATGGCGCTCGACAGTGCTTACCGCCAGGGGATCATCCATCGCGACATCAAGCCGGCGAACATCCTGGTGGCAGCCAACGACGAGCCCAAGCTGGTCGATTTCGGACTGGCGCTCAATCTGAACAAGAACATGGACCGCGACTCGACTTTCATCATGGGCGTGGGGTCGCCATCCTACATGTCGCCGGAGCAGATCAAGGGTTATGCGCTGAACCAGAAGACCGATCTCTACTCGCTCGGCGTGGTCATGTTCCAGTTGCTGACCGGGCGCTTGCCGTTCCGCGCCAAGAACCAGGCGACGCTGATCTACCGCATCATCAATACCGATGCGCCGGACGTGACCTCGCTGAATCCGAGCCTGCCGGAGGGGCTCAACGCGATCCTGCGCAAAGCCCTGGAGAAGGATCTTTACAGCCGTTACCGGAATGGTGCCGAATTCGCCAAGGACCTGGCCGCTGTCCGCTACCAGATCCTTCAGGACGACGAGACCGTCCAGGACACCCGGCATTTCGAGATACTCAGAAAGCTCGACTTCTTCATCGACTTCGAGAACGTCGAACTCTGGGAGATATTGCGGATCTCAGTCTGGCGCGAGATCGCTCCGCGTGTGACGATCATTCGCGAAGGCGAGGCCAGCCGGGTGTTCGGCGTCCTGATCGAGGGTTATGTGGAGATCTCCATCGCCGGCCGCACGCTGTGCCGTCTGGGGAAGGGCGAGGTGATCGGCGAGGTGGCGTATCTGCACCCGACCAGCGACGATCGCTCCGCAAGCGTCGTTACCCTCGAAAACTCGCTCTTTCTCGAAATCAACGCCGCGGCGCTGGCGTTGGCCTCCGAAGAATTGCAGGAGCGCATGCGAACGGCGCTGCTGGGACGGATGATCGACCGCATGCGCACGGTCAATGGCATTGCAGCGGCTCTGGGTGCGCCTGCCGTGGAGAGTACGAAGAGTCTGATGGCGGGTTCCACACGCTCGGGCCCCGGTTCGGGGATCGATCTCGAGTTGTCGCCGATGTAGTTCCCCCGCACGAAAGGGAAACTCATAGCTGTGCGCGAACCCAGCGCTCCAGGGTTGCCGCGTCGACTGCGCCGCTCTGCCGTGCGATTTCGCGCCCGTTGCGGAAAATGGCCAAGGTCGGGATGCTGCGGATGTTGAAGCGGGCGGCGAGTTGCTGCTGACTCTCGGTATCGACCTTGGCCAGGCGGACTCCTGGTTCCAGTTTGCGCG
>Ga0208938_1000849_pt1 | contig 19852 bp, 17 predicted proteins | sample AD_UKC125_MetaG_FD_184434 | JGI IMG/M metagenome (GOLD analysis project Ga0208938, IMG submission 184434) | Active sludge microbial communities of municipal wastewater-treating anaerobic digesters from USA - AD_UKC125_MetaG (SPAdes) (version 2) | ecosystem: Engineered > Bioreactor > Anaerobic >...
GCTGAGATGCCGAAATATTGTTAATCGATAAATGGTATGATACAATCAGAATTACCTGTTACACTATTCTGGATGCCAGGCGGGAGGATTTCGGATGGATACTTTCATGGAAAAACTCGTGGCCAGGAAGAAAACACTGACCGATTACCTAATAATAGCCGCGACTGTGATCGGAACGCTGCTGCTGATATTCGTGGTACTTTCGATCCCGATACTGATACGGCTGGGACTGAGCCTGCTGTTTGCAGCGGGTATAGCATATCTCGGTTATTGGGTGATAACTTCGCGGAACATCGAATATGAATATATAGTGACAAACGGTGACCTGGATATCGACATCATAATATCCAAGAGGAAGAGGAAAAGAATATTCAGTGCCAGCTGCAAGGATTTTGACATCGTGTCCCCGGTAAAAAGCAGCCGGTTCGACCAGTCGGTACAGGGGATCAAGAACAGGATCGATGCAGCGAGCTCCGTCGATTCACCTGATGCATATTTCATCACGCTGAATTACAACGGCGAAAGGACGCTGGTCATTTTCGAACCTACTGAAAAGATGCTGAACAATTTCAGGCTCTATATACCGAGGAAAGTATTTCTGAACTGAAGTATCACTGGACTGGGGTGGTCAGATGCCTTTCGAACTGGAAATACTGGCCAGACTGCTGCTGGCGGTGCTTCTTGGCGGGTTTATAGGTTATGAAAGGGAACATACCAACAGGCCTGCCGGCTTCAGGACGCATATACTGGTATGTGCGGGAGCAGCCCTGGTCATGGTCACTTCAGAGTACATGGTCAGGAAGTATTCCATTGCAGCGGTAGACCCTGCGAGGCTGGGCGCCCAGGTGATCAGCGGCATCGGTTTCCTTGGCGCCGGCACCATCATACGCGACGGCGTCAATGTCAGGGGACTGACGACGGCGGCGAGCCTGTGGGCTGTTTCATGTGTCGGACTTGCCGTCGGGAGCGGTTTTTACCTGGGAGCCGTAGTGGCGACGATACTCGTATTCATCACCCTCATTTCACTGAAAAAGGCTGAAAGGCGCTTCTCGAGGAGAAACAGGTACAGGACCATCATCATCGAGTCTGTGGATGCCAGCGGCCAGGTGGGCATGGTGACCGGCCTGCTTGAGAAAAGCAATATCGAGATCAGGAATATCCAGTTGTACAAGGGCAAGGACAACACCCGGAGGATAAAGCTGCTTGTGAAGCTGCCGGGGGGCTCGCTGGATCCGCAGACGCTGAATGACCTGCAGTCGATCGATGGGGTCAGCGAAGTATACGAAGAATGAAAGGACGATTTGCACGATCCGGGCCTGATCAATAAAAAATCGGCATTTTTCCGTATGAAGCGGCATGGTCTAATCCATGCCGCTTTTGAATAGTTATAGGACATAGACCGACTATCCGGACGGAAAAAGAGGAGGGACCTCGTTGCGCGGACAGAGCACACGGATGGAAATGCCGAACAGCCTGAAGGAGATGCAGGATACCCGGATGAAGACATCTGAAGCTGCGGGCATGACCCGGGGAGCGGGACCGGCTTTGGGCCTCAGCAGCAGGGAAGCCGGCAGGAGGCTTGAGGAGTACGGCCCGAACATACTGACTGAGAAAAAGAAAGTGTCGCCCATAAAGCTGCTGTTCAGCCAGTTTACCGACATAATGGTGATAATACTCATGATCTCCACCGCGATTTCAGCGTTCATGGGCGAAATGACAGAAGCCGTCACGATAATCGCCATAGTCGTTCTGAATGCCGTTCTTGGCTTTATCCAGGAATACAAAACCGAAAAAACGATGGAAGCCCTCAAAAGCCTTACCGCTCCTGAGGCCAAAGTCATAAGGGACGGGAAGCGGACCAGTGTGCCTGCAGACAGGATAGTCCCGGGGGACGTCATCGTCCTCGAGGCAGGGGACAGGGTCGCCGCTGATGCAGTACTGCTGGAGGCTGCCAATGTCCAGGCTGACGAATCGCTGCTGACAGGTGAATCCGTTCCCGTGGAGAAGGCCGCCCTGCCGCCCGGCAGGGAACCCCGCAGGGCAGGCAGGAACAGCATGGTGTTCATGGGCACGAATGTGACGGCAGGCAGGGGCACGGCACTGGTGACGGCTACTGGCATGAAGACTGAAATGGGACGCATAGCGGATATGATACAGAACATAGAAGAAGAACAGACGCCGCTCCAGAAAAGACTCGACAGGCTGGGCAAGGTCATTGCGGCCGGCTGCCTTTCGATATGCGCGGTGGTTGCCGGCGTCGGCATAATACGCGGCGAGGATGTTTTCAACATGCTGCTTTCCGGGATAAGTCTCGCGGTCGCGGCAGTGCCTGAAGGTCTCCCGGCCCTTGTGACCGTCTCGCTGGCGCTGGGCGTCCGGAGGATGCTGCGGAGGAACGCCCTTGTAAGGAAGCTTCCGGCGGTGGAGACCCTCGGGTGTGCAGGGGTCATATGCTCCGATAAAACAGGTACGCTGACCCTTAATAAAATGACTGTAAGGCAGATCTATGCCGACGGCAGATCGATCGAGGCGGCTGACGAGGCACGGCCGCGAGGTGCGGTGGATGGGAAGACTGCCGGGAGGTATCCTGACAGATCGAGTGGGCATCCTGACAGATATCAAAGGCCTGCGGACAGGGTCGATGCAAGCCCGTTCCTTGTTAACGGCAGAGCGCTCGATCCGTCGGACAGGAGCCTGAGGAGGGTCCTTGAGATAGCTGCCCTGTGCAATAATGCTGTCCCGTCAGCAGCCGCCGGTGAAAAGCCTTTCCTGCCGGTGAGCCTCATAAGAAGGTCCCGGCCCCCAGACGGGAAAAGCAGGTTTACTGGAGACCCTACTGAAACGGCGCTTATGGAGGCAGCGGAAAAAGCAGGTATAGACATTGAACGACTTGGCAGGATGTACCGCAGGACAGACGAGATCCCCTTCGACTCGGAAAGGAAATGTATGTCGGTGGTATGCACGGACCGCAATGGGGAGGCCTTCCTGTTCACGAAAGGAGCGCCCGACATGCTGCTGAAAAAGTGCAGCAGGCTGGAGAAATCCGGGACGGTCAGGGAGATGGACCACACGGACAGGTCTGCCATCCTCAGGGCGAATGACCGGATGGCTGCCGGGGCCCTGAGGGTGATAGCTGTCGCATATAAAAAGCTCGGGAGAGGCCGGCATCAAAGGGAAGGTCTTGAATCCGACCTGGTTTTTGCCGGACTCCTGGGAATGATCGACCCGCCCAGGCCCGAAGCGGCCGAAGCCGTCAGGAAATGCAAAAAGGCAGGCATCCGGCCCGTCATGATAACCGGGGACCACAAGCTTACCGCTATGGCGATAGCAAAGGAACTCGACATATACAGGGAAGGGGATACGGTCCTGACCGGCGAGGAACTGGACAGGATGGACATGGCGTCGCTTGAGGAGGCTGCGGCGACCACAACTGTTTACGCCAGGGTATCCCCGAAACACAAGCTGGCTATCGTAAGGGCGCTCAGGAAGAGCGGATCCGTCGTTGCGATGACAGGGGACGGCGTGAACGACGCCCCTGCCGTCAAGGAGGCAGATATCGGCGTAGCAATGGGCAGGACCGGCACCGATGTCACAAAGGAAGCTTCGTCGATGGTGTTGCTGGATGACAATTTTGCCACCATCGTTGCCGCGATAGAAGAGGGAAGGGTCATATACAGCAATATAAGGAAGTTCATAAGGTATATGCTTTCATGCAACCTCGGGGAGGTGCTGACCATGTTCCTGGGCATGCTGGCCGGGCTCCCGGTGCCCCTGCTGCCCATACAGATACTGTGGGTCAACCTCGTCACTGACGGCCTGCCGGCGGTGGCACTGGGATTCGATCCGCCTGAAAAGGACATAATGGAACGAAAGCCCAGGGATCCCGAAGAGGGTATCTTCGCGCACGGTTTTGCCGGGCTGATAATTGCAAGGGGAGTCATGATCGGACTGGCGACTCTTGCCGTATTTGCTTCGCTGCTCTGGTATACCGCCGATGTCGGACTGGCGAGGACCGGGGGTTTCGTCACGCTGGTGCTTTCCCAGCTGATCCATGTGTTCGAGTGCAAATCGGAGACAAGAAACATTTTCGGGATACCGCTGTTCAACAACATGTTCCTCGTCCTTGCCGTGATATGCTCGCTGATCATGATACTTGGCGTCGTATACATACCTTTCCTGCAGAACATATTCAAAACGGTACCGCTTGGGCTGAACGAGTGGATGATCGCAGGCGGACTGTCCTTCCTGGCCCCGGTGCTGACGAGCCTGTTCATGTCCCGGCGCAGCAGCTGATAAAAAATTCCTTGAAATGACATAATAAAAAATATATAATTAGTGGAGCCTTAAAATGTCCTCTACGGGGCATTTTTGGCTTTCATAAATCGTGGATGCTTTTAACAAATTGTTCACAATTTATTAATATGTCTCTCTCATAATTGTATTTGGCGCTTTGTGTCAAGAGACGTTTGTCACAGGAGGGAAAAACATGATAGAAATACAGAACCTGACCAAGCGATACGGTCAGATAACGGCTGTGAACAACATCAGTTTCACCGTTGACAAGGGTGAAATACTCGGGTTCCTCGGCCCGAACGGGGCAGGGAAATCCACCACGATGAACATCATAACAGGTTACATACCTTCCACCGAAGGGACTGTGAAGGTGGACGGGTACGATATCCTGGAATCACCCAGGGAAGTCAAGAAACGCATAGGTTTTCTGCCTGAACAGCCGCCTGTCTACATGGATATGACTGTCATAGATTACCTGAACTTCGTGGCTGACCTGAAAAAGGTGGACAAGAAGCAAAAGAGGAGCCAGATAAGCGATATAATGGAGCTTGTGAAGATAGGGGACCACAGGAACAGGCTCATCAAGAACCTGTCGAAGGGTTACAAACAGAGAGTCGGCCTTGCGCAGGCCCTTGTCGGGAGCCCGGAAGTCCTTATCCTTGACGAGCCCACCGTCGGCCTCGACCCTAAGCAGATCATCGAGATAAGGAAGCTAATAAAGGCCCTTGGAAAGGAACATACCATCATCCTCAGCTCACACATCCTTCCTGAGGTCAGCGCCGTATGTGAAAGGATCGTCATAATAAACAAGGGAGAGATCGCGGCCATCGACACGCCGGAAAACCTGTCGAAAGGCCTCGGCTCGGCTTCGAAGCTGACGGCCACGATATCGGGGCCCAGGAGTTCCGTGGAAAATGCCATAAGGGAGATATACGGGGTCAAGTATGTGGAGGCAACATCGAGCAGGGACAGCGATACGACGACCTACGTGATCGAATCGGACAAGGACGTCGATATAAGGAAACCGCTGTTCTTCGCAATGGCAAGGCTCGGTTATCCCATAATCGAACTTAAGAGCCTCAGCATGAGCCTGGAGGATATATTCCTGCAGATCGTGACAGAGGAAAAGGAGGTCGGCTGATATATGAAAGCGATATTCTGGAAAGAAGTCAAATCCTATTTTTACTCCCCTATGGCATATATTCTCATAGGCCTGTTCATACTGCTGACATCGATAATATTCATGCCATATCTCAGGTACGGTTACGGCCTTTTCAACAACGTCCTCGAAACCATGGGGTTCATACTGATCGTCGTGATCCCCATCCTTACGATGAGGATCCTGGCTGAGGACCGCAAGCACGGCACCGAGGTGCTGCTTATCACATCGCCTGTGAACATCACCTCGATCGTCGTCGGGAAATTCCTTGCGGTATATTTTGTGTTCTTTGTAATGACAGCCCTCACGTTCGTATATCCGATCGTGATGGTGGCATTCGGAGCGAAATTCACGGCACAGCTCGTAGGCGGCTATATCGGGTTCCTGCTTCTCGGGGCGACATATATCGCCGTCGGTGTTTTTGCTTCTTCGCTGACCGAGAACCAGGTGATAGCCGTAATAATCAGTTACGTGTCACTCCTGATAATGTGGCTGGCAGACAGCGTGAGCACCCTGGTCGGCGGCTTTGTTGCGAAAGTGCTCAACTGGTTCTCCATCCTTTCTAGATACGACGACTTCAACAGGGGCATCCTTGGACTCAGCCCCGTCGTGTATTACCTTAGCTTTACCGCAGTATTCCTCTTCCTCACGGTAAGAGTGATCGAAAAAAGACGCTGGAGTCAGGGGTGATATAAGTGGCTAAAATAGATAAAAACAAGATCGGAAAACTTTTAAATAAAAGGACTCTGAAATACGGGACAAATGCGGCGATCATCACTGCTGCCGTGATAGTCCTGGCAATCATGCTCAACCTGATCATAGGGATGCTGGACCTCCGGCTGGACTTAACGCCCAACAAGCTGTTTTCTCTTTCGGAAACCACCGTTGACATACTGAACGAGCTTGACAAGGACGTGGAGATCATCGGCCTGTTCGATGACGGTACCATCGCATCCGACAGTGAATACAAGCAGGTAACGGATCTTTTGAGCCTTTATGATAAGTACCCTCGTGTTACTGTAAGGTACGTGGATCCCGACAAGAACCCGGGCATAATAAACCAGCTGGATCCCGAGGATACTCTGGACCTGGGGAAGACGGACTTCGTCGTCAGGAGCACTGTCAACGGCGTCGAGAAGAAAAAGAAGCTCGAATATTACGACCTTTTTGAAGTGGAATTCAGCCAATACTCGTTCAGCCAGTACACCACAGGTTCCAATGCGGAGCAGGGTTTCACCGGCGCCATCAAGTATGTGACATCCGAGTACACGCCGGTCGTCTACTTCACCGAGGGACACGACGAGTACGATGTGAACTACTACTACGCGAACCTGAAGTCATACCTGGAAAGGAACAATTTCCTCGTTAAAACGATAAACCTGATGACGGTCGACAAGATGCCTGATGATGCAGAACTGGTGATCATCGCATCCCCCAAGAAAGACTTTTCATACGCCGAGAGGGATGTCCTGGACAACTACTTCTACAACGGCGGGAAAGCCATCTTCATGTTCGACTACCTGGAAAACGATCCCTCCTTCGACCAGCTTAACGACCTGCTGGGCAAGTTCAACCTTGCCATAAATTATGACAAGGTCAAAGAAACGGATGAAAGCAGGCACCTGGCCCAGGATCCGTACACGCTCGTGGTGGACGTGAAGTCGAACTCCATCGTACCCAGGGCTTTCAATACATTCCTGACAGACTCGAGGAGCCTGAGCATTTTGAAGAACGTTAAGGATTATATAACCACCACCCAGCTGATCACCACGAGTCCGACTGCCGTGGGCGAGATGGTCAATAAGTCCCGCGGTGACGACCTGGCAGGTCCCCTTGACCTGGCAGTGGCGGTGGAGTACAAGGGCGGACAGAAGCCGTCGAAAATAATCGCGATGGGCAATTCTACGTTTGTAAGCGACAGCGCCATCCAGGTTTACGGCGACTTTTACTTCAGCAACATCAACTTCTTCCTGTCGGCAGTGAATTGGATGGTGGAGATAAAGGACGACATCATAGTGCCCACCAAGAGCTATGACATGAACAGGTTCAACGTGACGCAGAGGCAGGCCAACGTGATGTCGTGGATACTGGTGGCGGTGTTCCCGCTGCTGATACTTGGCACAGGTCTGAGGGTATATCTGAGGAGGCGTCATTTATGAAATTTTACAGGAATGCTATCATTCTCGTAGTCATAGTTGCGCTTCTTGCAGGTGCATATGTCCTGGTCAGGAACATCAAAGCCAACCAGCCGGGGACTTCGGAGACCAAGCAGTATGACAAACTGACGGATTTTATTTCAACCGACATTGAGTCCGTGACGTTGAAAAACAAAAGCGGTACCTTCGTGATAGTCAAGAAGGACGAAGACTGGGCTCTGTCGGAACCTGCCGATATCAGGTACGATTCGTCGGTACTCAGCAGTATCGTCATCAACTCGGCTTCGATAGTGGCCGACAAGGTTATCGAGGAAGACGCCCAGGACCTTTCGATATACGGCCTCGACGATCCGGCCATCGTCACGGTGAAGTCGAAGGACGGCACCAGCGTGACGCTGGAGATCGGCAACCAGACGCCCACCGGCGGAGGATACTATACGAAGCTGCAGGGAAAGAACAAGGTATACATGATCAGCAAATATACCGGGGACAAGCTGCTTTCGGGCAAGAACGAGATAAGGACGAAGCAGTTGTTCGACATGACGACGGACGATATAATGAAGTTCGGCCTGAACAGAAAAGGCGAGAATGTGTTCATATCTGAAAAGTCAGAGGACAAATGGAATATGGTCACGCCTATAAAGGGCAGCATGAATGACTCGAGTTTCATCCCGATGCTGGAGGCTCTTGTCAATGCCAGGGCCACGGAATTCGTCGAGGAAAATCCCGATGACCTTTCCGTGTACGGGCTGGACAAACCGGCATATGAACTGATCTTCAGCACCGAGGCAACAGGCGAGGTCAAGCTCCAGATGGGCTTCGAACGCAGGGAAGACTATACGATCTATGCAAAGTTCGACGGGGAAGACGAGGTATTCGCCATAGACACGAACACATTTACGTTCCTCGACAAGCCGCTGAAGGAGATCGTCAACATCTTTGCCTACATCGTGAACATCCAGGATGTCGAGAAGATAGACCTGACGATGGACGGCAAGACTACGCACATGGAACTTGACGTATACCTGGATGAAGAAGGCAACATGGACAGCGACAAGGACAAGTTCTACGTAAACGGCATCGATGCCAGCGGCAAGGACGAAAACGGCAAGCAGCCGTTCAGGAAATTTTACCAGGCGCTGATCGGCGTCTGCATCGACGAGATAGACCTGGAAGGCGACCCGGCGGGCAAGCAGGCCGACATAACGATAGAATACACGCTCAAGGACGGGAAGATGAAAGTGGAATATATCCCGAAAGACGAGCACTTCTACTACGTGGTTAGGAACGGCGAATATGCCGGCGTGCTGGTGAAGCAGAGAAACAAGGTCGAATTCGGCATCGAAGGGATGAAGCAGGCGTACGATACGATGATGGAATTCCTTGCCGATCAGCAGAAATAGCGTGACGGCTGAAATCGAACAGTAATTTGGACTGCGGCTCCGACATAGAATGAACTGATACATTCTCTGATCGGAGCCGTTTTTATGAATGAGGAGCGCAGGAACATCTTCAGGGTAGCAGGCATATACGCCGCGAGCATAACGGGTGCGGGGTTCGCGTCGGGACAGGAGATCCTGCAGTTTTTCTCCATATACAGGGCAGGGGGCTTCTATGGCATACTGCTTGCAGGGATCCTGTTCAGCGTCCTGGGCTGTACCGTCCTCACGAGGGTGTACCGCGAGCGTATAAGGAATTACGAGGAATTCATACTGCCCGTCTTCGGCTGGCGGATCGGCTGGCTCATCGAGACAGCCGCGACGGTTTTCATCTTCTGCATGTACAGCATAATGACGGCAGGCGCGGGGGACATACTTGCGCAACTGACAGGGATACCTTCCCGCATCGCCGTTTTCATAATGGGTGCTATCGGCGCTTTCCTGGTAATGACGGATATCAGGGGCATCACGGTGCTGAGTTCGGCGCTCACGCCTGTGCTGATCGCAGGCATCATCATTACCGGTCTGTACGTGATCATATTGAAAGACAGCCCGGCATTCAGCGTCTCAGGATATGTTTCGCGGATCACGGACAACTGGCTTTTCTCATCGCTCCTGTATGTAAGTTACAACAGCATACTTGCTGTTATGGTGCTGTGCAGCGTACAGCCGTACCTGAAAACACGCAGGACAGCCGTGGCGGCGGGCATCCTCGGAGGGGCGGCGCTGACCCTGGCCGCACTCGTGATCAACGCGGTGATTTTCCTGTTCTATCCTTCGGCCGCGGACAGGGAAATACCGATCATAGATATCCTCCAGCGTATCAGCTTATCGGCCGGAAAACTCTACAGCGTGCTGCTGTGGCTTGCCATGCTGGTATCTGCCGTGACCTCGGGTTTCTGCTTTGCAGACAGGATATACAGCCTGTTCAGGCTCGACAAAAGCATAACGGCAATGGTGCTGTGCATCTTTGCGGCCCCCCTTTCGACACTTGGCTTTTCAAGGCTCATATCGGTCATTTATCCCGCTTATGGCTGGCTTGGCCTGTTCATGCTGATCGTCATACTGATTACAGGCCTGAAAAAACCGTTGCCGGTATCCGGACGCAGCCGGCGGGATGAGCGCGGGAAGATCCCGAAAGCCGGCGCTGAACAAAGCTGAGCTGCAGCCGGTTTCTCTTTCAACGGCCGGGTTATTATGGTAAAATGATTTGTGACGAACCATACGGAAGATAAAACTGAGGTGGTCTTTTGAAACATATCCCAGGAAAGGACGGACCGACACCCGGAGAACGCGCGGCCGGCATCATCACGGCACTGATGCTGTTCCTGTGTATTGCCATGGTTGCAGTTTTCAGCTACCGCCGAAGCATCGATCCTTCGATCGATCCCAGGGATACGGTGATGAAGCTTGCCGGCCTGGGAGAGAAGGAAGCAAAGACTGCCGAAGTGTTGCGTTCCTTCGTGTTCGACATCATGGAAAAACCCCGTTTCACGCTTTACAGGGGCAACATCGTGAAGTCCAGCAGGAGCGGGATATTGTTTCTGGATAAGACGGGCGCGATCGTTCGGTCGGAAAGCATCGGGTTCGACGATCCGATAGCCAGGACAAACGGATCGAGGCTTCTCGTCGTCAATGCCGGTTCGACGGAAATATGTGTCATGGACGGTGACTCGATCCGCTGGCAGGACAGGACCGACACCGCCATCCTGAATGCGGATATAAGCGATGACGGGTACGTGACAGTCGTCACGGAAGCAAAAAGGGACAACAACGTGGTCAGGGTGTACGAACCGCACGGCGTGGAACTTTTCCGCAAGATAATTGCCGTGGATTTCGCTGTCTCCGCTGCCATATCGCCGTCAGGGAAACGCCTTGTGCTGTCATCTGTGGCAACAGGAGCGGTCGGCCCGTTTTCGCGGTATAAGTTTTACAACATGGAAGGCACGGAACTAACAGAGGTATCATTCGATTCGCCCGGTGATCTCCTGCCCCTATTCTGGTTCAACAGGGACGACAGCATATTCGCCGTCGGCGACAGCGCTGCCGCATACATAGGCCCCGACGGGGAGATCGGATGGAAGGAGCAGTTCAGGAGCGTTGCGGGAGCCGCGCCTGCCGGAGACGGCCGGCTCGCTGTGGCTGCGTACGTGGATGAGGGAGCTGTCCTGAATGTATACACTGCCGGCGGCGAAAAGGAATTTTCCGTGAAGCTGCAGGGCAGCCCGAAAGGGCTGGATGCAGCAAAAGGCGTGGTCGCCGTTTACACCGAGGATACGGTTTACTTTTATGATAGCCGCGGGACAAACACACACATCCACAACGCTGACGGGGAAATACTCGAAGTGCGACTCTTTGACAAAAGGCAGGCAGTCGTGGTCACCGAGGGCGAGATCACGATCGTTGGCACAGATTGAGACTCCAGGAGGTACGGGGACGTTCTCCTGTTATGGACCCGGAAGATGTCCTCCCGGGCACGAGGGCTTTTTTTCGCACATTTGAGGACAAATGAAACTGAAAGGCGGTTTACACATGAACTGGAGCGACTTTGCCGTAATAGGCATCATTGGCGTGTTTGCAGTCGTCGGGCTTTTCAAGGGCCTCATAATGTCGGTCTACAGGCTGGTTTCGTATGTGCTGTGCCTTTTCCTCTCTGTCAGGCTTTCGCCCGTGCTGGCGCGCCTCCTTCAAAACTCGCCTGTGTACGAGGTCATAAAGCGGGCCATCGTGAACAACCTGGAAGCATGGAGCCGAAATGCCCTGACAGCGCCGCAGGCTGTGGAAGCCGGGGCCAAAGGCGCAGAGCAGGTGGTCGGGGCGATGCCGATGCCCGATATCCTGAGATCGAACGTACTGAGGAACCTGCCGGCGCCGTCCGAGATACTCGACATAAACAGCGTGCTGGATGCCGTGGGGAATGAACTTGCAGGCATGATCATCTCGGTGCTGAGCCTCGTTGCCGTTTTCTTTGTCCTGAGGCTGGTGTTCGCGCTGATAGGAAGGCTCCTGAACGGCATAGCCAGGCTGCCGGTGCTCAGGCAGGTAAACAAGATCGGAGGCCTGGTATTCGGGGCGGCGCAGGGGATACTCGCGGTGTACATACTGTTTGCCGTGCTGATGCTGTTCCATTCGAACCCGGGTTTTGCGCCGTTATTTGGCGGGATAGAGTCATCAAAGATCGCATCGGTATTTTACACGAACAATATAATAATCAATTTCCTGTTCCCTCCCGTTTCGGCGTAGGCAGCGGCTGGAACTGCAGGCGGCCGTATGGAGACAGGAGAGCTGTGTCCGGCGTACGACCGGCGGGCCATATATGGACAGGAGCGCTGTGCAAGGCGTGCAGCCTGCAGGCTATATAGATACAGGAGCGCCAGGTTCGGTGTACAACCTGCAACTCATGTGTTAACGTATATTGTGACGCAGGCTGCGAAAAATGAACGCTTCTGACCTTTTTGTACTCATTTATGGACATTTTATGGGCAGACGTAGTAAAATATCTGTATTAAACAGCCGGGACAGAGCATTCCGGCTGTTTTGATAAAGGTTCGGACATCCGGACAGTTGATGGATTTTTCGGCAGCTTTTTGCGATAATTTGATAAAGGTTTGGATCAACAAGGGTCCAACCGGTTTCAATAAATGGTCTGCCATACCGGGAAGGTTCTTCCCGGCAGGTGGACGACTTTTTCCGGCAGTTTTTCCGGCAGAAAGGACGGTGTCGCGCATGAGGAGCGATATAGTCAAGAAAGGCGTTGAACGGGCCCCGCACAGGTCGCTGTTCAAGGCGATGGGATATACGGACGAGGAGATAAAAAGGCCGCTGATAGGCGTTGTGAATTCCAGGAACGAGATCGTGCCGGGGCATATCCACCTTGACCGGATAGCGGAGGCCGTAAAGGCAGGTATCAGGATGGCCGGCGGTACGCCGGTGGAATTCGGCTGCATTGGCGTATGCGACGGTATCGCCATGGGTCACGTCGGAATGAAGTATTCGCTGGCATCGAGGGAACTCATTGCTGACTCGTGCGAAGCGATGGGCCTTGCCCACAGTTTCGACGGGATGGTATTCATACCCAACTGCGACAAGATCGTCCCCGGCATGCTGATGGCCGCGGCAAGGATAAACGTGCCTTCCGTCGTCATAAGCGGAGGTCCGATGCTCTCGCTGAAGAGGAAAGGAGTACAGCTCGATCTCAACAGCGTATTCGAGGCTGTCGGCGCATACAAGGCCGGCAGGATGACAGAGGAGGAACTGCGCGAATACGAGGATCATGCCTGTCCCGGCTGCGGCTCATGCTCAGGCATGTTCACGGCAAACTCCATGAACTGCCTGACGGAGGTGCTCGGCATGGGATTACCGGGCAACGGTACCATACCGGCTGTGTACGCAGAAAGGATAAGGCTTGCGAAACAGGCCGGCATGAAAGTGATGGAGCTTGTCGAAAAAGGGATCAGGCCTTCGGACGTTATGACTGAAAAGGCTTTCGAAAACGCGCTGGCGGTCGACATGGCCCTCGGATGTTCCACCAATTCGGTCCTGCACCTTCCTGCCATAGCCAATGAATTGGGAATAAAGATAAACCTCGACATAATCAACGAAATAAGCGCAAAGGTCCCCAACCTGTGCAGGCTGGCGCCGGCTGGTCCGCATCACGTGCAGGACCTTTACATGGCAGGCGGGGTACAGGCCATCATGAAGGAGCTTTCGAAGAAAGGCCTGCTGCACCTCGACCTGGTAACGGTCACAGGCAAGACAGTGTGGGAGAATATCAAGGATGCCGAGGTGACGGACCCGACCGTGATCAGGAGCGTGGACGATCCATACAGCCCCACCGGGGGAATTGCAGTGCTGCGGGGAAACATCGCAAAAGACGGGGCGGTCGTCAAGCGCTCTGCGGTAGCTGAAGAAATGCTGGTCCACAGGGGCCCGGCCAGGGTGTTCGATTCCGAGGATGACGCGATAAAAGCGATTTACGGAGGACAGATCAAGCCCGGCGACGTGGTCGTCATAAGATACGAAGGACCAAAGGGCGGCCCCGGGATGCGCGAGATGCTCGGCCCTACTTCCGCGATAGCCGGCATGGGCCTTGACTCGACGGTAGCCCTGATAACGGACGGCAGGTTTTCCGGGGCCTCCAGGGGAGCATCAATAGGGCATGTTTCGCCTGAAGCGATGGAAGGCGGACTGATAGCCGCAGTCCGGGACGGGGACATCATCAGTATAGACATACCGGCAGGGAAGCTGAACGTCGAAGTGCCGGACGAGGAACTGGAAAGAAGGATGGCAGAGTGGCAGCCCCCGAAGCCCAGGATAACGACCGGCTACCTTGGCAGGTACGCAAGGCTCGTGACATCGGCAAGTACCGGCGCAGTGCTGAAATAGGGAGCGCAGCCTGAAGTGGCAGGCAGCCCTGTTGCATTTTATAGGAGGCGCAACCTGAAACGCCGGGCAACGCGGCTGCATTTTATGGGAGGTGCAGCCTGAAATGCCTGGTAAACCGGCTGTATCGTACAGGAAGCTCAGCCTTGAACGGCAGGCAGCCTTGTTGCATTTTTAGGGACATTTGTGGAAAGGACAGATAATGAAAAACGGCAGCCGGCGTGGCAGCTGAGAGGCTGTGGAGTAGGCTGCACGGAGAACATTCGATGGAGGTTTGTGTATGAGACTGACTGGAGCCGAAATTCTTATCGAGTGCCTGAAGGAACAGGGAGTGGATACTGTTTTCGGGTTTCCGGGCGGTGCGGTACTGAACATATACGATGCGTTGTACAAGGCACAGGGAGAGATAAGGCATATCCTCACTTCACATGAACAGGGCGCTGCCCACGCAGCGGACGGATATGCCCGTGCTACCGGGCGGACCGGCGTCTGCATAGCCACATCGGGACCCGGCGCGACGAACCTTGTGACCGGCATCGCCACGGCTTACATGGATTCGGTACCGATGGTGGCGATCACCGGACAGGTAGCGACGACGCTGCTGGGCAAGGATTCTTTCCAGGAGGTCGACATCACGGGGATCACGATGCCGATCACGAAGCATAATTATATTGTTAAAGATGTAAACAAGCTGGCGGATACGGTGCGGCAGGCATTCAGGATAGCATCTTCCGGAAGGCCCGGCCCTGTCCTGATCGATATATGCAAGGACGTTACTGCTGCCTGCGCGGATCACGAGCCCGGTAAGCCCGGCGGGAACGGTACGGCGCCGCTGAAGCCGGTGGAAGCGCCGACCGGGGTGAAGGGATCACAACTGGATGAGGCGGCGGCAGCCATCGATTCTGCCCAGAGACCCGTGATACTCTCCGGCGGAGGCGTATCCATATCGGGGGCAACGGCGGAATTGCAGATGCTGGCCGAAAAAGCGGGGATACCCGTTGCAACCACGCTGATGGGACTTGGCTCTTTCCCTGGCACTCACAGGTTGTTCATGGGCCTGGTGGGGATGCACGGCACGAGGACATCGAACATGGCGGTCTCAGAGGCAGACCTGTTCATCGCCATAGGCGCAAGGTTCAGCGACAGGGTCATAAGCAATGTCAGCAGGTTCGCGCCGAATGCCAGGATAATGCATATCGATATAGACCCCGCCGAAGTGGGGAAAAATATAACCGTCCATTATCCCCTTGTGGGCGACATCCGCGGGATACTGAAGCAGTTGGCCGACAGGGTAAAGAACCGTGGATATACCGACTGGAACAGGAAAATAGACGAGTGGAAAGAAATGTATCCACTGAAGTATGAAGCCAACGGCACGCTCAAGCCGCAGTATATAGTGGAGCGGCTTTACGAGATCACGAAAGGCGATGCGATAATTACTACCGAGGTGGGCCAGAACCAGCTCTGGGCGGCGCAGTATTACAAGTTCACCAGGCCCAGACAGTTCATATCGTCCGGCGGCCTCGGGACCATGGGATATGGGCTTGGAGCGAGCATTGGAGCCAAGATCGGGAAGCCGGAGGCAAAGGTGATAAACATAGCCGGAGACGGCAGTTTCCGCATGAACTGCAATGAGCTTGCCACCGCGGTGGAATACAGGCTGCCGGTGATCATTGCCATACTCAACAACAGGGTGCTCGGCATGGTCAGGCAGTGGCAGCAGTTGTTCTACGGCGGGAGGTATTCGGCTACCACTATCGACAGGGGAACTGATTTCGTCGCTCTTGCCGAGGCGTACGGCGCAGTGGGCATCAGGGTGACGAGACCTGAAGAAGTTGACGCTGCCTTCGAAAGAGCGCTTGCCTCGACAGACAGGCCCGTGGTGATAGACTTCGAGATAGACAAGGACGAGAAGGTATTTCCTATAGTGCCGCCCGGGGCACCGATCGATGAACTGATCGAGGAGTAAGGTAGCAGGCAGCACAGACGTCGAATGACTGGTCGACTCAGACCAATAAATCAGGAAGCGGATGGACGATCAAGGCGTTCGGTCTGCTACGCGAATATCTGCTGGGCGGATCACTTGCTCCAATGAGGGCACAGGTCAATCGCCGTCCATGGCCAGGTATCGGCGCCTGCAGCGTCCGTGCTGTCGGTTGTGGTTCCTGGCGCATCACAGATTATTTCCGCGGGAAATACAGGGCCGGGCGTGCAAAATTTTAATTATTGTGCAAGTAACGGCCGGTTTTTCGGTGATAATGCAGAGAAATCCCATGTTATGTAAACGAAGAGTTTACGTAAAATAACTTATATGAATATTATGGCGTATTGCGATGTGCAATAGTTGAAAAACTGAACACCCAGCCTGGCCGTCGGTCTTCGCGACAGTGGCTGCAGGTCTGCCCGAGTCGAAAAAGTGTCTGCAGCTTCAGGAACTGCAAACACCACCGGGCTGCGGAGGTGCCGGAAGCGGTCGCGATCACCGGAACTGCTGCCGTTCCGCAAGTGGCTGCGGTTCCAGGAATGACAAGCACGACCGGGCTGCGGAGGTACCGGAGCCGTCACGGTTACCGGAATTGCCGCGGTTCCCGGAACGTCTTCGGCTTCAGGAACTGCAAACTTTAACGGAACTATTGCGATGCCGGGAGCGGTCGCGGTGACCGTAGATCCAACAGCCCCGGGAGTTGCCCCGGAAGCTGCCTCGTTGGACGCAATGGCATGGAGACAGGCCTGTAAATAAAAATCCTTGACATCCTTGTTGTTATGTGTTAAAGTAATTACTGCTCCGTTTCGGAGGTCTTTTTTTTGTGTTGTGAAACATCGATGCTGCATGTATCAGCGGCATCTGTCCAATTAAACTGTGCACCCTGCGATAAATGCAAAGGGGCTGGAGGTGTTAACATGAGGGTAAAGATAGTCATGGCATGTACCGAATGCAAGCAGAGAAATTACAACACCATGAAGAATAAAAAGAACGATCCCGACAGGATCGAACTGAAAAAGTACTGCAAGTTCTGCCGCAGACATACAGTACACAAGGAAACGAAATAATGCGCGGAGGTGCACATTATGTCTGACAATGTACGCACGTCCAAACCGGCCGGTTTCGGGAAAAAGCTGGCTGATTGGGGAACCAGGACAGCCAGGTTTTTCAGGGACATCAGGAATGAACTCAGGAAAGTCATCTGGCCGACAAGGGAACAGCTTGTAAAGAGCACGATCTCCGTATTGGCGATCTGTCTGGTGCTCGGTGCTGTAATTTGGATCTGTGATGCGGTTTTCGGAAAACTTATGGAGTGGACTCTGTCCAGGTAATCAAGGAGGATATCGGTCCTTATGGCAGTTTACGATGTGCCTGAAGAAGCCAAGTGGTATGTCGTGCATACCTATTCCGGCTACGAGAACAAAGTCAAGGCCAACCTGGAAAAAATAGTTGAAAACAGGGGCCTGCATGATTACATCTTCGATATCGTGGTACCGATGGAAGAGCAGATCGAGATCAAGGACGGAAGGAAAAAGGCCACGCTGAGGAAGGTGTTCCCCGGCTATGTCCTTGTAAAGATGATCATGACCGACGAATCCTGGTACGTGGTAAGGAATACCAGGGGCGTCACGGGTTTCGTTGGGCCGGGATCGAAGCCTGTGCCGCTATCCGATGAGGAAGTACGCATCATGGGCGTGGAAGAGTTTGCACCCGTGCTCGACTACGAAGTCGGCGACACCGTCAGGGTAATCGACGGGCCGCTGGAGAACTTTATCGGCACTGTCGAGGAGATCAACTTCGAAAAGAGGAAGGTACGGGTCGCCGTATCGATGTTCGGCAGGGAGACCCCTGTGGAACTGGAACTGACACAAATCCAAAAGATATAGATGTGTTTTTATTTTGCTTAAAAGAATTGGGAGGTGGAATAAGCCATGGCAAAGAAGATCATAGGCTATATAAAGCTGCAGATTCCTGCGGGGAAGGCAACCCCGGCTCCACCGGTCGGACCAGCTTTAGGACAGCATAGCGTCAACATCATGGGATTTTGCAAGGAGTTTAACGAAAGGACTGCAAAGGATGCGGGTTTGATCATCCCTGTCATCATAACCGTTTATGCTGACAGATCGTTTTCCTTTGTGACCAAGACTCCTCCGGCGGCAGTGCTTCTCAAGAGGGCCTGCAAGATCGAAAGCGGTTCAGGAAGGCCGAACAGGGAAAAGGTAGCGAAGATCTCGAAGGAAGAGATCAGGAAGATAGCCGAACTCAAGATGCCTGATCTGAACGCTGCAAGCATCGAAGCTGCAATGAGCATGATAGCAGGTACGGCCAGAAGCATGGGTATAGTAGTTGAAGACTAGTATGGCCGCACGTGGGAGGAAACCGAGGTTTCCGGGAAAATCACCACAAAAGGAGGATAATCATGAAGAGAGGAAAGAGATATCTCGAAAGCGTAAAGCTTATAGATAAAACAAAGCTGTATGATCCGGCAGAAGCTCTTGACCTTGTCAAGAAAACTGCCAGGGCAAAGTTTGATGAGACAGTCGAAGTCCACGTAAAACTGGGTGTCGACTCGAGGCATGCCGACCAGCAGGTAAGGGGAGCCGTAGTGCTTCCTCATGGTACGGGCAGGACCGTCAGGGTGCTGGTGTTTGCAAAAGGCGACAAAGCAAAGGAAGCCGAGCAGGCAGGCGCTGATTATGTAGGAGCCGACGATCTCGTTGCGAAGATACAGAATGAGAACTGGTTCGAATTCGATGTCGTTGTCGCAATGCCCGACATGATGGGTGTCGTCGGAAGGCTCGGTAAGATACTCGGTCCCAAGGGTCTCATGCCGAACCCCAAGGCCGGTACTGTAACCATGGATGTCGCCAGGGCGATTGCCGAGATTAAGGCAGGTAAGATCGAATACAGGCTTGACAAGACGAACATCATACACTGCCCGATCGGGAAAGCTTCGTTCGACCTGGAGAAGCTCGTTGACAATTTCCGCACGCTGCTGGGCGCAATAGTCAGGGCGAAGCCGGCTGCCGCAAAGGGACAGTACCTCAGGAGCATCGTAGTATCATCGACCATGGGGCCCGGCATAAAGGTCAACCCCCAGAGGGTCACCGAGTAAGAAGCAGGCTGCCGGACGGGGAGACAGACGGAAAGCAGGATGACAGCAGGCAGGCAATGAGACGGACTGCCTAAAAGAAAAACGGAAAGATCACTGAATAAATATCTTTACATCCGGAAGATTATGTAGTATTATATACAACGGCTGACTAAAAGCCCGTAAACTGAATATGTCACATACCGCAGACAGCAGGTGCTTTACGCATAATTGGCAAAAAGCCGGCCTGCCGAGGTAAGAGCTGATGATGGAGCCGTACGCTCCGTTGCCGATATGGTGTTTTGCCCTTGCATGTCTGCAGTATGCAGATATACAAGGGCTTAATTT
>Ga0208938_1000860_pt1 | contig 19647 bp, 23 predicted proteins | sample AD_UKC125_MetaG_FD_184434 | JGI IMG/M metagenome (GOLD analysis project Ga0208938, IMG submission 184434) | Active sludge microbial communities of municipal wastewater-treating anaerobic digesters from USA - AD_UKC125_MetaG (SPAdes) (version 2) | ecosystem: Engineered > Bioreactor > Anaerobic >...
CCGCTGGGTCATCGTCGGCGCGCTCTTCGAGCTCTCCTCGAACTCGACCGGCGAGAGCTTCTACCAGGGCAAGATCGACGATCCGTCGATGGCGCAGCCGCTCTACATCGCCGCGTTCCCGCGCGAGGATGGCACCATGGCGATCGCCTGGCAGCGTCCGCGCCGCCGGAGCACCCAGCTCGGTTCGGCCGAATACGGCGAGAACGACATGTTCCCGGCCGACGACGCCGGCGGCGACCGCAGCACCGAAGAGGCTGGCGATGGTCTGGGTGACAGCACCGCGACTCCGCCTGCCAAGCGTGGCCGCGCGCAGGCCAAGGACGGCGCCGAACACGATGGCGCGCTGCCGCCGCTCGTCGACGCCTGATCGGCAATCCCAACTCCAACCGGCGGGGACCCCAAGCGGGTCTCCGCCGTCCACGCAAAGGCCGCGGATGAGCCCCCCGCGCGGCCTGAGGCGGAACGCCGGCACTGCCCCCCGCCCGGCGTTCCGCCTCCTTATTTGCATGGGGAAATCCGGAGATCAGACATGCTGACAATGAGCGAACGCTTCGCCTTCGAGACCCGGCGCCATCACGCCTTTGCGAGCACCGGCAATGCCTATGACGCCACCCAGTGCGACGAGGCGATCCGCACCGGCGACACGCTTATCGTGCTGCCTGAGAACGTGGTGGGCATCGCCAGCCCCAAGCCGTTTGCCGTGACGCAGGCGCATGGCAATCTTCATGCACTGTCCGCACCGCGTGGCGGCGAGACGCTGGCGGATCTCGCCCGCTCATTGCGCGTCAGTCCGGACGACTTCGAACACGCCGCCGAGATCGCCAGACGTTTCGGGTTTCCGCTCGATCCCCAGATCGAAACGTTGCTGCCTAAGCCGGCCTTTTGAGCTTGCGCGCGGTCAGAGCGGCAGCGAGGATTGCTCGGGCGAGGGGACGGGTGCCGGTGCGTCCACCGCATCAGCGATCACGCGCGCCAGTTCGAGCGCGGCATCCTCGCGCAGGCAAGAGCTTGGCGCAGTGATGCCAACCCGCGCCCAGCCCGGGGCGTCGAGGATCGCGTGCGCGACCGCAGACGTATCGATTCGTTCCATGGCGACTATGGAACATAGAGGGAACGTAATTGCAAGAGTGCGCCTGCCAGATTGACACGGGCACCCGTCCAACCGAGCATCGGGTCATGTGTAACTTGTACCGCATGACCAAGGGGCCTGCTGAAATCGCCCGGCTGTTCGGCGCGCGGGCAGGGGAGGGCGCGAACTTCGCTGCCGAAATCTATCCCGGCTATCCGGGGCTGGTCGTCGCCGAGAACGAAGTGCGGGTGATGACCTGGGGCTTCCCGCTTGTACTCAAGGGCAAGAGTGGTCAGCCACTGAAACCCAAACCGGTCAACAATGCGCGCGAGGACAAGCTCGGCACCGCCTTCTGGCGGGCGAGCTTCGAGCGCCGCCGCTGCCTGATCCCGGTCACCGCTTGGGCCGAGGCCGAAGGCGCGAAAGGCGCAATGACCCGCACCTGGTATTCATTGGCGGGCGAAGAGGTGTTCGCTGTCGCCGGAGTCTGGCGTCCGACCGAGGAATGGGGCCAGGCCTATTCGATGGTGATGGTCGATGGCTGCCCGCAGATGGCCGACGTACACGACCGCATGCCGGTCGTGCTCGCCCGTGAGAACTGGGACCAATGGATATCGGGTACGCCTGCTGATGCCTTCGCGCTGTGCCGGACATGCTCAAGTGAACTTGAGGTCGACCGCACCCCCGAGCGCTGGGCCGCCCGCCGCAGCTGACTTCGAGGGGAGGGGGGCTTGAGCGGGGGTCGGATCAACGACACCTGCGAGAGGACCTGGCCCATGGGCGACCGCGCTTCTGTTCACATTACCATCGGCGGCACCTTGCCGCGGGAAAACCTTGCCACCTTCGCCGCGCATGCGGCCGACTATGACCTGCGTACCGACTGGGATAGCGAGCCGTTCGATCCCGCCGCGCTCGTCGTAGGTGAGCCGCTCGAGCTCCACGGCACCGAGCTCAATGGCGGCCAGATCCCCGAGATCGATGCCTTCTGCTGCGAGCACGGCCTGCCGTTCCGCCGCTGGTCTGGCGGCTGCCTCGGCGCAGTCCTGCCTGAGATCGTTCTGTTCGAAGGCAGCGGGGCCATGCGCGATTACACGGCGAGCGAGGACGAATATGTCCTGTTCCCGCCGTCATGGATCAAGAGCTTCACCCGCCTGCGCGATCTGAAGCGCGCGTTGGCCCGCGCCGAGCTGACCATCCCGCCGTTCGTCCTGCTGTGAGAAAACGTGCCATGACCCACAGCCGCGATACGGCAGGCGCCGATCCGCGCGCTGCACTGCTGGCCCGCTTCCAGCTGTCGCGGGTGAGCGAAGCCTTTCACGACGACATGCTCGGTGTCCTGCCGCCGGTCCATATCCACGGCATGCCCGGGTTTCTGGTCAGCGAAGCCGTGACCGAGGATGTCCATGCCCAATTCGTCGAGCGCGGTGGCCGCTTCTACGGGGCCTATGTGGCGCTGCGCGATCCCGCGACCTGGATCACCGACGCGGCGATTCTCTCGTTCGAGGCCGCGCATCCCGACCCGCGGGTGCTGGACTGGTATCCGGACGATGCCGACGGCCATTGAGGGGAGGGGGGCTTGGAGCCGGTGTTCCACTGGGGAGACCAGCCATGCTTCGCTACTATTCCGGGATCGGCGCGCGCGCCGCGCCGCCCGAAGTGCTCAGCCTGATGACCCGCGCCGCCTTTGCGCTCACCAAGCGCGGCTATGTCCTGCGCTCGGGCCACGCGATCGGCGCCGACAGCGCGTTCGAACGCGGGGCTAGCCGCGATGCGCAAATCTTCCTGCCGGTAGCGGGCTGGCGCGGATCGGCGAGTTCTCTGCATCCCGAGGCGCTTGGCGCTGAACTCTGGCGCAGGGCGCGCGACATTGCTGCGGCGCATCATCCCGCCTTTACCGGGCTCTCGGCCTTCGTCCAGGCGCTTCACACGCGCAACGTCTTCCAGGTGCTCGGGCCGTCGCTCGAGTGCCCTTCGGAATTCGTGCTGTGCTGGACCGCCGACGGCGAGGCCTCGGGCGGCACCGGCCAGGCGCTGCGCATCGCTGCGACATACGGCGTCCCCGTCTACAATCTCCAGCGGAGCCGCGAGCGCGCTCACGTCGAGCGCCACCTCGTCCTCTGATCCTTCAACCCCGAGTATTTGCGTCGTTCTTACCTGTGGCCCGGCGTCATGACGCATGGGGGCAGCGGCGCTGCGCGATGCCAAGCGAAAGCCTCGACCATGTCGTCTCGTACGCTCTCCCTCGAAATTGCCTGTACCCTGGACGAGGCTGCACGCTTCGCCGCCGTCGAACTGTTCCTAGCCGACCTTGCGGCGGACCCTGATGCGCAGCCGCCGGGCGAACTCGATGCGGTGTTCGGCGCCAACGCGAAGCCGACCATCCTCGGCCTCGTCGGCCATCCCGAGCCGCTCGGGGTCACCTGCCGCTATGATCGAGATGCGGGCGTCCTCACGCTTTTGGGTGTGGACGGGCGCCCCAATCTCGCGGCGCTCCCGGTGCTGCTGCTCTGGCTTTACCCCGAGAAGCTGCCGATCGCCTACTCGGTCCACGTGACCGAGCGGCCTGACCTGGCGGTCTGGACGATCGTTTCGCTCCAGCGGATCGAGATTACCCAGAACCCCGACGAGGTGCCTGCGCGCCTCGAAGCGCTGCGCGCGGCACTGCCCAAGCCGCGCCGGCTCGATCTCCAGCCCACCCGGCCGCTGCCCCGTCCGGAAGACTGAGCGAGTTTCAGGCTGCGGCCTGCGCTTCCCAGCGTCGTGGCCGCGTGACGCGGGCCGGGAGCGGCTCGCCTTCCTTCCAGAACTGGTGCGCGACACCTTGCCCGGCAAGCAGCGCTTCAAGCGGTTCGGCCACCTCATTATCGCGGTCGTGGATATGGACCGCGCAGGCATTCTCGCCGGTGTCCTTCAGCACCAGGCTCGCGATTGGGGTGTCGGCGTCGAGATTGACGCGCAGGCCCTTCACGAACCGGCGCTTCTCGGCGACCGCTTTGGCGATGAGGTAGCGCTCGTCGCTGGTCTCGTAGGGCAGCCATTCTGCGGTGACGGGCATCAGCGCGACCTCGATCAGATCGAAGGTGCCTTCGCGCCGTCGCGCGAACGAGCCCGCGATCACGAAGTGATCCTGCTCGCCCTTGCCGCCGTGCTGCGCCTGCCACAGCGCGAGATCGCCAGCGAAGCGCTTGTGGAAGCGGCGGGCCATGTCCGGGTCCATCACGAAGGGCATGTCGCCGACATGGCGCAGGACGATCCGCTCCGCGCCGTGGGCGGCCACGATCTCCTTGATCTCGCCCACCACCACCATCAACTCGTCGCGCGAGCGGTAGACCCGCTCGAGCGCGGCGCGGCGGCGGGCGCGAATGTCCTCCTTCTCCTCCAGCCTGAAGCTCTCGGGCACGAACAGCACGTGGGGCAGGGCTTCCTGCTTGGCCCGGCACGAGGCCGCCGCCTCGAGCAGCGCGCGGCGCACCACGAACCAGCTGCGCTTGCCTGCCATCTTGGGATGCCAATGCGTCAGTTCAGCCCGGTCCCACAGGACGTGGAGCAGCCCGCGCATCGACAGCTTCTGGCCCGACGACTTCACCGTCGGCTTGTCGTTGGTCAGCGCTGCCGGCGCGAGCCGGGCGCTCCCGCGCGAGAGCGGGAAGCCAAGCTTGAGCGCGGTCTCACCGCTCGTCTCATCGTCGAGGATCGCGCTGCCGCGGACCTGGCCCATGCCGGTCAGGTAGTCAGGCGCCTCGTAGTGATCGCAGGCGGTCGCATGACGCGCGCCCGAGCCCGGCCAGCGCGCCAGCACGTAGCGGTCATTGCGGTGGGAAATGTAGAGCGGCAAGTCGGTCCCCTGGCGGCATTCGCACAGGACCTGGGCCTTTTGCGCATAGGCTTTGGCAAGCAGCTGCTGCAGATCATCGCCTTCGGCCACGCTGCGGCCGAGCAAACGGTATCGTTGGATCATTGGGTATCTCCAATTTCTCGCGATCGACGCTGCCCGTTCGACCTCTCGCGCATCTCCTTCAGGTTTCGCGGGCCCCGCATGGGCTCGCTGGGGTCAGTCTATGCCGGGTGCGCGCCTCCGGCAAGATGGCGCGCTACGGGGCTGCTGCCTGCCCGGCTCAGCCGTGCACGGTCTCGCCGCGTTCGAGCATGGCGACGAACGCGGCGATCTTGCGCGCGCGGGTCTCGGCCCTTTTGACCGCGCCGATGCGGTAAAGCACCGCATAACGGTTCGCGCCGGTCAGCGTGGCGAAGAACGCCTCTGCCTTGGGGCTGCGGGCAAGCGCTTCGGCCAGATCGTCAGGAACCTTGGCGGTACTTGCCGGGGCATAGGCCGCCGCCCAGCGGCCGTCGGCTTTTGCGCGCTCTACTTCCGCGAGCCCGCGCGGGCGTATGCGCCCTGCAGCGATGAGCTCCTCAGCCCGGGTGCGGTTGACCTCGGACCACTTGCTGCGGCTCCCGCGCGGCGTGAAGCGGATCAGCCAGCTGTCTCCGTCGTATTTATCGAGCTGGCCGTCTATCCACCCGTGGCAGAGCGCGGCATCGATCGCATCCGCCTTGGTCAGGCTGGCAATTGCAGCCCCCTTCTTCGCCATGCGCAGCCACGCTCCGGCGGCCCCCTCCGGCTGTTGCGCCAGCCATGCCTCGAATGCGGCCGGAGCCGCGAACAGCAAGATTGGCAAGTTACCGCGCGTTTCGGTCATCGCCGCGAGCCTAGCGGCCCCGGGCACTGACGGCTAGGGCAGGGGGATGGACGACCTGTTTTCTCCTCGCGGCCTGTCCGGCCGGACGCTGGCGCGCAGCGACCTTGCCTCCCTTGCCGGCGGCGCGCCGCAGGTCGTGACCGATTGCGACCTCGAGGAGGCCGACCTCTCCGGTCTCGACCTGACGGGCTGGCGGTTCGAACGCTGCAATCTGCGCAAGGCTGACTGCAGCGGGACCAAACTGGAAGGCTCGGTCTGGCAGTCCTGCCGCGCACCTTTCGTCAGCTTCGTCGGCGCCAATCTCAGCGAAGCGGTTTTTTCGGGCGGGGATTACAACAACTCATCGTGGCGGCGCGCGACGCTGACGTCCGCGAAATTCGCCGGGACGAAGCTCACCGGCGCGGATTTCGCCGAAGCCCGCGCCATGCATATCCAATTCGAGGAAGTCCTGCTGGTCAGCGCCAAGCTGCCCGGCTTCTCGTTCCGCAAGGAAACGCTGCGCAAGGTCGACCTGTCCGGTGCGGACCTGCGCAAGGGAGACTTCCGCATGACGGTGTTTGAGGACTGCTCCTTGCGCGAGGCGATGGTGGCAGGCTCGCGCTTCGAGGGGTCGGACCTGCGCGGCGCAGACCTTGGCGGGCTGCGTCTGGTCGATGCAAACCTGTTTCGCGGGGCGACGATTTCACGCGAACAGGCCGGACAATTGCTCAGCGAACTCGGTCTTTTGGTCCGGTAGGGGCAACCCGGGACCGTCCTTTCAGCCGGCGTCCGGCTCGCCTTGTGCCAAGTTCTCGGCGACGCCCTCGGCAAGCCCCTGGCACAGGGCTGCTTCCTCGCGGGTCAGCACGATTTCGCTGGCGCTTTGATCGGCAAGCTTCTTGCCGAGAACCGCCGAAACGGCCTGTGCCACCTGCAGCGCGCTTGGCATGTCTGAATGATCAACCATCGGGTCTCCTCCTTGGAGATTGAGCACGGCCCTGCCTGCGGCAGCGGGTCCCGGGAGATATATGCAAGGGCGATGATACCGGGCTTCGTGCACGTTGGCGAGGGCGTGGGGGGGAAGGGTCACCCCAGCGCCCGCGCCCCGCGCGGGCTGGGGGCAACCCGCTCTACTCGCTAAGGCGCGCGTCGGCGCTGTCGCACCGCCGCCCACCCAAGCTCGCCGGCATGGATGCCGGCCCTTCGGGTGACGATCGGGGCCATTGGCGCGAAGGGGCAGGGGCGCTAGGGTTGCGGACATGCCCGTCTTTCTTGCCGCCGCCGTCCTGTGTCTTTCTCCAACCGTCCACGACGGCGACACTATCCGCTGCGGCAGCGAGCGGGTGCGCATCGCCAACATCGATGCTCCCGAACTGCCCGACAGTCCCAAGTGCCATGACCGGCGCGTGACCTACGCATGGTGCGATTATCGTGCGGGCGAGGCTTCGCGGGCGGCGCTGGTCCGGCTGTTGTCGCGGGGCCGCGTGATGATCGAGCGGCTCGGGACCGATCTTTATGGGCGGACGCTGGCCACCGTCTCGGTGGGTGGCGTTGATGCCGGTGACTACCTCATCTCGCAGGGTCTCGCCAAACCCTGGCGCTGACAGTCCACTGCGGTGGGCGACTGCGCGAACCTCGGGCGCACTGACTGGTGTATGTCCGGTGCCAAGGCCCGCGGCGGCTTTGGTGGACGGGGCCGGGGTCGAAGCACCGCGTTCTGACGTTCCCGCCGGGCGGGGTGGGCGATGCCGGTGAGGGGGGCGCGCGCAGGCGCCGCGAGACAGATCCGGGGCGGGGCTGAATAGCGACCAAGGCTGTCGGATTCTGGGTCTTGCTGATTTCCGGCATGAATTGACGAAACCGCCCTTCGTTTGCCGATGAACCCTGCGGCGCCAGCCCCAGGCCGCAACCCAAAAGCAGCGGACCGTGAAGCCCTTTGGGCTTGCCGCACCACTCCTCGCTTTTGGGTTTCCCTCACGCCTGCGTGATTCTTGGCGCTCGGTGCGGGCCCGGGCCTTCAGGCGCCGCCTGTCTGGGTCATCGGCGGGCGGTTCCGCCGAATTCAAGACCGGAGAACACCCATGAAGAACCTCGTCATCCTGATTGGCCGCATCGCGTCAGCCCCAGAAACCCGCCACGCTGGCGAGACCGCAATCACCTCTTTCACCCTCGTCACCGACCGCCCCAAGCTGGTCGACGGCAAGACGGTCAAGAATGAGGCGGGCTATAATGAGACGCTCCCCGAGTTCCACCGCATCACCGCCTTCAACGGCCTCGGCACTTCGGTCGCCAAGCACAAGAAGAAGGGCGATCTGGTCGAGGTCCAAGGCCGCCTGCACTACTCGAAGTGGACCGACCGGGAAGGCGTCGAGCGCTACGCAGTCGAGATCGTCTCCGAGGAAGTCCTCTTCCTCTGATCCGAGACCGGGAGGCGGCAGCGCCGCCTCCCTTCGGGTGTCTCGAACATTAAGCGGTGCGAATAATTCAACAAGCCACGCTCTTTTCGCACTTGCAGCATGAACGGCCTCGACCCATATCAGGTTTGCCTTTCAGGCATCCTCTCCCAAGACTTTCACGGGGCCGGCAGCAATGCTGGTCCCATTTTTTGTTCATGGTTCCCATGAATACACGCGCGTGAACTGGCAATTTCTCGCATGGACCCATAGGGTCCACCATCGCCAATTCGAGGAAGCGCAAAGATCATGGCCGATGAAACCCTGCTGGACCACGTTGCGGACATCGTCTCCGCTCATGTCAGCAACAATTCGGTCTCGGCAAGTGATCTGCCGGGCCTGATCCAGTCGGTCTATGCTTCGCTGGCCGTGCTCGGCCAGGCGCCCGAGCCGGTCGAGGAAAAGCTCACACCTGCGGTCTCGGTCCGCTCGTCGGTCAAGCCCGAAGCCGTGACCTGTCTCGACTGCGGCGCGAAGATGAAAATGCTCAAGCGTCACCTCGGCACCGATCACGGCCTAACACCGGCCGAGTACCGCCTGCGCTGGAATCTGCCAGCTGATTATCCGATGGTCGCACCCGACTATGCCGCCAAGCGCAAGGAACTGGCGGTCCGGATCGGCCTTGGCCGCAAGCCCGGACAAAAGCCGCAGGCCAAGCCTACCAAGGTAGCCAAAGCGCGAAAGAAACTGGGGGTGGCCTTCGGTTCAGCCTGACCAACCATGAGCCAAATACCCTTTGGGTCACTTTTATACTCGATTCTTCGGGCTGACCCTCAAAGATGGAATCTTTTGGGGTTGGTCAACGAACTGAATTTACCCGATTGTTGGATCGCTGCGGGATTTGTGCGCAATGCAGTGTGGGATCATCTTCATGGCCTCCAAGCTAAGCCAATAGAAGGTGACGTCGATGTGATCTGGTTCGATCCGCAATGTCTCGATCCAACTGTGGATCGCAAGCACGAGGAACAACTGAGGACAGCGGAGCCTTCAATCTGCTGGTCGGTCAAGAACCAAGCGCGGATGCACCTGCGCAATGGCGACAGCTCTTATCATTCTGCGGTAGATGCGATGCGATATTGGCCCGAGACTGCAACTGCTGTTGCGGCGCGCCGGTTGACGCCACATGGATTTGAATTTGCAGCCCCGCTGGGTCTTGAGGACCTGTTCAACCTTATTCTACGCCCCACCGAGCGCTTCGTGTTTGCCAAGCGTTCAATTTACGAACAGCGAATACGCGAAAAAGATTGGCTTCATTCCTGGCCCCGGCTTTCCGAAAAACTAGCCTAAGCAATTGATATAATTAACATATATCTATACCACATCATGTCTTTCTGATGTTATTTCAGTAACTTGATGGTGATACGCCTGTCCATTGTGTTTCGCCCATAATTTGGACGATCAAGCGAGTTGGAAGTGCAAGACGCCGAAGGCGGCTCACTTCCTACTCGCTTGATCGTAACCCGATCGCAGCGCGACGGTTCAGTCTTCGGGGGGCGGCAGCGGTGCGGGTGTTTGCCCGGGCGATACCCGCGTGAGCACGGCGGTGTAGAGCTGGCGCCAGTACTCGGCCTTGCCGCGCTCGCGTTCGGCGCTGCGGTCAGCCTTGGCCTTTTCAGCGCGGGCTTCCTTGAGTTCGGTTTCCAGGCGCTCGATCTTGTTGCGCAGCGCGGCTTCGATATGGCGGTATTCCTCGGGTGTGCGCAGCGGCACCTTTATGCCGTCAATGATCGATATTTCAGCACGGGTTTCAGTCCGTTCTTCGCCGATCTCGTCGGCAAAGTTGTTGTAGAGATACTGGCGGCTGACCTTGGCCTCGCGGGCCACTGAGACGAACGTTACCGCCTGCCTGCTGTCGCGCAGGCGCATGACCGCGTCTTCGACTGCGGTGCGTTTCTCCGCACTGCGTCGGCTCCTTGCGTCGTCAAGCGTTGCGATCCGCCGGTCTGGTCCTGTGATCATGGCAACGCTTCCTCCCGGGCAGCAGCGTGTTTGTAGCGCTGCTGGCTACCTTTGTAGAGGCCGTGGCTCTCGATTGAACGGATGATCGTGTCGGTGTTCTGCACGGCGTCCTTGTTCCGTTGCAACCGCTTCTGGCTGATGTCGGCCATGCGAACCTGTCCCTTTTCCTCGTAGTCCTGCGCTTCCTGCTCAAGGTCTTCGATTGCGACGTAAAGTTTGCTCCGCTCGCAACGGAAGTGCTCGACGTCGCCGCCATCGGCGCGGAAGAACCGGCATGTCAGGCAGGCATGCGCGTGCTCGCACCATTCGCCAAGCTGCCCGGGCAGAGTGCAGGCACCGCCGCAGACCCGCGTCGCCATCATGGTTTCCTTGCGCAGCAACAGATCGCCAACGGCTTCATCGACCTTGCCTTCGATCGTGTAGAACTTGCCGCCGCCCTTGCGGAGCAATGCGTTCTTTTTCAGTTCCAGGCGCTTGTTGACGTACATCGAGGCCATGTCGGGCGAGGCATGGCCCAACTCGAACATAATGCTGAGGATGTCATGCCCCTCTGCCGCCATCTGCGTGCCGCGATGGTGGCGCAGCGGGTGCCAGCTGAAGTCGAACGGACGGCCTTCGCCATCGACGATCCGGTGATGCAGGCACAGCTTCTTCAGTGCCTGCTGGGTCCAGTTTTGGCCGAGGAAAGATTCCCGTTTGCCATGGAAGACCGGAAACAGATATTTCGTATCGTGGCCGTAGCGCTGCCGGATGTGGTCACGTTGGGTTTCGATCAGCCCGATCATCGCCTGATGCGCGGGATCGGTCATCAGCAAGGGCTTGGTGTTCCACCGGCTGACCTTGTTCTGCCAGAACGTGAAGATCTTGAACCGCCCATCATGGCGATCAGGCTGAAGACAGTCGAAGAGCAGGGCATGCAGATCTTCGGCCCGCGCGCCTGTCGTTATGCCGATCATGAAGATCGCTGGGATGGGCTCCGGTAACTCGCCCAGCCTCGCCATAATCGCTTCGACCGCCTCCACTGGTGCCGCGCGATTGGCACCCTCGCGCGAGGCATAGAGGCGATTGCGCGGATCATCGGGCGCTTGCTTGTAGCGGATGCGCCGGGCCGCGCGCATGTCGAGCGCGATCCGTGGCCATTGCCCGAGAAGCAGGACCGGCGCGGCGCGCATGAGTTGGACAATGTCGGTGTACCAGTTTTTGCCTGCGGTATTTCGAGCATTGCCCCAGGCCAGATAGCGCTCCATCGTCAGCTCGCCGATTTGCTTTGGGTCGACAATGCCATCCTCTCGCAGAAACCGGGCGAACAGTCGCAACCGCGACAGCATTCCTACCGCAGTGCCTGGCGCCAGCTCGCCATGGGCGACCTTGTCGAGCAGGAAGGTGCGCACCAGCGGGCGCAGCCACGGCTCAAAGCAGAGGAGATTGAGGTAACGGTCGCTCTGCCGCTGCCGATCACGGAAGCGCGTATCGTCCTCACTGTAGAGATCGTTGAGCAGGATAATGTCGCGATCAGCCAGAGCGCGCATCTGGGCATGATTGATGATAGCGAAGCGATGGATATCGCCGAACAGCTGCACTTCGGGCGCCCGGTAATGACTGGCGACCAGCTCTCCATCCCGGATCCAATGGCGCGTCTGGCTTTGCCGTCGACGCTCATACCGCACGCCATACCATGCGGCGTAGAGGCCCAGGGCGGCATCGTTGTGGCACTTCGTTTTTGCCGCTCCGTCGCCATTTGACGAGCCGAAGCCCGGATGAGGGATGTCGGCAAGGCAAGCCACCCCAAAATGCTGAAGCAGATTCGCACCTTCCTCGCCAAGGTATTTGATCACTGGAATCCGGCGCTGGAACCAGTGGGCATCGGCCTTGCGATCATCGAGCACCGATGCCGCAAGGTAGGCCTTGATCTCGTTGGTCAACACGGGGACCTGCGCGTTCAGCGCTAGGTCCGCATATGTCATGCTGATCCAGGGATGGCCGAACACTTGGGTCATCAGCGCGTCGGACCAGGTGTCCTTGTCGACGAGAAGGGGGGAGCTTGCCGCAAGCTGGCCTTCAAGCCAGTTGCTGTAACGGTCCGTTTCGCTCGGCGTGCCGCCAACAAGCGCCAGCGGTTTCACGCCCATCGCAGATCCTTTCCAAGCAGATTGGCCTCGCGCAGATTCTCAAGCCTTTCCTGAACTTGCTCGGGACCCGTCAGATAAAGCTTGCGGATCTCGGATGCGAACAGGTGCTGGTAGAAGGCCGCTGTCGTCTGCGGACTCGCGTGACCGAGACGGTCGGCGACCTCGAGTAGGCTGTATCCCGCCGCGATCGCTTCCGAGGCATGGCTGTGGCGGAACATGTGCCAGCTGAAGTCGACCCGCGTGCGCTGTTCCAGCAAGTTCTTGAGCTTCTGGGCATAGGACAGGCTCATGGCCCGCCCGATGGTGCCGACCTTGACGTTCGCGAACACATATTCGCTGCCGGATTCAAAGGCTGGCAGGTATTCGTCGCTGGTGAGGTAGTCGACGTACATGTTGAGCACGTAATCGTGCACCGGGACGCCGCGCGTCCGGCCGGATTTGGCGCGGGCACCATTGGTGTTGTCCTCGCGCGGAACGACCCAGATTACCTTTTCGGCCAGATCGATATCGACGTGACGTAGACCCAGTGCTTCACCGATCCGCAGGCCCGTATTGTAGAGCAGCACGATCAGGAACGCATCGCGGGCCAGGCCGCAGGCCTCGATCAGCCTCAACACCTCAGTCGGCGTCAGCCGCTTGCCCAGAACCTGCTGCTGAACCCAGCCGGTGTCGCCAGACAGATAACGATCCTTGCGCCGCGTTGTCCGGCGCTGGCTGATGTGCTCGAGGAACGGCTTGTAGAGGCGACGCCCGTCGTAGGCCTTGGTGACCTCGACCGTGTCTATGGCGAAGTCGTCGGTTCCATTGAGGAACCGATAGAACGACTTGATCGCGAGCTGGATCTGGTTGCGCGTCGCCGGAGCCAGCATGCGGACCTCAGGCTTTCGTAGCAGGATCAACTTCGGGCTGGGCAAAGCATCTTTTCGCCGGGCGAGCCGCCAGGCCAGGAAGCCATCGTAGAGCGGCACGGTGGCGTCCGATAGACCGGCGCCGTTCGCGCTCAGGTAATTGGCAAAGTCGACGACATGCCGGACATAGGCCCGGATAGTATTCGGCGATGCATGAGTCTGGTCGAGATGAACGATCCAGCCACGAAGGCACTCGACGACGTCGCCGCGATCATCCAATACCGTCCATGTCCGGCGACCGCCGGGCATTTCGATGCGTGCGGCCTGCAAGGGCGTCGGATGGATCGAAGTGGACACGGTCGCAGATACTGTTGAAAGCCCACCATGATAGCAACCCTTCTGCCATCACACTGGACACAGTTTACATGGACAGTTGTGGTATCGCTATTAACATAATCATTATTATCGATCTTGGATTGTTGCGCCAAGTAGAGATGTCATCGCCCGCCTTGGGTGGGCTGTTTCTCCCACAAATCGTGCGAATTTCTCCCATCGCGTTGCCGGTGCCCTTGCGGGCTAGCCGGCCGCATTGATCCGCTCCTCAATCTCCGCGAGGCGGGACACCAGTTCTTCGAACGCCGGCGGATCCTCCATGAACATTTCCGCCATGGCGGCGTAGTCCGCCACAAGTTCGTCGCGCATCGCGTCGGTGACCGAGAGCCGCAGTGTGCCGAGCTGCGCCGTGCCGTAGGAGGCCTTGGCATCAGCGAAGAGCAGACTCTTGTTCCTGACGACCTGTTCCAGCAACACACGCTCGGCCAGAGCCCGCTCGGTGATCCCGGACGCGTCGAGCATGAACACATCGTAGAAGTGCCGCGACAGGCCTGGTCGCAATTTGCCGCTGTGGTGCAGCGCATGCAGGATCGTCGCCTTTTCCCAGTAGGTCCTTTCGAGCGCAAGCGTTGGCACGGCAGTCACCGCATCAGGCACTTCGCCCGGAAAGTCCTCGGCGACATAGGGCAGGATATTCCGCTGCTCGAATGGCTCAGGGTCGCCCCTTGCCCCGAACTCGAGCTTGATCCGCGGCTGCACGTAGCCGGTACGCCCCCCATAATTATTGCCATAGTCGAGACCGTAGCCCGAGGATGCCGGGTAGTTGAACAGGACGGTCTGCCGATCCTTGTCATCGGGATCTGCCTCGATGCTCCAACCATCACGGGTGCCCAAGGCTTCCTCGATCGCTTGCGCGAGCGTCGGAAGGAGGATCGTTCCAACCCAGTCTTGCGCGGCAGCGCCGAGCGCCTTGCCGCGCCGTTCGCGCTCCTTGCCGCTGATGTCGCTCGCCATCGGCGGAGCAACCTCGCCGAGCAGCGGCGCTGAGCGATTGATGGTGAGATCGATGTCCTCTGAAAACCGTTTGATGATCCCGAATGCCTTCGAGAGCGAGGTCCCGCCCTTGAAGGTCAGGACCTTGGCCAGCTCGGATACGCCCATCAGCCGGCGCAGGGTCCAGCACACCCAGAAGTCCTTCTCGACGATGAGCGGCGTGAGGTCGCGGCGTGCGGCTGCTTCGGCAAAGAACGCCCGCCGATCTTCGGCAGGCCGCCGGGCAAATTCATCCATGGTGCGCCGCCCCGATCTTCAGCACGACATCGCCCATCCAACCGGGCATCTGCGCGCGGCCCTTGAGCAGTGCCTGCACATCCTTGTCATCAAGCCGCGCGGCAAGCTGCGAAATCGCATCAGCATCGACGTTGGCGCGCCCCAGTCCAGCCAGATACTGGACCACGCCGTTGGCAGCCTCCGAGGCATTGCCCAGCACTGGTGCGCGGCTGTGCTTCAGCGTGACGCTTCGGCCAGCGGCCTGGCGCACGCGGGTTCGTCCTGTCGTCGCATAGCTCGTCCTGGCAGGCACTTGCGTCGACAGGCCAAGCCTGTTCGCCGCTACCGCTGCCGAGGGAGCGAGCCGGTCGCCGCTTTGCGCCGATACGGCCTGAGCGATCATCTCGGCATCGGGTGTCAGCGCGCCCAGCTTGTCGTGCAACTGAGGATAGTCGTAGAGGCCGCGCCCGATCCGGCGGATCTCCCCAGCCTGCGCTAGGCGCGACAGTGCCATATCGACCGAGCCGCGTGTGCCGAAGTCGATGAAATGCTTGGGGGTGAATACCCACCCCCGCCCCTTCGCGCGAATGCGCTTCATGATCTTGTCGGCCATGGCGGACATTGATTCGTGTGCTCCTTTCGTTAGAAATTAGCACACATATTTCTAACAAACCATACCTCTGCAAAAGACCTCTCTTTGGCCATGATGATCATAATCACCGCATGACTGCTGATTATCAGCACCCGAGTTCCGGGCGTTCGCTGATGATGATCAGCAGGGTGCCGGACATCGCCGGTCAGAAGTGAAGGAGCGGCCCTATCCAAATTGCCGCACTCGGTCCCGCGCGCCTTGCTGGCGCGCTCCTGCGGGTGCGGGGTTTCCTGCATTGGGCCGCCGGCACTCTTGCCTTCGCCTCCGTCGCCGTCCCGCGCCCGTGCGATGCACCGGGCCACGGGCCGACTGACTGGCTCCGGCAAGGGGTCCGTCTTTTGTTGCTGGCGCCGCCAACAACGGCGCAGCGAGCGCGCCCCGCGATAACCACCAACATCCTTCAGCCACGGCAATCAAGCAGGACGCAGAGGAGATGGCGTTTTGCGGTTAACCCCGAACGCCCAAATGGGGTTCGGGGGCAAAACCGTAATCTCTCTCTCATCTCGGTGGCTGAGCGAAATCAGCATCGCCATAGCATGACGCCTGGGAGATTGGCGGCCGTCAAGGATCGCGGGTGCCCCCCGATTTTGGCCTGCTGCGGCTATCGCCTTGCGAACAAAAATCGGCTCCCCCCACGCCCGCTGCTCGCGGCGGCAGCGCGTGCGCGCCGCCGTCCCTGACTGCCTGACTCCGGCGTCCTTCCGATGGGCATCTTTCATCAGCGTGATGAGAGACAATTCCTTTTGGAGGTTATCATGACGGACCGTTTCTCGAACTTCGCCGACCTTGCCGAACACTATGCGCGCGAAATCGCCACGCCCGACTACGCCCGGGCATTCATGGAACAGACCGAGCTGGCCAAGCTCTCGATCGAGCATGAGCCGAGCGCTGTCGAAATGCCCGATCCCGAGGTAGCGCAAGCGGCGATCGAGATGATGCTGGCAACGGTCTTCGACCTGTTCCGCGACACCCGAATGGAGGACTTCGCGAGCGAAGTCGCATGGGGCATCGCCAACAGCTTTCATGTTGTCGCCAAACGCCTCGATGACCGCGAAGATTCCATGGCGAACCGGTTGCAGGAGAAGCTGCGCGAATATGATCCTAGCGAGGTCTACGCGACCGACCTTGAGGACCTCACCATGCAGGCCCGCAGCCTTGCCGAATGCCGCGATGCGATGGAGTGCATGCGCGACCATGCCGCGCGGATCTACCTTGTCGAAACCGGCAGACCCTTCTCGCCGGTGCGTGGGTCCAGGGTGTCATCCAAGACCAATGCATCGATGATCGAAGCGCGCGACTATCTCGCGGCACAGAAGGCCCAGCGGCGCGAGCAGTTTGCCCCATCGGGTCCCGTCGTGGTGTTCTCGGGCGGACAGCAGTTCACAGACATTGCCCTCGTTGAAGACTATCTCGATGCGATCCATGTCCGGGTCCCGTCGATGGCGCTGGCAACGACCGCCCAGAACAAGGGTGCGGACGTGATCGCAGCAGCTTGGGCATCGCGCCACAATGTTCCAGTGATCCTGTGCAAGCCCGACACCTCGCGGGGACCTTCGGCGCCCTATCAACGCAACGCCCGCATGCTCTCGTTCAAGCCTGTCGAGGCGGTGGTGTGCAGCGGCGGCGGCATCCAGGCGAACCTTGCTGACCGGCTCCGTGAAGCACGCATTCCCCTCCATATCGTGCGCGACGCTTCGGTCCAGAACGAGGCTCCCACGGCGAAACCCAAGACCCCGGCACAAGCTGAGCGGCCTGCGATGAAGCGGACTGTCAATGGCGATGAACTCCCGCCATTCTGAGCGGGGTCTGCTCCGATTGCATCAACCAGAAGGGTGTCCGGCCTCACCGCCGGATGCCCTTCTTTTCTGTCGATCGGGACGCACGCTTACATGGCCCGGCTCGCTCGCTTCTTGCCCTCGCCAGTAATGGCCTGACGGCCTGCTGGCGGGGACGCGAAGGCTTCGCATCGGCCGGGCGAGAGAAAGCTGTGCCCGGGGCCACATGGGTGCTGTCCAACAGGGTTAAACACTCTCGCAGAATTCCAAGCATGATGGCCGCCATTGTCCCGCGTCAAGAAGGGCGGTTCCCCCAATTTTTACGCCTGAAGAAGGCGAAAAAATCGGCTCCCCCACCCCCCCTGTGCGGCGGGCCGATGCCGGCCCGTTCCTGACCCGGGCCAAGCTCGGCCATCTCCGAAGAGACCTCTTCAATTCCTTTGACAGGAGGCTCACATGAACGCTCTTACCAAGACCCTCGACATCCCGGCATTCGATCCCATCAGCTATGACGCTGCAGTGCGCGCCGCGACTATCCGGGCCCAGCACAGCTTCTTCGACCAGCATGTCGTTGAGGACGAATTCGGCAGCTTTCTCGCCATCGACGAAGGCGACTACAACGCCCTGCCCCAGGACCTGATCGACCGGATCGTCCATTCCATCCCGGGCATGATGGCCGACGACTTTGACGAAGCGAACATTGCACGCGCCGCAAGCTTCATGAGCGTGATTATGGATCCCGAGTGGGACGCGGATTGCCCGTTCTGAAATGATCATCGATCGCAGCGCCGGAGGGCACCGACAAGGGGCTCTCCGGCCCCCCTTTTTGCGTGTAAAGATAAAGCGCAGCCGGGGCATCGAACCCCGGCTGCGCTGGCCTCTGCCGAGGCCGGTTTCAGCTTGCCCGAAGGCGCTTCTCGGCTTCGTCCAGACCGAGCTTCCCGAGAGCGGCGAAGAACATTTCGACCCTCTCGAACGGCGCCTTGCCGAGAACTGATTTGTGCATCAGCTCGACGCTTGCGGCGCGCTCGCTATCGCGCAGTTTCGCCTCGCGCGCTTCCAGCGCTTGACGCTCCTTTGCGATTGCCTGTCTTTCGGCTTCGAGACTTCCTTTTCTGGCCATGGTTGTACCTCGTGGGTTGGTGCTGAAACCTCCCGCGCGCGAGGATCGACATCTTGGCCAGTTTGGCAAGCCCTTGCCCTATCTGCCCTGACTAGCGAGGCCCATCCCGGGCAAAACTGCATCGTCGGCATGCCGCTGACAGCCCGTGCAATGCCCATCCGGATTCGGGGTAGATCACCAAAATCCACGAGCCATCAAAGCTACAGGATCAAGTGGAAAGGGTGCACACCCTACACGGCAGGGCCGTCCAAAAAATGGCGGAAATACGTGCGTTTACAGGGGATGCGAAATGATGCGCTTTGTAATACAGTGAGGCGCAAGCGTCCGAACCCCCTGAATATACGGGATTCTCGCGGTATTACAATGTAATACGCAGCCCCTTAGCGATGGCTTTGCTTGCCAAGCTTTGGGGGATCGCCTAAAACAGGCATCGCGCAATCCCCGCCGGGCCCTTTTCTAAGGGTTTGGCGATGACAGAAACAGTTCTGATTACGGTCCGGCTTCCGCAAGCCTTGGCCGATGCGACGCAGGCTGCAGCAAGCGCAAAACAGGTCTCCCGTTCCAACCTCCTGCGAATCGCACTGGAGCATTTCCTCGGCTCCATTTCGGGCACCTCGGAACAGGACCGGCGCCGGCAGTTTTCGTCCGAATATCTGTTCCTCGTGGCCGACCTCATTGTCCAGCGCCAGTACCCCGACGTTCATACCGCGCTGATCACTGAAGCCGAGGCGCGGATGGAGGCGGTCTGTGCCGCTTCCTGACACCTGGTCGGACCGGGCGCGGCCGGGCAAACTCCAGCACCATTCGGCGCGCGGAAAGATGCCCCGCAACGCCGGCGACTTCACCCGCGGCTCGCAGCTCATCACACACGAATTCATGATGTGGTTCGCCTCGGCGAAGATGCCGCTGCTGGTGTGGTTTTTTACCTTCCTTATGGCGCTTTCGATCGTCCTCGCTCTGCTACTTCACGAGCACGAAGTGCAGATGATCCTGATGCGGATCTACGCGGCCGGATGGAGCTTCATGGAGTTCAATCCGCGCAAGATCCTTAACCTGACGCTGCCTTCGGGCGAAGTGATCCCCGCGCCCATTTCGATGATCGCCAGCCACCCCGATGTCGTGATCGCGTGGAACAAGCTGATGCGCGCCATTTGGGGATCACTGTTCATCTCGCTGTTCGTCGCCGTGCCCATCGCGGTGTGGTTCATCGACTTCTCGAAACGGCGCGGCAAGTCGATCCTCGAAGAGCGACACCAGCGCGGTGCCATGCTGGTTGATGGCACCCAGCTGGCCGAAGTCATCAACGCCCACAACCGCGATATGCTGGAGCTGGAAGTCGCCCAGCGGCTGCCGGGCAG
>Ga0208938_1000861_pt1 | contig 19645 bp, 16 predicted proteins | sample AD_UKC125_MetaG_FD_184434 | JGI IMG/M metagenome (GOLD analysis project Ga0208938, IMG submission 184434) | Active sludge microbial communities of municipal wastewater-treating anaerobic digesters from USA - AD_UKC125_MetaG (SPAdes) (version 2) | ecosystem: Engineered > Bioreactor > Anaerobic >...
GCGGCAGCAGGTAGTCGGTCTTGCGGTCGGTGACGATGAACTTGGACATGCCAGACCTCGGTCGCTTGAATAGCTATGATTATAGCATATCCGGCAGCGGCAGGCCTATAGTCCGACAGGCTGCTAGTGAGCTTCCTGATTTCCATTGTGGCAGTCGCCGGCATCTACTTCGTGCTCTTCCCCAGCAAGACCAGCGAGCTTGCACATCTGGTCGGAGTTGGTCGAGGAGCGGATTTGGTGATGTACTGCTGGCTGGTGATTTCCCTGATCATCTCGCTTAACCTTCAGTTCAAGATCTTCGCACTTCAAGGTCTGATGACTGAGCTTGCCCGGGAAATTGCCCTGCAGACTCCCCGGGTAGGTGGTGGTAACCGGGACGTGTAACCAGCCGTTGTAGGCCGCAAACAAGAAGTTATCCGACAATCAGGGTCGCAACCGTCCAGAATCCTGGCAATGTCGGTCCCAAGCGTCGCGGCGTTTCAGGCCTTGGAACCGCGAAACTTCGCGGAGACATGACACACCAGGTTTGCACAAGGTGCAGTTGGTCTGTGCTTACTTACCTAGCGGTCGTTGACCTTCGTGCGTAACGCACACGGATACCGCTTCGAAGTCTGGAAGGGGTCGAAACCGGGAGCCGCTGGAGTGCTGCCGCCGTATTTCGCTCTACCGCCGACTCGGCTAGACTCCGGGGCTGGAGTCTTGAGCGGCGACCATAACCCTCATCAGTAAACCCGATGGTAATGTACTATACCCCTTGCCCTCACTGTCCTTCTGCCTGCGCCGACGGGCGATTTATACTGCTGGCCAGTAGACGCGACGCCCCATTGACCTCCTTGACGACACTATGCCGCAAACGCACAAAACTATGCAGTTGATCGAATTCAAGGGCACGACGCTTCCGGTCGTCGTCGTTACTCTGCGCTCCCTGCAACCGGACACACTGGCCGAGGCAGCGAAAACGCTGTTTGGCGACGATGAGTTCTTCGACGGTGATGCTGCCCTGCTGGAACTGTCTCACCTCGTAGACGTACCGGAAGCCGACTGGCGGCGGGTAAAACAGGTATTGAGAGCCCACGGTCTCAACGTCATGGGCGTACGCGGCGGCAATGAGGAGTTGCGTCAAACCGCAGCCTTTGCCGGCTTGCCAACCTATGCTGCCAGCGAGCGCCCGCCGCACGCCACGGCCCCTGTTGAAACGGCCCCGCCACCGGCAGCCCCTGCTCCTGCCGGCAAGGCAGATCCCGAGCCGTCACCGACGGTGGCGGCCGCTCCCGAAGCAGCGCCGACGCTGTTCATCGACCGACCACTACGCTCCGGACAACAGGTATACGCCCGCGGCGGCGACCTGGTGGTCCTGGCAGCAGTCAATGCCGGCGCCGAAGTCATCGCCGATGGCAGTATTCACATCTACGCCCCCTTGCGGGGGCGTGCGCTGGCCGGTGCCAGTGGGGCTCCCGACGCGCGCATTTTCTGTACCCGCTTCTATGCGGAACTGGTTTCGGTCGCCGGTCTGTACCGGACCTTCGACGACGGCGTGTCGCGCGAACTGGCGGGCAAGCCAGTACAGATCCGGCGCTCGGAACAACCCGGTGAAACAGGGAGCAAACTGATCGTCGAACTGCTGCGCACCGACTGATGACGGGTAGACAAGCGTTCGCGGCCAACAAGCATCGCTGCCGCTCAACAGAAAGCCCATTCTGCAGGTAGAATCGCAACTTTTATCTGCGGGGAAACATCCGTGACACGTATTGTCGTCGTAACGTCCGGCAAGGGTGGCGTTGGCAAGACCACCACCAGTGCCAGTTTCGCCTCGGGCCTCGCCCTGCGGGGTTACAAGACTGCCGTCATCGATTTTGACGTCGGCCTGCGCAACCTAGACCTGATCATGGGCTGTGAACGCCGCGTCGTTTATGATCTGGTCAATGTCCTCAATGGAGAGGCGACGCTCACCCAGGCACTGATCAAGGACAAACACTGCGCGAACGGCAATCTCTTCGTTTTGCCCGCTTCGCAGACCCGCGACAAGGACGCGCTGACCGAAGAAGGTGTCGAGAAGGTGCTCAAGGAACTCGAACACATGGGTTTCGACTACGTCGTCTGCGATTCGCCGGCAGGTATCGAGCGGGGCGCCGTGATGGCGCTGACTTTTGCCGACGAAGCGCTGGTGGTCAGCAATCCGGAGGTTTCCTCGGTGCGCGACTCGGATCGCATTCTCGGCATCATCCAGGCCAAGTCGCGGCGCGCGCTGCTCGGCGGCGAGCCAGTCAAGGAGCACCTGCTGATCAGCCGCTATTCGCCGAAACGCGTCAGTGAAGGCGAGATGCTGTCTCATCAGGATGTGCAGGAGATCTTGCGCGTGCCGATCATCGGCGTCATTCCCGAGTCCGAAGCGGTCCTGCAATCATCGAATGCGGGCACACCGGCGATCCATCTCGCCGGTTCCGACGTCGCCGGCGCATATCTCGACGTCGTTGCCCGCTTTCTCGGTGAAAGCGTCCCTTTGCGTTTCGTGGACTACGAAAAACCCGGTCTCTTCAAGCGGCTGTTCGGGGGTAAATGAGGATGTCCCTGTTCTCCCTGATCTTCGGCAACAAGCCTAAAACGGCCGCGATTGCCAAGGAGCGACTGCAACTGATCATTGCCCACGAACGCAGTGGCAGCGCCAGTACGCCGGATTTCCTGCCGGCCCTGCAGCGGGAGTTGATGGCCGTGATCTCGAAATATGTGTCGGTCAACCCCGAAGACATCAAGGTGTCGCTTGAGAAGCAGGGGAACTTCGAGGTGCTGGAGGTCAACATCGTCATGCCGGAAGCGGGCAGCAAGCCCTGAATATAGCCGTTTCCCGATCCCCCATTCATTCGCCTTCCGGATCAACACCGTGACCGAAGCCCTTTTTGAATCGACGATCACCAGCTTGCCTTTGCTTGGCCGCGGCAAGGTGCGGGATATTTATGCGATTGGCGCCGACCAGCTGCTGATCGTCACCAGCGATCGTATTTCGGCCTTCGATGTCGTTCTGCCCGACCCCGTTCCCGGCAAGGGCAGACTGCTGACACGCCTCGCCAGCTTCTGGTTTGCAAGGCTCGCCGAGATCATCCCGAATCAACTGACCGGGATCGATCCGGAAACCGTGGTGGCTGCAGACGAACGGGAGCAGGTGCGAGGTCGGGCGCTGGTCGTCAAACGGTTGCGACCACTGCCGATCGAAGCGGTGGTACGTGGCTATCTGATCGGTTCGGGATGGCAGGACTACCAGGCCACGGGCAGTGTTTGCGGCATCCTTCTGCCCAAAGGGCTACGGCTCGCGAGCCGGTTGCCGCAGCCGGTCTTCACCCCGGCGACCAAGGCAGCAATCGGCAAGCACGACGAAAACATTTCCTTCGAACGTGCGCAGGCCGAATGCGCCACGGCACTCGCCGACCTGCTCGCGGCTACCGGCAAGAGTGCCGAAGCCGTCGCTGGACAGGCCCGCGACGCAGCCATCGCGCTGTACGCTACGGCGGCAAAGCACGCTGCAGCGCGCGGCATCATCATTGCCGACAGCAAGTTCGAATTCGGCCTTGATGAGTCCGGCACGCTGCACCTGATCGACGAAGTTCTGACCCCGGACTCGTCCCGTTTCTGGCCCGCCGACGCTTACTGCGAAGGCAGCAATCCGCCGTCGTTCGACAAGCAGTATGTTCGCGACTATCTTGAAACGCTGGACTGGAACAAGCGAGCGCCTGGCCCGCACCTGCCCGCGCCGGTACTCGCCGGCACTTACGCCAGGTACGCCGAGGCCTGCGAACGCCTGACCGGCGAACGGGTACCTGCTTGACCGAGTCGGCAGCACCGACAGCCAGAGATCCACCTTGCACGCCCGTGGACAGGTTCCGGTACGCTCGATGGTGACCAAGAAGACCGCCTTTTGCGGCTTTCGTCCCCTTTCCTGTATGTCTGCCGATGAAAGTGCGAGTCGCTGACGCGAACTGCACATCCACCCCCTCAGCAAGGAGAACGCATGCGTCTGGAGCCAACTCCCCCTGCCCGCGGCAAGACAGCGCCCAAAGTCCACAGCGTATCCGCCACCCGCCCATTCGTGTGGCTGGTGGCAGGCTGGCGGGATCTGCGCGCCAACCCGATTGCCAGCCTCGCGTTTGGCCTCTTGTTCGCGATCGCCGGCGACCTGATCACGATCTTTGCCTGGCGCAATGGACAGGTGTTCATCGTCGCCACTTCCGGCTTTTTCCTGGTCGCCCCACTGCTCGCCGGCGGACTCTACGAAATCAGCCGGCGACTTGAAACCGGTCAGGCGTCGACCTTCTTCGTGTCGTTGGCCGGCGGCCGACGCAACGCCTTTGAACTGACCAAGCTTGGCCTGCTGCTGGCAGCCATCGGACTCGCCTGGGAACGCATCTCGACCCTGCTGTTCGCCTTCCTGGCACCCGACATCACCCCCGATCTGCTCGCCCTGCTGGCCGAGATCCACCTTTCCACAGACCACCGCGACCTGTTGTTGATCTGGATTCTGATCGGTGGCACCCTGGCGTTGATCGTCTTCGCGATCACGGTGATCTCCGTACCGCTGCTGCTTGACCGCCAGACCGACTTCCGGACAGCCATGCTGACCAGCCTGCGCGCAGTAGACGCCAACCTGCTGGTGATGACCTTCTGGGCGTTCCTGGTCGTCGCGCTGACCGCGCTGGGTTTCGTCACCCTGTTTTTCGGACTGATCGTTCTGATGCCACTGATCGGCCACGCTTCCTGGCATGCGTATCGAGACCTTGTAGAATTCCCAGCCGACCTCCTGCCACCACGGATCTCCTGATGACTCCCAATGCCCTGCCCGCCAACCCGCTCCTCGACTTCTCCGGACTGCCCCGCTTCGACACGCTGCAGCCGGGCGATGTACAAGCGGCGATCACCACACTGCTCGAACGAGGTCGCGCCCTCATCGAGCGCCTGACGGCCGAGGAGGTGGCCGCGACCTGGGAAAATTTCGCTGCACCACTCACCGACGCCTTTGAGCAACTGTCACGCGCCTGGGGGATGGTCACGCATGTGCACTCGGTCAATGATGTGCCTGAGTGGCGCGACGCCTACAACAGCATGCTCCCCGAAGTCTCGCGTTTCTATGCCGAAGTCGGCCAGAACCTGAAGCTGTTCGCCGGCTATAAGGCGATCGCTGACGGCGGTGAATACGCGCAGTTGTCCGCGGCCCAGCGCCGGGTGCTCGACAACGAGATTCGCGACTTCCGGCTGAGTGGTGCCGAGTTGCCCGCCGAGAACAAGCCGCGCTTTCAGGCCATTGCCGAGGAACTTGCACAACTCTCGGCAAAGTTCTCGGAGAACCTGCTCGACGCGACCAACGCCTTTTCCGAAATGATCAGCGACGAGAGCGAACTCGCTGGTCTGCCTGAAGACGCGCGTGAAGCGGCGCGTGAAGCGGCGGAACGAGACGGCAGAACAGGCTGGAAGTTCACTCTGCACATGCCATCCTACCTGCCGGTGATGCAATACGCCGACAGCCGCCGCCTGCGCGCGGCGATGTACCGCGCCTACGCCACACGCGCCTCCGAATTCGGCCCCGAGGAACTCGACAACAACCCGCTGATTCGCCGCATCCTGGAACTGCGCCGCGAACAGGCGCAGCTTCTCGGCTACGACAACTATGCAGAAGTTTCGCTGGTACCGAAGATGGCCGAATCGGTGCCGCAGGTTCTCGACTTCCTGCAGGATCTGGCATTCAAGGCCAGGCCCTTTGCCGAGAAGGATATCGCCGATCTGCGTGCCTTCGCATTCGCTGAACTGAACCTCGCAACAATGGAAGCCTGGGATGTCGCCTATGTGTCGGAGAAGCTTCTGCAGGCGCGCTATGCTTTCTCGGAACAGGAGGTCAAGCAGTATTTCACCGAGGAACGCGTGCTGACGGGTCTGTTCAAGGTCATTGAAAGGTTGTTCAACGTCCGTATCAAGCCCGACGCTGCGCCAACATGGCATGCGGACGTACGGTTTTTTCGCATCGAGAGCACCGACGGCGAGTTGATCGGCCAATTCTATCTCGACCTCTACGCCCGCGAGACGAAGCGCAGTGGCGCCTGGATGGACGAAGCCATCGGTCGCCGCCGCGTGCAGCAAACCGCGGCGACTACAACCGCTCCTGGCGGCATCCAGAAGCCGGTCGCCTACCTCAACTGCAACTTTTCTCGACCGATACGAGATACGGATGGAAAAACACGGCCGGCGACTTTCACGCATGACGAGGTGACCACACTGTTCCACGAGACCGGGCACGGTCTGCACCACCTGCTGACGCATGTCGATGAGCTTGGCGTTGCCGGCATTCATGGCGTCGAATGGGACGCTGTCGAGCTGCCCTCGCAGTTCATGGAAAACTATTGCTGGGAGTGGAGCGTGCAGCAGGAAATGACTGCGCACATCGACACCGGGGAGCCGCTTCCGCGCGCTCTGTTTGACAAGATGCTGGCCGCGCGCAACTTCCTGAGCGGCATGCAGACCCTCCGGCAGGTCGAGTTTTCGCTGTTCGACCTGCGGCTGCACAGCGATTTCGACCCGGCGGGGGAGCGCAGCGTACTCGATCTTCTGGCCGAAGTGCGAAGGCAAGTCTCGGTGCTCGTACCTCCCGCCTGGCACCGCTTCCCGAACAGCTTCGCGCATATCTTTGCCGGCGGCTACGCTGCCGGTTACTATAGCTACAAATGGGCTGAGGTGCTTTCTGCGGACTGCTACGGGGCTTTTGAAGAGGCTGGCTACCCTTTCGACTCATCCACCGGGCATCGCTTCCACAGTGAAATCCTGGCGGTCGGCGGCAGCCGGACGGCGATCGACAACTTCCGGGCTTTCCGTGGCCGTGACCCACAGGTTGACGCGCTGCTTCGGCACAGTGGCATGATTACTAACGATTGAGGTTTCGCCGCATGCTCTCTTCAGCCACCTTGCGCTTCGCCCAACTCGCCGTTCTGCTGCTGACCGCTACCGCCGCAAGCGCACAAATCACCTACCGCTGGATCGACCCGAGCACTGGCGGCACGGTGGTTTCAGACCGGCCACCGCCGCCAGGGGCCAGACAGGTCGTCAAGTCTGCGATAGTGGGTGCTGACGGGCCGCAGCTCCCTTACGCTGTCCGCCAGGCCAGCGAGAAGTTTCCGGTGATCCTGTACACCAGCACCGGCTGCGTCACCTGCAAGGAAGCTCGCGCCCTGCTCGAGGGGCGTGGCGTTCCGTTCTCCGAGAAGGTGCTTCAGAACGAGGAAGAGGTCGCCGAACTCGGTCGGCAACTCGGTGGGGAAGCGCTATTGCCCAGCGTGAGCGTCGGACGGCAAAGCGCCAGGGGCTTTTCACCGAGCGTCTGGAACGCATTGCTCGACGCCGCCACTTATCCCAGCAGCGCCCCCTACCGGGTAAGGCCTGCCAGCGCTGCGGCCGAGTGAAACTGGAGACCAACGGGCGTGTTGAAACCGCCGCCAGTTCTTGACAGGCATTTCGCTGTCAAGCAGACCAAAGCGCAGACGACCATCACTGGTGCGCGCATGGTAGCCCCGATCGACCTCGCCTGATCCGCCGCTGCCGAGGCCCCGACCAGGGCAAGCGGCGAATCCGTAGACGACCTCGTCACTCAAGAACGATCCTCCAGCGCGGTGGCGCGCGAATTGCGCTCACCAGGACCCGAACCGTATACCGGAAAGGCCGCTCGCCACCAGCCGACGGGTCGGCTCTCCCGGTGTTCGGGAGGCGGCATAAAAGCAGGAATCGGGTGGCGAACCGCAGGTGGCTGCACCACAATGCCTTTACAACTCATCCTGACCAAGGGCTGCTTCCATGAACGCCGCCAGCATTGCCCGACTGTTCCTGCTCGCCGCCATCTGGGGAGCCTCTTTTCTGTTCATGCGCGTCAGCGTCCAGGCCTTTGGCCCGGTAGCGCTGATCATGTTCCGCGTCGCCATCGCGGCGGTGTTTCTCTGGCTGGCCAGTCGGTGGCTGAAGCGCGACCTCCAACTGGGCATAGAGTGGCGGTATTTCCTGACCCTCGGCTGTTTGAACTCGGCCTTCCCGTTCATCCTTTTCGCCTATGCCGCACAGTCCCTGCCGGCATCGTTGCTTTCAATTCTCAACGCCACATCGCCTCTCTTCGGCGCGGCAATAGGGGCCCTGTGGCTGCGCATCCCATTGACCTTGCCCGTTGGTCTGGGTCTGGCATTCGGCCTGGCCGGCGTCACCGTGCTGGTCGGCCAGACGGCATGGCTGGTCGGTGATCGCGATTGGCTGGCCCTGGCCGCAGGCCTTGTGGCGCCGGCTTCATACAGCGTAGCGAGCCTGTACACCAAGGCCCACCCCGGTCGGGCGACACCCTTCGACAACGCGCATGGCAGTATGTGGATGGCCGTGCTGGCAGTACTGCCGCTGGTTTTTCTGGCTCCGATACGTGCAGCGCCGAACGCCGGTGACTGGGCTGCCGTCGCGTTGCTCGGGACAGTCTGTACCGGCGCCGCTTATCTGCTCTACTTCCGCCTGATCGACGAGGTCGGTTCGACGCGGGCGTTGTCGGTCACCTTCCTGATCCCGGTGTTCGGCGTCCTGTGGGGAGCCTTGTTTCTTGACGAAGCAGTGGGCTGGCATACCCTGCTTGGCGGCGCCCTCGTTCTGATGGGAATCGCCCTGACTGCCGGCATTTTGAGACTGCCTGCGCTGCGGACGTGAGCAGGCGTTTTGCCCATTGGCCCCGGCCGGGTGAAAGGAATGACTTCCGGCGCCTATCGGCGGAAATCGACGGGCAGCACAAACGAAACGGCCCGGGAACTTGCTGCTTCCCGGGCCATTTGCCGACTAGGTCGGCCGCGAACTAACTTATAAAGTTGAAGCCTAGTGACCCGATGCCGAAGACGAGCCCACGCCGGTTTCCGAACGAACCTTCTGGGCCGGGTATAGCGAACGCTCGAGTTGAGCCTGCTTGCTGTTGTCCATCTTGGAAACCAGATAGATCACCAGGAAGGCCGCCGTCATCGAGAACAGTGCCGGTGAAGAGTACGGGAACAACGCGCTGCCTTTCGGATTCTTCAATACGGCTTCCCATACCGAGGCCGACAGGATGGTCAGCACAACCGACGCCACCAGTCCAACGATCCCCCCGGCGACCGCCCCCTTGGTGGTGCAATCTTTCCACAACACCGACATGAACAGCACCGGGAAGTTGGCCGAGCAGGCGATGGCGAAGGCCAGCATCACCATGTAGGCGACGTTCTCCTTCTCGAACGCGATCCCGAGGAAGACCGCGACGATGCCCAGGCACACGGTGGTCATCTTCGAAACACGCAGTTCCGAAGCGGAGTCGGCATTGCCGTGCTTGAACACGGTCGCATAGAGGTCATGCGAAACCGCCGAAGCGCCGGACAGCGTGAGGCCGGCAACCACCGCGAGAATCGTGGCGAAAGCCACCGCCGAGATGAAGCCCAGGAAGATGTTGCCGCCAACCGCATTCGCCAGGTGGATGGCAGCCATGTTGCCGCCGCCCTTGAGACCATCCCAAACCAGCTTCCCGTCAGCGCCGACGGCTTGCACGCCATCAACCATCTTCGGCACGTAGTACGTCTCCGGGCTCTGCGTCAGCATGACAATGGCGCCAAAACCGATGATGAAGGTCAGAATGTAGAAGTAGCCGATCCAGGTCGTTGCCCAACCGACCGACTTGCGTGCTTCCTTGGCGCTCGGCACGGTGAAGAAACGCATCAGGATGTGCGGCAGACCGGCAGTACCAAACATCAGCGCCATGCCGACCGAAATCGCAGAGACCGGATCCTTGATCAGCGCGCCCGGGGACATGATGGCCAGATGCTTGGGATGGATCTCGACGGCCTTGGCAAACAGGGCCTCGGGGTTGAAGTTGAACTGCCAGAGCACGGCCAGGGCCATGAAGGTGGCACCCGTAAGCAGCATGATGGCCTTGATGATCTGCACCCAGGTGGTGGCCGTCATGCCGCCGAAGAGCACATAGCACATCATCAGCACACCGACGATGACCACCGCGTAGATGTATTCCATGCCGAACAGCACTTTGATCAACTGACCAGCGCCGACCATCTGGGCGATCATGTAGAACGCCACGACGACCAGCGAACCAGTGGCCGCAAAGCTGCGCATCGGCGTTTGCGAAAAGCGATACGCGGCCACGTCGGCAAAGGTGAACTTGCCCAGGTTGCGCAGACGCTCGGCCATCAGGAAGGTGATCACCGGCCAGCCGACCAGCCAGCCGATCGAGAAGATCAGCCCGTCGAAGCCGTTGGCGAACACCAGGCCGGAGATCCCCAGGAAGGACGCCGCCGACATGTAGTCACCGGCAATCGCCAGACCGTTCTGAAAGCCGGTAATGCCACCACCGGCGGTGTAGAAGTCGGCAGCCGACTTCGTCTTCGCCGCCGCCCACTTGGTGATGCCCAAGGTAATCGCCACAAAGATGGCGAACATCGCAATCGCCACCCAGTTGGTCGCCTGCTTCGTGGTATTTCCGAGGTCCGCACCGGCGGCGAGAACACCACCGGTGGCCAGCAGGCCGAGCGTCAGGCCAATGATGTTGCGAGTGGATTGGCTGATCATTTCTTGCTGGCCTCCCTGATGACTTCGGCACTCATGTCGTCGAACTCGGTATTGGCCTTGCGGACATAGACATTGGTGATGACGATCGTGAAGATGATGACACCAACCCCCAGCGGAATGCCGATCGTCGTCACCATGCCCGGCGCCAGAGGCGTGCCAAGCCATTCCTTGTTGAAAGCAATCAACAGGATATAGCCGTAATAGGCGATGATCATCAGAATGGACATGATGGTGCTGTAACTGGAGCGCTTGCGGACCAGTTCGTGGTACTTGGGATTGGCCTCAATCCGTGCAACGATGTCGTCGTTCACTTTTTGTCTCCTCCTCTAGAATGTATAAATATCGAGTCACGTATCATGACTAGCGACGAATCATAGTGACCATTACTTACTTCCCGCTTACGCCGCAAGCGGAACTCCCAAGGCAACAATGCCTTGCCGTGCCTGCTTCATACCTTGCCTTAGGTGGCCTGCGGAAAGGCACTGCGGGGTGTTTGTGGCACCACCGTCGATCAATGTATGGCCCTCTAACTGCCTGCCGACGATACAGCCCCCCTCGCCTCGAAAAGGCAAGCGCGCTTCGGCAAGGCAGCCTACCGCACCTTGGTCGTGCCGGAGAGCGGCAACGGCATGCAGTGCGTCTCGGCGGGCAATAAATCACAGCCAGGATACGTCTTCTGGTTAAAATTGCTTTCTGCCAAACTGACCGGTCGCTGCCAAGAATATGACTGATGCAATCCTGCTCCCCGAATTGATCAGCCGCTCTGCCACTCGCGAGCCGGACGCCGTCGCGCTGACCCACGGCCAGCGGTCGATCAGCTATGGCCACTTGCAGCAATCGCTCTCCCGCTTTGCAGGCGGCTTGATAAACCTGGGAATGCAGCGGGGTGAGCGAATCGGCATCTACCTTGAAAAGCGCCTGGAAACGGTTGTTGCCAGCTTTGGCACCGCCGCCGCCGGCTGCGTATTCGTACCACTGAACCCCTTGCTGAAAGCCGACCAGGTCGCCCACATCATGCGCGACTGCAACGTACGCGCTTTGGTGACCTCCAGCGAACGTCTGTCCCTGCTGGCGCCGATTCTCGCTTCCTGCCACGATCTGCGACAGGTGATTCTGGTCAATAGCGACCGGCTGCCCAGCGGCGACGGTCCACTGGCCTACCTGCACTGGGACGATCTCCTGCAAGCGGGTATCCGCAGTGGCCACCGGGTGATCGACACCGACATGGCGGCGATCCTTTATACCTCCGGCAGTACCGGCAAACCGAAAGGGGTCGTGCTCTCGCACCGCAACATCGTCGCCGGTGCCATCAGCGTCGCCAGCTATCTCGAAAACAGTGCCGAGGACACGCTGCTGGCGGCCCTGCCATTGTCTTTCGATGCCGGCTTCAGCCAACTCACGACGGCCTTTCATGCTGGCGCGCGCGTGGTACTACTCAACTACCTCTTGCCGCAAGACGTTCTCAAGGCCCTCGCCGCCGAGAAAATCACCGGGCTGACGGCGGTTCCTCCGCTATACATCCAGCTCTCGCAGCTGGAATGGCCACTGGCCATCGGCCAACATCTGCGATATTTCGCCAACACCGGTGGACGTATGCCACGTGACACGCTGGCTGCCTTGCGCGCACGTTTGCCGAACAGCAGGCCATATCTGATGTATGGTCTGACCGAAGCCTTCCGCTCGACCTACCTGCCACCGGAGGAGGTGGACCGCCGACCGGATTCGATCGGCAAGGCCATCCCCAATGCCGAAATCCTCGTATTGCGCGAAGACGGCTCGCCCTGTGCTGCCAACGAGCCGGGCGAACTCGTCCATCGTGGCGCCTTGGTGGGTATGGGCTACTGGAACGATCACGAAAAAACCGCGAAACGCTACAAGCCACTCCCGGCCAACACGCCCGGCCGCGGCACCGGCCTGGTGCTACCCGAGATCGCGGTGTTCTCGGGCGACAGCGTGCGTATCGATGAGGAAGGTTTCCTCTACTTCATCGGTCGCCGTGACGAAATGATGAAGACCTCCGGCTACCGGGTCAGCCCGACCGAGGTCGAGGAAATTCTCTACGCCACCAGGCTGGTCGGTGAATGCGCCGCTTTCGGCGTCGAGCACCCCTCGCTCGGCCAGGCGATCCAGGTGATCGCCACGCCAGCCGCCGGAGGCAGTCTTGATACCGCTGCCTTGCTGGCCGAATGCCGTAGCCGAATGCCCGCCTACATGGTTCCGGCGAACATCTTCGTACGCCAGGACCCGTTGCCGCGCAATCCGAATGGCAAGATTGACCGCAAGGCGCTGGCCAGCGAGTTCAGGGCGCATGCGAGCCCATCAGGTGGGCCGGACAAGCCCGGGAAATAGCCGATGTTTCAGGAAATGGCCCACGCCGTGAGCGGCGGTACTGCCGCGCTCCGCGACGCGCCCGGGCCGCCCTGCCAAACGGCCGCTGCCGCTACGGCGTCCCGAAGCACGGAGCAAGACTCTGGCCTGGAAGACCGTCGCAAACGCGATTCCCTGCAGGATTGCCCACGGACGTCGGCAACGGGATGGGAGATCCTCGCGGCAAAAACCGCCTTCCCAGCGTTTGCCGACGCCTGGGATTACCTGAACGCCAGGTTGTACGACGCACACCCGTTCTTTGACAGCCGCTTCATCGCACCGCTGCTGGACCATTTCGGCAACGGGAGCGAGAAGCTGTGCATTCACCGAACACCTGACGGCATTTCCGGTGCCCTGATCCTGTGTTCGATCGGGCTCGGTCGGTGGTCGTGTTTTCGCCCGTCGCAGGTACAAGCAACAGCGGTCATGCTTGGCGACGTTCACCTGCTCGAAACCCTGCTGAACGCGCTACCGGGTTGGGCGTGGACCATCGAACTGCACGCGGTCGACCCGCGTTATGCGCCGGAGTTATCGCGCCTGGCCTTGCCGCAGATCGTCGATGCGCAAGCCCGAACGATCGGAATTCGGCCGGAAGGGGAGTTCGGCGAATACTGGAAGCAACGCCCGAAGAAACTCGCGTCGAACATCGGCCGGTACTTCCGGCGAGCGGAAACAGAATTCGGCGCCCCTCGCCTGTCACTACACGTCGACGCTGGCGAAATGGACGCCGGGATCAGCCGTTTCGGTGTTCTTGAAACTGCCGGCTGGAAAGGACAGGCCGGGACTGCGGTGTCCGGCGACAACCCGCAAGGCGCATTTTATAGTGAAGTCCTGCGCCGTTTCGCACTCAGCAAGCAGGCTGCGGTGTACGAATTCCATATCGGCAGTCACTTGGCTTCGTCCCGTTTGGTGATCAGCAACGAGCACATGCTGATCTGCCTGAAAACGGCTTACGACGAATCCCTGGCGCGCTTCGCCCCGGGTCGGCTGCTGCTGTATAGAGTCATCGAGGAGCAGTTCGCGCAGCCATCGCCGAAGACAATCGAGTTGTACACCAATGCCACCAGCGATCAGAAGGAATGGGCGACGTTTGGCTGCACCATGCAAAACATCCAGATTTTCCGAAGCCCGCTCTACGCCGCGGCGTTCTCCGTGTTGCGAGCGGTAAGACAGAATCTGCGCGGCCCGCGCGACGGAGAACAGGACAGCGATGCAGCGATAGACCCGGTCGAACACCGCAAGAGCATCGCCGACCTGCGCGCGGAACAGTACGACCTTGGTGAATTCTCGGCACAGGATCATCTGGAAACCTCCGCCGACTGGCTGGAACTTCTGGAAACGAACGTGTACGCTGACGACCCGGGCGTACGCCATTATTTCCGCGCCGAAAAGAAATCCCCACAGGTGATCCTGCCCGTAAGACTGACCTCGACAGGACCAATCCGGAGCGTTGACGCGCTGAGCAACTACTACACCTCGCTATATGCGCCACTGGTCAGTCATGATGCCGACCTGCTGATTCTGCGGGATCTGCTTGCCGCCGCTGCGCGAGACCATGGCAACGCGCACGCGATGCACTTTGCCCCGATGGATCCCGAGTCATCGACATTCCATGCGCTACTCACCGGTTTGCGTGCGAATGACTGGATCCCGTTTAGGTTTTTCTGCTTCGGCAACTGGTTTCTCCGCGTCGAGGGGAATTGGGAAGACTATCTCAGGCAGCGCAGTGCCAACCTGCGCAGTGCGATCAGGCGAAGGTGCAGGCGGTTTGCTGCCGACGGTGGCACCTTGCACATCGTCACAAACCCGGAACATGTCGAGAACTCGATCGCCGAATTCCAGGCAATCTACTCGGCAAGCTGGAAAAAACCCGAACCTTATCCTGATTTCGTACCCGCACTGATCCGCCGACTGGCCAGCATGGGGATGCTCCGCCTCGGAATTGCACGCCTCGGGGAACATACCATTGCGGCGCAACTGTGGATCATCGACCGCCAGAAGGCCAGCATCTACAAGGTGGCGTATCACGAGCAGTTTGCGTCCTACTCTCCGGGAACGGTACTCACCGCGCACCTGCTGCAGCACGTCATCGATAAGGACCGCGTCCGGGAGGTAGACTTCCTGATCGGCGACGACCCATACAAACGGATGTGGATGAGTGACCGCCGCGAACGCTGGGGAATCGTTGCCTATAATCCCCATACCCTGATCGGCTGTGCCTTGTTGCTCAAGGAGATCGCTGGGCGTACGGTCAGAGCGGCCGCGGCAGCATTGGGCCGGGTCTGCTTGCCAGCCAGGAGACTTGTCTCCCGAAACAAGGCCACGAAAACAGACAACTGCGACAAGCCACACAAAGGAAGCCGCTGGTGAATAAACCGGAACGAAAAGCCCCCGCACACGCGCCAATGCATCAGTTCCCGGTAAGGGACGGTGTGCTCGTCGTCGGCGGAATACCCCTCCCGCAACTCGCCGCCCGCGTCGGACAGACACCGTTTTACGCCTACGACCGTCAACTGTTGTCACAACGGGTCGCCGAATTACGGACGGCCCTGCCCCCGGGCTTGAAGTTGCACTACGCGATGAAGGCAAACCCGATGCCGGCCCTGGTCGCTCACCTGACCGGGCTGGTCGATGGGATTGACGTGGCGTCGAGCGGCGAACTGAAGGTCGCCCTCGATGCCGGCGCAGATGCTCGGGAAATCAGCTTTGCCGGGCCCGGCAAACGACGCGAGGAACTGCAACAGGCGGTCGCCGCCGGCATCCTGATCAATATTGAATCCTTTCGCGAAGTCTCCGAGCTGGCGGCGATCATTGACCAAACCGGCTACCCGGCACGTGTTGCCGTCCGAGTGAACCCGGATTTCGAACTGAAGAGTTCAGGGATGAAGATGGGCGGTGGCGCCAGACCGTTCGGCGTAGACGCCGAGCGAGTACCCGAGTTGCTGGCCGAGATTGGCCGTTCGGGAATAGGCTTTGAAGGTTTTCACCTCTTTGCCGGATCGCAGAACCTCAAGCCCGACGCCATCGTGGAAGCCCAGGACAAGAGCTTTGAACTCGCGCTGCGGCTCGCACAGTCGGCGCCATCACCGGTGCGTTTCCTCAACCTCGGGGGGGGATTCGGCATCCCCTACTTCCCTGGGGAACAGCACCTCGACCTGGCACCCATCGGCGCCAGACTGGCGACCCTCGTCGAGCGTGCCGCGCAGGCGATGCCCGAAGCCGAAGTGGTGATTGAACTGGGCCGCTATCTGGTAGGAGAAGCCGGCATCTACGTGACACGCATCATCGACCGCAAGGTTTCGCGCGACCACGTCTTCCTGATCAGCGATGGTGGCTTGCACCACCACCTGTCTGCATCCGGCAACTTTGGCCAGGTAATCCGCAAGAACTACCCCGTCGCGATCGGCAACCGGATGACGCCGACCAAATGTGAAACGGTATCGGTAGTCGGCCCACTATGTACACCGCTCGATCTGCTCGCCGACCATATGGAACTGGCCGAAGCTCAACCTGGAGACCTGGTGGTCATTTTCCAGTCAGGCGCTTATGGTTTTACCGCCAGCCCGCAGGCATTTCTTGGCCATCCCCGGTGTGTGGAGGTTCTGGTTTGAGCAGGCAGGGAGCAATCCCGGACAGGCGACCATGACCTCGGAGACGACACCAGCGGGAGCAGAACGCGCGCCTCTGCCGCTCAAGCCGGTACTCGGCTGGACCAGTTTCTCGCGTTCGGAAGAGACTTCGCGCCTACCCAGCATTGACGACATCAAGTACACGGTGATCACCACCAGTGGCCGCGCCGCCATCTATCAGGCCCTGCTGCAACTGCGGCTCGCGCCGGGAAGCGTGGTCCTGGTCCCCACCTACCACTGCCCGACAATGATCGCCCCGGTCATCCTGGCCCATCTCCAAGTGGCTTATTTCGGCCTGCGACCTGACGGCCTGCCGAACCTGGACACCATTGATGCAGCCACCGCAGGGCAAGCCCGGGCGATGATCGTGTCGCATTATTTCGGACTGGCGCGCTCGCTGGCTGAAGTACGCCAGTGGTGCGACGAACATCAGGTGGCACTGATCGAGGACTGTGCCCACTGCTATTTTGGCAATGCCGGTGAGCGGCCGGTCGGGACCTGGGGTGACCTGGCGACGGCCAGTCTGTCCAAGTTCTTTCCGATTCCGGAAGGCGGCATCCTGGCATCGGCCACGCGGCCAATCTCGGCGCTGCCCCTTTCTCCGCAGGGTTTCAAGGCTCAGGTCAAGGCCTGGGTTGATGTGCTGGAACTGGCGACCCAGTATGGACGCCTTGCCGGGATCAACTGGGCATTGGCGGGCCTCTTCGGCATCAAGAATGCCTTCCGTCGCGCCAGCGCGAATGTCGGCAGTGCCGGCCTTTCCGCCGCCGACATGATGAGGTCCTGTGATATGGAACGAAGATCTCAGGGGCCGCTGGCAACCGCAACGACCCTGGCCAGGATCCTGCCGCGCGAACCGATCATCGCCAAACGCCGCCGGAACTTTGCGATCTACGCCCGGCATTTTGCGAATCTGGGAGATAACCCAGAACTTCAGCGCAGCTCTGGCGAAGAAGCCATCCCTTATGTCTTTCCACTGTGGGTCGAGGATCCCGATCGCGTGTATCACGCCTTGCGCGCGCAGGGCCTGGCAGTGTTCCGCTGGGACCGGCTCTGGCCCGGCACGCCGCAACTGGCGGGTGACGTGGGGCCATCCTGGAGCCGGCATGTCCTGCAATTACTCTGCCATCAGGACCTGAGCGCGACCGACATCAACCGTACCGCACTCGCCACGCTGAACCTGTTGTCGAATCCGTCAGCGCCGGCGCCTGCAGTCGCTCGGCAGCATCTCGGCGCATGAGCGCACGCGCGCGTGTTATAGAGAGTCCAGCAGCCTGACCAGCTCGCCGGTTCTCTCCCGGCGCGACGCACGGCGGACCGCTTCAGCATGCGGCAGCTGGATTTCACAGCGCTTTAGTGCGTCAACGAATCTCGCCAGCAGGGCCGCGATGGCTGTCGCCGAGTCGAGAGGGGCAATATCCTTCACCCCTGCCCCGACGAGTGTCGTGGCCGTATCGCCCGCAGGATCGGTGAGGGCGATGATCGGCCGTTGCGCCCGCAGGTACTCGTATATCTTTGCCGGAATCTGCTCGTTACAGCCCGCAGCCTGCATGACCAGCAAACCATCGGCCCGCAGCATCTCGGAGAGGGCTTCGCGGTAGGCCACTGGTGGGCAGCATTCGATGCAATCCGCAACGCCGTGCGTTTGTGCAAGTTGCCTGAGCAACTGGTCATGCCCGGCGGCCCGAAAGCGGATCCGCAGTCCTCCGGCGGCTGGTCCGCCGCTTTCCTTCAAGAGCCGCAAGGCCACCATGAGTTCGGTCGGATCGCGCTCTTCGGGGTAGATCAGCCCACTGTGAAGCAATGTCAGCGTACCGGGATTGATCGGTTCAGACCGTAGCTCGTCAGAGTTGAGCATCGAATAACTCTCTTCATCGTAACCGTTCTCGAGCACGACGATACGTTCGCTGGCCTCCGGATAGCGCTGACGATAGACTCGGGCGGCCCCCGGGGTAGTGAACACGCTGAATCGTGCCTGTCCTACCGCTTCCTTCTCGATGTCCGTGAAACACTGCCAGGTGAGTGGGTCGGCCGGGTAACCCTCCTGCGCCATGGGGTCACGAAAATCCGCCAGCCATGGAATACCCGTACGCCGATGAAGCTCGGCGCCGATCAGGTGCGCTGTGGCGATGGGGTAGGTGGACCAGATGGCATCCGGGCGATAGGTCTTGATCATGCTCAGACCCGCTCGGACGGCATCGATTTTCCAGCTGATCCAGCGGTCAGGCCGCGCCATCGACGCGATATAACGTCCGCCAAGTGCCAGATGACGCGCTGTGTCCAGAGCAAAGGCACGATGCACGACGGTGCCCGCCGGAACATCGGCAAGCAGGTCGGGACTGGTTCGCTCGTAGGCGCGGGCATTGGCTGTGAGCACCAGCGGCTGCCAGCCGAAGTGCGGCAAGTGCCTTACGAACCGCAATGTGCGCTGAATTCCGCTACTGCCCGCCAATGGCGGGAAATGATAGGCGATCATCAGGATGCGTTTCATGCCGGACTCCGGAGGCTTTGCAGTCAGACGACGGCGAGTTCTGGGATTTTCCACGCCTATCGAGGCAGGAGAATGCGTTGGGGTTGCAGGGCGATCCTGACCCGACGCGAGATTGCTTGAAGCCTGTAGAAAAGGCAAGCGGCTAGCGGGCTTCCTCGGGAAATTTCCCCGTATGGCCACCACCGAGACACCGTGCTGCCCCGATGGTGATCCTGCTGCATTAAACGCCCGGGGCGTTCCCTGACACTATTCCCGTAACCGGTAACACCGCCCCCAGCGAACGCGTCAGCCACTCGCTGCGCATGCCGGCGGCCGACACCGCCAGCGCATGCCGAAGGCATCGTTTCGGGTCATTCAGGTGTTGCCCGAAAGTGCCTGGCAGTGCAAGCACGTTGGACAAGGCTGAACACGGCGCAACGCTACACGCTGTTCGGCCTGGCCAACCTAGCAGCCTGTCGGACTTGGAGTAGGGGAAACTGCCAGATTTCACGATGCGGAATGAGCGGGCGGCATTTCGTCGTTTTTCCGGCCTTTTGTACGGTTTCCCCTCGTTTTTCCCTACTGCGGGCGC
>Ga0208938_1000862_pt1 | contig 19644 bp, 19 predicted proteins | sample AD_UKC125_MetaG_FD_184434 | JGI IMG/M metagenome (GOLD analysis project Ga0208938, IMG submission 184434) | Active sludge microbial communities of municipal wastewater-treating anaerobic digesters from USA - AD_UKC125_MetaG (SPAdes) (version 2) | ecosystem: Engineered > Bioreactor > Anaerobic >...
GGTGGGACGCGCCGCCCGCCGCTAGAAAATCTCCAGATCGACGCACAGCCGGTTGCCGCCGGCTTCACGCGCGTTGGCCAGCAATGAGCGGACACGCTCGATAAGCACCGCAGCGTCCTCGCCGGTGCATTCGGTGACGCCGCCGCTGATCGTCAGTGCCGGCTCGCCATCGCCAGGATGGCTGCTTTCGACCATTTCACGCAGTCGTTCCAGGCCGTGCATGGCGTCATTGACGCGTACGTTGGGCAGAATCAGCAGGAACTCCTCGTCGCCAAGTCGGCCCACCATGTCGAATTCGCGCAGGCCCCTGCCGAGCACGCGGCCGACATGAGCCAGCAGGCTTGCAGCCGCCGGCGCGCCGTGTCTCGCGCAGAAATCGGAATAATGGTCGGGGGCAACCAGGGCCAAAGCAAATGGCGTGCCGTAGCGCCGTGCCCGGCGATCTTCGTCGTCGAGCAGGAGTGAGATGTAACGCTCGCTGAAAACTCCGGTGAGCGGGTCGTGCGTCGGCAGCGGCGGGTTTTCGGTGGCCAGCCGGCGGTACTGGCTGAGGTCGGCCAGGGTCAGGAGAACGCGGCGCAGACTGCCTTTCCCGGAAAACACCGGAAAAGCGCTGGCCTTGCACCAGGTGCGCGTGTTCGAGGGATCCCGCCGGATGCCGACGGCGCGCTGGCGAACCGGCTGCCGGGTGTGCACGACCTGCTTTTCGAGGCGGTCGCCAGCGGCCAGCGGCTGGCCATTTTCATCTTCCCAGAGGCCTGGGCCGGCGCCAAGCAGGTGCTCGGCGTGCGCATTGCGCAGGCGCAGCGAGCCGTCTTCGGCGAACACCAGCAAGCCGATGTTCAGGCTGTCGAGCAGCGCGGCGTAGTTTCCGATTTCCGCATCATCGGCACGCAGGTCGACGAGCGGCAGGCGGTATGGGCTGGTGGACATCGACTGAGACGACCCGCACAGGACGATAATCGCATCCTAACCCAAAACTTGGCCGTGCGCTCGCCGCGACGCCCCGGGTGCGTTGCTGCCCTGGAAGAATCCAGGGCAGCGCCGCTCACGCGGCGGCCAGCGCCTGTTCCAGATCGGCGACCAGATCGTCGATATGCTCGATACCGACGGAGAGGCGAATCATCTCTTCGGAGACGCCTGCCTTGGCCATTTCGGCCGCTCCCAACTGGCGATGCGTGGTCGATGCCGGATGGCAGGCGAGCGACTTGGCGTCGCCGATGTTGACCAGCCGGGTGAACAACTGCAGTGCGTCCTGGAAGCGCGCGCCCGCCTCCGCGCCGCTGCAGTCGCTACCCTTGACACCAAAGGTGAGGATCCCGGAAGCCTTGCCGTCCATGTACTTCTGGACCAGTGCATGGTCCGGATGGTCGGGCAAACCGGCGTAATTGACCCATGCCACCTTGGCGTGGCTCTGCAGGAAAGCGGCGATCCTTTCGGTGTTGGCGCAGATGCGATCCATGCGCAGCGGCAGCGTCTCCAGGCCCTGCAGAATCAGGAAGCTGTTCAGCGGCGAGATGGCGGCGCCCATGTTGCGCAGCGGCACCACGCGCGCGCGCCCGATGAAGGCCGCCGGGCCCAGGGCTTCGGTATAGACGACGCCGTGGTAGGATACGTCGGGCTCGTTGAGGCGCTTGAACTTCAGCTTGTGCTCGGCCCACGGGAAGCGGCCGCTGTCGACGATCATGCCGCCGATCGAGTTGCCATGGCCGCCGATATACTTGGTCAGCGAGTGTACGACGATGTCCGCGCCATGCTCGAAGGGGCGGCACAAATACGGCGAGGGAACGGTGTTGTCGACGATCAGCGGCACGCCGTGGCGGTGCGCAATCTCGGCGAGTTGCTCGAAGTCGGTGATGTTGCCGAGCGGGTTGCCGACCGACTCACAGTACAGCGCTTTGGTCTTGCCGTTGATCAGTCTTTCGAAACTGGCCGGATCGGCGTGGTTGGCGAAGCGGACTTCGATGCCGTACTGCGGCAGGGTGTGCGCGAACAGGTTGTAGGTGCCGCCATACAGCGTCGATGCCGAGACGATGTTGTCGCCGGTTTCGGAGATGGTCATGATCGCGTAGGTGATCGCCGCCTGACCCGACGCCAGAGCGAGGCCAGCGATGCCACCTTCCATCGCCGCCACGCGCTTTTCGAGCACATCCTGGGTCGGATTCATGATCCGGGTGTAGATGTTCCCGGCCACCTTGAGGTCGAACAGGTCGGCGCCGTGTTGCGTGCTGTCGAAGGCGTACGAGGTGGTCTGGTAGATCGGTACGGCGACCGCCTTGGTCGTCGGTTCGGGGCTGTAGCCGGCGTGGACGGCAAGCGTTTCGAGTTTCATGCAGCATCTCCCTGAGTAATTGGCGCGGTGTTCGGACGAGCGCCAATCTTAGCACTTCGAAATATAGGTATTGGCGGGCCTGGATGACGGCTGCCGTAGCGGGGAGCCGCGCCGGCCCGGCCGGGCGCGCGCCTGGCGCTGCTCAGCCTTCGCGGTCGGCAGAGGGGCGTGCGCGCAGCCAGTCCGGCAGCTCACGGTCGCCGGCGTTGTCGATGACGTACTGGCGAATCAACTTGCGGACGACCTGTGACGGCGTCAGGTCATGCGCGGCGCAGATCTCCTCGAAGATTTGTTTCTTGCGAGGGTCGATTAGGATCGTGAGGCGTGCGGTGCGATTTTCCATAAGAGTGCGCTGTATGTTAATAAAAGTATCATCAGAATAGTATCAGGAACAAATGGTATTGCTCTCAAATTAAAACGGTAGCAGAATATGGTTCGGTTCGGCCGGGTTCGGCCGGGACAATCACTTGACAAGCCTCGTCTTCCTCGACTGCAAGCGGGTTTTTTCGGGAGGTCTGAACGGCATGATCCTTACCACCAGCGGGTGCCGCCGATCGTGACGGCCGGTGGCTTGCTCGCAGCGACGCGTTGGGTACATCTGGACTGGGTGCTGCTGGTCGTCGCCGCGTGGCTGCTGATCGCGGTGGTCGGCGTGTTTGCCCTGCGCCGCTTGACGCTGGTGGCGAGGGTCCTGTTTCCGGTCGGAGGCGCCGGCGGCCTGGCGCTGCTCGGCATTGCCCTGAGTGCGCTGCAGGGTTCGCCAGAAGTCGCCGTGCTGCCGATCGGATTGCCGCAGTTGCCGTTCCATTTTCGCCTCGACAGCCTGTCGGCGTTCTTTCTGATGGTCATCGGCGGCATTTCGGTGGGCGTCTCGGCGTTTGCCGCCGGGTACTTCCGCAAGGGCGAAGGCACGCCGCCCGGTTTGCTGGCCTTCGAGTATCACCTCTTTCTGGCGAGCATGGTGCTGGTGGTGCTCGCCGACGATGCCTACGCCTTCATGGTGATGTGGGAGACGATGGCCCTGTCCTCGTTCTTCCTGGTCACCGCCAATCACCGCATCGTCGAGATCCAGCGTGCCGGTTACCTCTATCTGCTGGTCGCACATATCGGCGCCATCGGCATCCTGTTGTGCTTCGGCGTGCTGCAGGCGAACAGCGGTGATTATACCTTCGCCAACATGCGCGCCCAGCAGCTTTCCCCGTTCTGGGCGTCGCTGGCTTTCCTGCTGGCGTTGTTCGGTTTCGGCGCCAAGGCCGGCATCCTGCCGCTGCACGTCTGGCTGCCCGAGGCGCATCCCGCCGCACCCTCGCCGGTGTCCGCGCTGATGAGCGGGGTGATGTTGAAGACCGCGATCTACGGAGTGCTGCGCGTTCTCTTCGACCTCCTGCAGACGCCGATCTGGTGGTGGGGCCTGCTGTTGCTGACGGTCGGACTGGCGACGGCGTTGTTCGGCGTCGTTTTCGCGGCGGTACAGGTCGATATGAAACGCCTGCTGGCCTATTCGTCGATCGAGAACATCGGTCTGCTGTTCTCCGGCATCGGTCTCGCGGTCCTGTTTTCCGCCTACGGCATGCAGCCGATGGCGGCGCTGGCACTGACCGCGGTGCTCTACCATGTCGCCGGCCACGCCTTCTTCAAGAGCCTGCTGTTTGTCGGCACGGGCGCGGTGCTGCATGCCACCGGCGAGCGCAATCTCGGCAAGCTGGGCGGACTGATCCGCTACATGCCCTGGGTTGCCTGGCTGATGCTGCTCGGCGTTCTGGCCAGTGCCGGCCTGCCGCCGTTCGCCGGCTTCGTCTCCGAGTGGCTGCTGCTGCAGAGCTTCCTGTTCTCGCCGGGCTTGCCGAGCGCCTTCCTGAACATGCTGATCCCGGTGGTGGCGGCCCTGATCGCGCTGATCGCCGCGCTCGCCGGGTATACCATGGTCAAGTTCTTCGGCGTCATCTTCCTCGGGCAGCCGCGCGAGGAGCGGCTGGCGCGGGCGCATGACGCCAGCGGCTGGGAGCGGCTCGGCATGCTCTGGCTGGCCGCGGGTTGCCTGGTGCTGGGGTTGTGTCCGGTACAGTTCATTGCCGTCATCGATCCGGTGACGCAATTGCTGGTCGGCGTCGGCATGGGCGAGGCGATCGCTGCCGGCAACTGGCTGCTGGTGCCGGTGGCCATCGAGCGCGCGAGTTACGGGCCGGCGATCTTCCTGCTCGGGGTCGCGGCGAGCTTCGCGCTGGCTTTCCTGCTGGTGCGCCTGCTGTACCACGGCCGTCTGCGCCGCGCGGCGCCCTGGGATTGCGGATATCCGTGGCAGAACGCGCGCATGCAGGATACCGCCGAGGGTTTCGGTCAACCCATACGCCAGATCTTCGAACCCTTCTTCCGCATGCAGCGGGAACTGCCGAGTCCGTTCGACGCGGCCCCGCACTATCGCGTCAGCGTCGGCGACCATTTCTGGCACTGGCTGTACCTGCCGCTGGCCGCCCTCGTCGAGCGACTGGCGCGGCTGATCGGACTGCTGCAGCAGGGGCGGATCGCGGTGTACCTGCTCTACAGCTTCGTCACCCTGATGATCGTGCTGGCGGTGGTCAAACAATGACCGGCCTCGGTGCTTTCTCGCAACTGCTGGAAATCGTCATGGCGCTGTTGCTGGCGCCCTTGCTCGGCGGCTGGATCAACCAGTGGCGCGCCTGGCTGCAGAACCGCTCGGCGCCGGGCCTGCTGCAGCCCTACCGGATGCTGCACAAGCTGTTCAATAAGGAATCGGTGGTCGCCGAGCACGCCTCGCCACTGTTTCGCGGCGCACCGTACATCGTCTTCGGTTGCATGGCGCTGGCCTGCGCGATCATTCCGACGCTGTCAACGGATCTGCCACTGTCGCCGGCAGCCGATGCGATTGCGCTGGTCGGCCTGTTCGCTCTGGCGCGGGTGTTCATTTCGCTGGCGGCGATGGATGTCGGCACCTCGTTCGGCACGCTCGGCGCCCGGCGCGAGATGCTGATCGGCTTCCTTGCCGAACCGGCGTTGCTGATGGTGCTGTTTTCGGCTTCGCTGATCTCGAAGTCGACTTCGCTGACGACCATCGTCGAAACCCTGGCGCATCGCGACCTGGCCATCTATCCGAGTCTGGCGCTCGCCGGCGTGGCGTTCACCATGGTCTCCCTGGCCGAAAACGCGCGCGTGCCGGTGGACAACCCGGCGACCCATCTCGAACTGACGATGATTCACGAGGCGCTGATCCTCGAATACTCGGGACGTCACCTGGCTCTGCTCGAATGGGCCGCGTGCCTGAAACTGTTCGCCTACTCGTGCATCGGCCTGGCGCTGTTCTTCCCCTGGGGCATTGCCGAGGCCGAGGCGCCGCTGGCGCTACTGCTGGCGATGCCGGTGCTGATCCTGAAACTGGCGATCGGTGGCGCGCTGCTCGCCCTGCTCGAAACCCTCAGTGCCAAGATGCGCATCTTCCGCGTGCCGGAGTTTCTGGCCACCGCATTTCTGCTGGCGGTGATCGGCATGCTGGTCAACATCCTGCTGGGCGGGTGAGATGACCGAACTCGTCGGACAACTGATCAACCTCCTGGCGGCGATCCTCCTGATGCTGTCGTTCGCGATGATCTCGCAGCGGCGAATCCTGTCGCTGATTCACCTGTTTACGGCACAGGGGGCGACCCTGGTGGCGGCGACGGTGCTGGTCGGCTACGCCACGCAGCAACCGCACCTCTACATTTCGGCGGGCATCACGCTGTTGCTCAAGGTGATCGCCATCCCGCTGCTGCTGCATCGCGTCATCACGCGTCTCGATGTGCGCTGGGACGTCGAGACGCTGATCAATATCCCGATGACGATGATCATCGGTATCGCGCTGGTGATCTTTGCCTTCAACCTGGCGCTGCCGATCTCCAAGCTGTCGGTCAGCCTGGCCCGCGGCACGCTCGGCATCGCACTGGCCTGCGTGCTGCTTTCGTTCATGATGATGATCACCCGCTCGAAAGCGGTGCCGCAGGTAATCGGCTTCCTGTCGATGGAGAACGGGCTGTTCTTCGCCGCCACCTCGGCCACCTACGGCATGCCGATGGTCGTCGAACTCGGCATCGCCCTCGACGTCCTGGTCGGGATCCTGATCCTCGGCGTGTTCCTGTTCCATATCCGTGAACAGTTCGACAGCCTGGACATCAGCCACCTCGAAAAGCTCAAGGAAGACTGAATTGGCGACGCTGTTTTTCGTTCTCGGCATCCCCTTGCTCGGCAGCTTCGTTCTCGCCCTGAGCGGGCACCGCGACGCCGGACGCGAGATCAATGTTGCCTTCAGCCTGGGGACCTTCGTCGCCACTTGCGTGCTCACCACCGAGGTCATCGCCGGCGGTCCGCTCTTCGCCTGGAATCGCGAGTTCTACATCGATCCGCTGAACGTCTTCCTGGTCACCCTGACCGCCTTCGTCGGCCTCACCACCGCCATCTTCTCGCGCCCCTACATGCGTGTCGAACGCGATCACGGCAAGATGACGCCGAATCGCATGCGCCTCTACCACAGCATGTATCAATTGTTCAGCTTCACCATGCTGATCGCGCTGACGACCAACAATCTGGGGATCCTGTGGGTGGCGATGGAGGCGGCGACGCTGACCACCGTCCTCCTGGTCAGCGTCTATCGCACACCGGCGAGCCTGGAGGCGGCCTGGAAATACTTCATCCTCTGCGGCGTCGGTATTGCGCAGGCGCTGTTCGGGACCGTGCTGCTGTACATGGCGGCGGAAAAGGTCATCGGCACCGAGGGGGGCGCCTTGTTATGGACCAATCTCGACGCGGTCAAGGCGCAGCTCGACCCGGCCATCATCACCCTCGCGTTTGCCTTCCTGTTCATCGGCTACGGCACCAAGGTCGGCCTGGTGCCGATGCACAACTGGTTGCCGGATGCGCACGCCGAGGGCCCGACGCCGGTTTCGGCGGTGCTCTCGGGCTTGCTGCTCAACGTCGCGGTGTATGCCCTGCTGCGCTGCAAGGTGCTCACCGACGGCGCGCTGCATAGCCAACTCGCGGGTCAACTGATGATCGCCTTCGGCCTGCTGTCGGTGCTGGTGGCGGCCTTCTTCCTGTCGCGGCAGAAAGACGTCAAGCGCATGTTCGCTTATTCGTCGATCGAACACATGGGGCTGATCACTTTCGCCTTCGGCATCGGCGGACCGATCGCCAACTACGCCGGGCTGCTGCACATGACCGTGCATTCGCTGATCAAGTCGGGCATCTTCTTTGCGGTCGGGCACGCGACGCAAAAGGCCGGGACGCAGAACATGGCCGACATCCGCGGCCTGATCAAGGTCAGCCCGACCGTCGGCTGGGGCTTGATGCTCGGCTCGCTGGCGATCCTCGGCATGCCGCCCTTCGGCGTCTTTGCCAGCGAATTCCTGATTCTCACCACCGCCATGCGCGAGCAGCCGTGGGCCACCCCCTTCCTGCTGCTGGCGCTGGGCGTCGCCTTCGCCGCCGTGTTCAGCCGCGTGCAGCCGATGGTCTTCGGCGAAACGTCGGTCAGGCCCCTGGCGCACCCCCCGGCACTGCTGCCGGTGTTTGCGCACCTTGGTCTGGGTCTCATGCTGGGCCTGTATATCCCGCCGTACCTGGACGACTGGTATCGTCAGGCGGCGCGAATGATGGGAGGTTGAGGGGTGCTGATCGCCGACCTGAGTCTGGATGTCGAACGCCTGCCGGTGGCGCTGCCGATGTGGCGTGCCACGGTCCGCGCCGAGACCTGGCGGGTGGTCGCCCAGACGCTGTCCACGGCCGGCGGACGGCTGTTGTCCCTGTGGGGCTCCGATCGCCGCCGCGGCGCCGCCGGCGGGCTGGTCGTCTCGGCGGCCTATGTTCTTGCCGACGGCCTGCTGTGGCTGGATCTGCCGCTTGGCGAACGGAACCCGGGCTATCCGGACGTGGCGCCGTTTTTTCCCTGCGCGGCGCGCATGCAGCGCGCGGCAGCGGACTTGCTGGGGGTGAGCGCCGAAGGGGCCGCCGACCGGCGCGGCTGGCTCGACCACGGCGCCTGGCCGGTGCAGGGGTTTCCGCTGCGCCGGGAAGGGGGCGCGGCCACCCCGCTGCCGGCAGAACCCTTGGGCGCACCAGAGTATGCCTTCGTGCGTGTCGAAGGCGACGGTGTGCACGAGATCCCCGTCGGACCGGTACACGCCGGCATCATCGAACCGGGGCACTTCCGCTTTGCGGTAGTTGGCGAGAAATTGCTGCGCCTGGAGCAACGCCTGGGGTACACGCACAAGGGCGTCGAAAAGCGCTTCACCGATCTGCCGCCACTGCAGGCGCATCGCCTGGCCGGACGGATTTCCGGCGATTCGACGGTGGCTTACGCCTGGGCCTGTTGCATGGCTCTGGAATCGCTCGCCGGTGGCGAGATCTCCGAGCGGGCGTGCTCGTTGCGGGCGCTGCTGCTCGAGCGCGAACGCGTGGCCAACCATCTCGGCGACCTCGGCGCACTCGGCAACGACGCCGCCTTCGCCTTCGGACTGGCGCAGTTCTCGCGACTCAGGGAAGACTGGCTGCGCCTGTCGCAGGAGGCCTTCGGACATCGCCTGATGATGGACTGCGTGGTGCCCGGCGGCGTCGCGTCGGATATTGACGCTGTGATGGCCGATCGTCTGTCACGCCAGTGCGACGTGATCGAACGCGAAGTGCTGGAATTGCGCCAGGTGTACGACGGGCATGCCGGTTTGCAGGACCGTTTCATGACCACCGGGCGGGTGACGCCGGAACTCGCCGCCCAACTCGGGCTCACCGGCCTCGCCGGCCGCGCCAGCGGCCAGGACACCGACCTGCGCCGCGACCAGCACTGGCCCCCGTATGACCGGCTGCAGGTGCGCATCGCCACGCGTCGCGATGGCGACGTCGCGGCGCGCGTCGGCGTGCGTTTTGACGAGGTGCTCGAATCCCTGCGCCTGCTGCGCTTGCTGCTCGCCGGGCCTGGCGCCGGCGCCGCGCGCAGCGCACTGTGCTGGCCGGCGCAGGCCGCGTTTGGCGCCGGCTGGGTCGAAGGCTGGCGCGGCGAAGTTTTCGTCGCCATCGAGTGGGACGGCGAGCGTGGCGCCATCCGTCGCTGCCACGTTCACGATCCCTCCTGGCAGAACTGGCCGGTGCTCGAACACGCGGTGATCGGCAACATCGTCCCCGACTTTCCGCTGATCAACAAGTCCTTCAACCTCAGCTACTCGGGACACGACCTCTGATGTGGCGCATCCTCAGACAGATCGCACGCCACGGCATTTGCAGCGAGGCTGCGCCCGCGTGCAGCGACGACCTGCGCGTGCAAGGCGACGCGATCCAGCACGAACTGCTGGCCATTCTCGGCCGGGCGCTGGCCATTCGCCAGGTCGATGCCGGTTCCTGCAACGGCTGCGAGCTCGAAATCAACGCCCTGAACAATCCCTACACCAATCTCGAAGGTCTGGGCATCAAGTTCGTCGCCAGCCCGCGCCACGCCGATCTGCTGCTGGTTACCGGACCGGTGACGCGCAACATGGCAGAGGCCTTGCGCCGGACCTATGACGCTACCCCGGCGCCGAAACTGGTCGTCGCCGTCGGCGACTGCGGCTGCGACGGCGGTATCTTCGGCGAGAGCTACGCGACTTGCGGTCGCGTGGCCAATGTCATTCCGGTCGATGTCGCGGTGCCCGGCTGCCCGCCGCCGCCGCTCGAGATCCTGCGCGGGATTCTGACGGCGGTGCGCCGCTGTCGGGCGCCGTCGGCCTGAAGGCGGGCGGCTGACGCTCCTCTCGATTGCTTCGGGATCGGAGCTTCAGACGTTGTCCTGCTCAGGCCGAGACGAACACAGCGATCTCCAGCGGAACGCGCCAGTACGGCTTCGGTTTCCGGATGCACTGCTGATACCACTCCAGGGCTCGCGAGTAATAAGCTTGGCATTTCTTCTTATTTGTCCATTCCGGCCGGGGAGTTCGTGGCCATTGTCGGCCGCAGCGGCTGTGGCAAGAGCACCCTGCTGCGCCAGCTGGCGGGGCTGGACACGTTTTGCGGTGGCGCCATCAGCCTCGACGATCAGCCACGCGACAGCCTCGGCGACGAGGTGCGGATCATGTATCAGGAGGCGCGTTTGCTGCCCTGGCGGACGGTGATCCAGAACGTCGCCCTCGGACTGCCGGGCCAGCGGGCGGAGGTGCGAGCGCGCGCCGAGGAGACGCTGGCGCAGGTGGGCCTTGCCGACCGCGCCGACGAGTGGCCGAGCCGTCTTTCCGGGGGCCAGCGGCAGCGCGTCGCGCTGGCGCGCGCGCTGATCCATCGCCCGCGCCTGCTGCTGCTCGACGAACCCCTGGGAGCCCTGGATGCCCTGACGCGCATCGAGATGCAGCGCCTGATCGAGCAGATCTGGAGGCAGCACGCGTTCACCGCGGTGCTGGTGACGCACGATGTCGCCGAGGCCGTGGCGCTGGCCGATCGCATTCTGCTGATCGAGGACGGGCGTATCACCTTCGACGAGGTGGTCGAGTTGCCACATCCGCGCGAGCACGGCGAAACGCGCTTCGCGGCCCTGGAAAACCGTGTTCTCAAGCGTCTGATGGGCGTGCAGGAGTGCCATATCGGCAAGCCCCCCTTGCGCGCGCGGGTGGCCGGGGTCGTCGGCGACAAGCAGATTCTGCGCAAGTACGGATCCTGACGCCGCCCGCTGCGCGCCAAGGTGCAGCGCAAAGCCGAGTTTCCTGCCCTGATCCTTGCGGCAGATCGATATCCCCCGGCGCTGATTTGCATCTGCAAATATCTTCGTTCTGTTCCGGCGCCTGGCCCCATACATTGAGTCCTTGAACTTTCGGAACTCAATTGCCATGGCAGCCCTGATCATTGGTGGCGACCGCGTCGCGGTCTACATGAACTACCTGCAACGCCTGGGATACGCCACGATCCGGCACTGGAACGGGCGCAAGAAGAGCGAATGCCACCGCCAGATACCGGTAGACACCAGCCTGGTGGTCATCCTCATCGACCACGTCAATCACGGCCTGGCGAAGAAGACGCGGCGCACGGCCAATGAAATGCGCGTGCCCATTGTCTTCAGCGGCAGCGGCGTGGGGCAACTGGGCGAGGCGATGGCGAGCCTCCGGGCCTGAAATCGGGTATCACCTGGCCTGATCCGTTGCGGCGCTTTTGGCCTGTCCTGCGGCCTTCGAACCGCCCCTGGGACATGACCCCTGGCACTGCGTACACCTTCGACTTTCCCGGTTGGCCGTCATATACCGATATAGAAAAAGGGTCGTTCGGACGGCACCTACCGCCTGCTAGTCTGCGCGCCATTGCCCCCGCCGAGGAAATTCGAATCGGGTGCGCAAGTATGGCTGCCGCCGCGTGTCGCGATTCGCTTCGGGTCCCGGGCAGGGCGGCGTCCGATCTGACTACTGGAGAATCAACATGAACCTGCGCAATAAAATCCTGGCCGCCGTGCTGGCACTCGTGGCTTTCGTCGGCGGTACAGCCCATGCCGATCAACTGGCCGACATCAAGAAGAAGGGTGAGATCGTCGTCGGCGTTCTCGGCACCGATGAGCCAAACAGTTTCATTGACCCGAAAACCCGCGAGATCGTCGGTTACGACGTTGATCTGGCGAAGGCGATCGCCAGGAAGCTCGGCGTCAAGCTGACGCTCAAACAGCTCGCCGTCGCCGCCCGCGTTCCGGAACTCGAACAGGGCCGCGTCGATCTGCTGGCCGCCTCCCTGACCCACAACAAGGAACGTGAAGCCAAGATCGATTTCTCTCTGACCACTTTCATCACCGGTCAGAAGGTCCTGGTGCGCAAAGACAGCAACATCACCAGCGTGCCGCAATTGGCAGGCAAGAAAGTGCTGACGGTGAAAGGCGGGACGCAGGAGCCGAACCTGCGCAAGGCCGTTCCAACCGCCGAGGTGGTGACCTTCGAGACCACCGGTCAGGCTTTTGTCGCACTGCAGCAAGGCAAGGGCGTCGGTTACGTCAACGACGAGGTGTCGATCCTGGCCGACTACGCCAAGCTCGGTCCCGCCCAGAAGGACTTCCTGATTCTTCCTCAGAATCTCAGCATCGAGCCGCTGGCACTCGGCATCAGGAAAGGCGAGCCGGCGTTGAAGAAAGTGGTCGACGACACCCTGCGCGAACTCGAGAAATCCGGTGAAGCCGAAAAGCTGTTCTTCAAGTGGTACGGGAACGATTCAAAGATCAAGTTCCAGGTGCGTCCCTTCAAGATCGAAAGCGACAAGGTCGATAGCTGAGCTGTTCTTCCGGCCCCATTGCCCTTCCGTCCCTGGGCGATGGGGCTACCGCTCTCTACGTCTCTCTCTGCGCTGACGACATGACGCCGATCTTCGACCTCAACCTTCTGCTGACCGGCACCTATCACGACTGGCTTCTCTCTGGGCTGATAACCTCCCTCAGTCTGACCGGAATCAGTCTGGCACTGGCGCTGCATCTGGCCATCATCATCGCGCTCGTTCGTCTTTCGCCGGTGAAGTTGCTGCAATGGTCTGGTTTCGCCTTCGTCGAAGCAATCCGCAACGTTCCCTTGCTGGCGCACATGCTGTTCTGGTACTTCGGCGCCCCCGAACTGCTGCCGACGGCGCTGCGCGAATGGCTTTACGCTCGCAACGTCGAGGCCACCAGCGCCATCATTGCCCTGACGCTCTACACCGCCGCCTACATGTCGGAAGATGTGCGCAGTGGCATCCGCTCGATTCCCGGCCAGCAGTTCGAGGCGGCGCGCGCGCTCGGTTTCAGTTTCGTCGCCAGCATGCGACTGGTGGTGCTGCCGCAGGCACTGCGCGTCACGATTCCGCCGCTGATTTCGCAGACGCTCAACCTCTGGAAGGATACCAGCATCGCCACCGTCATCGGCGTCGCCGAACTGATGTATCAGGCAGCCAAGGTGGAAAGCGCCAGTTTCCGCAGCTTTGAGGCTTTCGCCTTTGCCTCGGCCTGCTATCTCGGCATGTCGCTCCTGATCACCGGCGCGGCAGCCTGGTATCAGGGCCGCTTCCCGGTGCGCGCGGCGTGATCGAACTGATCGACACCTACTGGCTGTATTTCCTGGTCGGCCAGTATCCGCATGGGCCGCTCGGCGGCCTGGCACTGACGCTGATCCTTGCCGTGCTCGGCCTGCTCTTCGCCTTTCCTCTCGGGCTGGTCTTTGGTATCGCCCGGGTCAGTCCCTGGCGAAGCGTACGCTGGCCGGTGAGCGCGCTGATCCAGATCGTGCGCGGCACGCCACTGCTGATGGTCGTCTTCTGGGCCTATTTTTTCCTGCCCAGCCTGACCGGGCAGAATACCGACCAGTTCTGGACCATGCTGGTTGCCCTGGTGGTGTTCGACGCCGCCTATCTGGCCGAGATCATCCGTGCCGGCATCCAGGCCCTTGGCAAGGGCCAGACGGAAAGCGCACGCTCGCTCGGCTTCAGCTATCTGGTCGCGATGCGGCTGGTGATCCTGCCGCAGGTGGTGCGCAACATGCTGCCCTCGCTGGTCAACCAGTTCGTTTCGACGATCAAGGAGACGTCGCTCGGTTACATCATCGGCTTGACCGAAGTCTCGTTCATCGCTACCCAGATCAATACCCAGGTGCTGACCAGGCCGGCCGAAGTGTATCTGCTGCTCGGCCTGACCTATTTCATTCTCTGCTTCGGCCTCTCGCGCTTTGCATTCTGGCTGGAGCGCCATCTCCAACAACGCACGATGGCAAAGGCACATGCATGATCCAGATCGAAAAAGTCAACAAGTGGTATGGCGGTTATCACGCCCTGGTGGACGTCACGGAAAACGTCGCCAAGGGTGAGGTGGTGGTCGTTTGCGGCCCATCGGGATCAGGAAAGTCGACCCTGATCCGCACGCTCAACCGACTGGAGCCGATCCAGTCCGGGCGCATCGTCATCGATGGCGTGGACGCGCACGGCGCGCGCGTCAAACTCAACACCTTCCGCTCGCACATCGGCTTCGTTTTCCAGCAATTCAACCTGTTTCCGCATATCACCGTCCTCGAGAACTGCACGCTGGCGCCAACCCGCCTGCGCGGACTCAAGCCGGCCGAAGCACGCGACGAGGCGCTGACTTTGCTCGACCGCGTCGGGCTGGCCAGCAAGGCGCGCGCCTATCCCGGCGAACTGTCCGGTGGCCAGCAGCAGCGAGTCGCCATTGCCCGTGCCCTGGCCATGCGGCCACCGCTGATGCTTTTCGACGAACCGACCAGCGCGCTGGACCCCGAGATGGTCGGCGAGGTCCTGCTGGTGATGCGCGACCTTGCGCGCGACGGCATGACCATGGTCTGCGTGACACACGAGATGGGTTTTGCCCGCGACGTCGCCGACCGGGTGCTGTTCATGGACGCGGGCAGGGTCCTCGAACGCGCCGTGTCCAGCGACTTCTTCGCGCGGCCGGAGCATCCGCGGCTGCGGCAGTTTCTCTCTGACATCCGGACACCGTTCCCGGTAGCGGCCTGACCGCCACGCCGCGCTCGATCGCCTGATCGCGGCGGGTTCCTCCGGAGTGCGAACGGGCCAGCGCAGGGGGTGGTTCGCGCATAAGCAAAGCAGAGAATCTTCGTTCGTCCGGTGTCGGCGGCTCCCTACAATCTTCCCCTTTGATCAGGAGAAGCCGCAGATGGCAACAGACAACAGCAGGCAGCGCATGAGCGCTTCCGAGGCGTTCGTCGAGACGCTGGTGGCCAACGGGGTGAAGGATGTCTTCGGAATCGTCGGCTCGGCCTACATGGATGCCCACGACCTTTTTCCGCTGGCCGGCATCCGCTTCGTCTCGGTGGCCCACGAGCAGAATGCCGCGCACATGGCCGACGGCTACGCCCGCGCGACCGGCCGGCACGGCGTGTGCATCGGACAGAACGGGCCGGGGGTCACCAACTTCGTCACCGCCATTGCCGCAGCCTATTGGGCGCATTCGCCGGTGGTGGCGATCACCCCCGAAGCCGGCAGTCTGACGGCGGGCCTCGGCGGTTTTCAGGAAACCGAGCAGTTGCCGATCTTTTCGAAGATCACCCGCTGGCAGGCCCAGGTCAACAGTCCGCAGCGCATCGCCGAACTGACCGGGCGTGCCTTCCACTACGCGCTGCACGAGCGTGGCCCGACGCAGGTCAACATTCCACGCGATCACTTCTATGGCGAGATCGAGACGGCGATTCCGCAGCCCTTTGCGGTGAACCGTGGTGCCGGCGATCGCCAGGCGATCGCGGCGGCGGCGCGGCTGCTCGCCGATGCCCGCTTTCCGGTGATCATCGCCGGCGGCGGTGTCGGCATCGCCGAAGGGGTCGGCGAACTGCAGCGCCTGGCCGAGCATCTCTCGGCGCCGGTGGTCAACTCCTACCTGCACAACGACACCTTCCCGGCCAGCCATGCGCTGGCCGCCGGTCCGCTCGGCTACCAGGGCTCGCAGGCGGCGATGAAACTGCTTGCCCGGGCCGATGTGGTGCTGGCCCTGGGCACCCGCCTCGGTCCGTTCGGCACGCTGCCGCAATACGGGCTCGACTACTGGCCGCAGGCGGCCAAGATCATCCAGGTCGATAGCGAACTGCGGGTTCTCGGTCTGGTCAAGCCTGTTGAGCTCGCCATCAATGGCGATGCCCGGGCCGCGGCGGCGGCGATCGGCGAAGAACTGCGCCGCCTGCAGGGCGAGCCGCCGCGCAACGTCGAGCGCATCGCCACGATTGCCGCCGAAAAAGCGGCCTGGGCCGCGACGCTGGCGAGTCAGGCCGGTGCCAACGAACCTGGCCGCGTCGATCCGCGCCGCGCGCTGGCGGCGCTGTCCAGGGCGCTGCCGGCCACGGCCATGGTCGCCACCGACATCGGCAACGTCTGTTCGGTCGCCAACAGCTACCTGCATTTCGAGCATGCCAGTTCCTTCTTCGCCGCGATGGCCTTCGGCAACTGCGGCTACGCCTATCCGACGGCGCTGGGCGCCAAGGTCGGGCGACCCGACCGACCGTCCGTCGCCTACATCGGTGATGGCGCCTGGGGCATGAGCCTGACCGAGGTGATGACCGCCGTGCGTGAGCGCATTCCGGTAGTGGCGGTGGTCTTCGAAAACGGCCAGTGGGGTGCCGAAAAGCGCAACCAGATCGACTACTTCGACAGCCGCTTCCTGGGCACCGAACTGGAGAACCCGAATTTCGCCGAAGTGGCGCGCGCCATGGGCGCGCAGGGCAGCACCGTCGAGCACGAGGATCAGGTCGGCGACGCGCTGCTGGCGGCGATTGCCTCGAATCAGCCGACGGTGATCAATCTGCGCCTGACGCAGGCCCTCGGCGACCCTTTCCGCCGTGACGCCTTCAAACCGCCGCGGCGACTGCTGGCCAAGTACGCTGCTTACAGCGCCAAGGGCTGAAAGGGCTTCAAACGACAAACCCGCCCGCTGTCAGTGGTGGCCCAGTTCCCGCCAGGGAGCCAGGCGACGCGACAGCGCGCGCAGCGAGAGTTCGAGCGCGAAGGCGATGAGGGCGATGACCGCGATGCCCAGGATCACCACGTCGGTGACCAGGAACTGGGCGGCCGATTGCACCATGAATCCCAGGCCGCTGGTCGCCGCGACGAGTTCCGCGGCGACCAGCGTGGACCAGCCGGTCCCCAGACCGATGCGGATACCGGTCAGGATGTCGGGGACGGCGCTGGGCAGCACCACGAAACGGAGCAACTGCCAGCGCGTCGCGCCCAGCGACTGTGCGGCGCGCAGACGGTTCTGCGAGACCTGGCGCACGCCGCCGGCAGTGGCGATGGCGATTGGTGCGAAGATCGCCAGGAAGATCAGCAGCACCTTGGACAACTCGCCGATCCCGAACCAGATGACGATCAGCGGCAGGTAGGCGAGTGGCGGTACCGGCCGATAGAGTTCGATCAGCGGGTCCAGCATGCCCTGCGCGATGCGCGAGAGGCCGATCGCGATCCCGGTCGGAATGGCCAGCACGACCGCCGAGAGCAGCGCGCAAACCACGCGCCCCAGGCTTGCCGCCAGATGTTGCCAGAGGGTCGAGTCCATGAATCCGGTGGTGGACACCAGCCAGAACTTGCTGAGCACGGCCTGCGGCGAGGGCAGGAACAGCGGCGCGATCAGACCGGCAGTGGTCGTTGACCACCATACCAACAGCAGAACGGCGATGGTCAGTGCGCTGATGCCATTGACGCTGGACAGACTGCCGCGCAGGCCCGCCGGCCTGTCGTTGCGCTCACTGGCAGAGGTGGGGAACGCCGATGACTGCGAATCGGCGTCGATGCTCATTTCGATGGGCGTCATGCGCTGCTGACCTCGCGTTGGGCAAAGACCAGTGAGAGAACGTGTTCACGGGTTTCGATGAAGCTTCTATCGGATTTGATGCTGCGTGCGGATTCACCTTCGGCATGACGCCGGCCGAAATCGACCTTGATCCGTTCGGCAATCCGGCCAGGCCGTGGCGAGAGCAGGATCAGGTCGGTGGCCAGAAACACGGCCTCTTCGAGGTCATGGGTGATGAGAAAGATTTGCTTGCGGGTCTTTCGCCACAGACGCAGCAGCAACTCCTGCATCTGTTCGCGGGTGAAGGCATCGAGAGCGGCGAAAGGTTCATCGAGCAGCAGGACGCGCGGGTCGGCAGCCAACCCGCGCGCCAGCCCCACGCGCTGCCGCATGCCGCCGGAAAGCTGCCAGATGGGGTGCGTCTCGAAGCCTTCAAGATCCACCAGTTGCAGCGTCCGGCGGGCGATGGCCTCGCGCTGCGCGCGCGCCATGCCGCGCAACTGCAGACCGAAGGCGACGTTGTCCAGAACATTCAGCCAGGGCAACAGGGCATCATCCTGAAACACCACCCCGCGTTCTGCCGACGGGCCGCGGACCAGCCGATCGTCGAGCAGGATCTGCCCACTCGTCGGCTGCAGGAAACCGGCCAGCAGGTTGAGCAAGGTCGTCTTGCCGCAACCCGAGGGGCCGAGGGCGACCACCAGTTGCTCCGGGCCGATGACCAGTGAAACCTCCTCCAGGGCCGCCACACCCGCAGCCGAGCCCGGGTAGTGAACGGTCACCTGGTCAATGACGAGAGTGGACATGCCGGATGCGCTCGTGCTGGCCGGGGCCACTACTTGACGGCGGCGACGGAACCCGCCTTGACGACGTAGGCATTCGAAACGAAGGGGGCGTAGTCGCTCTGCACGCTATCGACCTTGCCCTGTTCCTTGAGGAAACCGGCGGTATCGGCGAGGGCCTTGACCGTCGGTTTGCCGAGCAGTTCGGTCTGCTGTTTGGCCAGCGGGAAGACGTTGCCTTCGAGCAGGCCGGCAATGTCTTCCTTCTTGGCGCCAGTGACGCGCACGACCTTGTCGAGGTTGTCGGCGTTGCCGACCCAGGCTTTCGGATTGGCGTGGTAAGACGCGTAGGCATCGAGGGTCACGCGCGCAAACTTGCTGACGAAATCCGGATTCTTCTCGGCAAAATCCTTGCGCACGATCCAGCCGTCAAACGTCGGCGCCCCCCATTTGCCGACATCCGCGGAAGTCGCCAGCACCTTGCCGCTTTCCTTGGCCTTGCCGAGGGCGGGGTCCCAGACGTAGGTGGCGTCGATGTCCCCGCGCTGCCAGGCGGCGGTAATCTCCGGCGGCCGCAGGTTGATGATCTGGACCTTGCTCGGGTCGATCTTCCAGTGCTTGAGTGCGGCCAGCAGGCTGTAGTGGCCGGTCGACACAAAGGGTACCGCCACCTTCTTGCCGATCAGGTCTTCGGGTTTGGCAATCTTGCTGCCATTGCGCACCACCAGCGCTTCGGAAGCGCCGAGCTGGGCGGCGATCAGAAAGGTGACCACCGGCAGCCCCTTGCTGGCGGCGGCGGCGATCGGGCTTGATCCGACGTAGCCGATCTGCACGTCACCCGAGGCGATGGCGGTGAGCACTTCGGCGCCGGCGTCGAACTTGCGCCAGTTGATTTTGGCACCGGTCGTCTTTTCGAACAGACCGTCGGCCTGGGCCACCTTTGCCGGATCGCCCCCGGTCTGGTAGGCGATGGTGACCTCGTCGGCGGCGATGGTGATGCCCGAAAACACCAGCAGTGCCAGGGCGGCGAGTGTGAAACGTCGATGGATGTGCATGTCGCGTGACCTTCCGGGAGGGTGAATGAGAGGCCGCAATGTAGCAAACGCGCAATGCCGCCCGGAACGAAGAAAGCTGCATATGCAAATCAGCCGTGCCGGAATATGTTCAGCAGAAGAAGCTCTCAAGAAACACAATTTATCTCCATGATTGATTGAATGATTCCAGGCGGGTTGACGGATAGGGGAACCAGTTGCATGCCGAGTTTTTCGGCACGCTTGGTGAGGTGATGCATGACGCGTTGGCGA
>Ga0208938_1000863_pt1 | contig 19629 bp, 26 predicted proteins | sample AD_UKC125_MetaG_FD_184434 | JGI IMG/M metagenome (GOLD analysis project Ga0208938, IMG submission 184434) | Active sludge microbial communities of municipal wastewater-treating anaerobic digesters from USA - AD_UKC125_MetaG (SPAdes) (version 2) | ecosystem: Engineered > Bioreactor > Anaerobic >...
TAAATAAGAAAAGGATTAAAAGATTATCTAAAGGATACCACTACTATACTTATAGCCCAAAGGATAACTTCTGTAATGGATGCAGATAAAATCCTTGTAATGGATGGAGGTAGAATAGTAGGATTAGGGAACCATAATGAGCTTATAGACAATTCTCAAGTTTATAGGGATATCTATCATTCTCAGATGGGGAGGGAGGTGGAATATATTGGATCCTAGACGTAGAAGAACACCAGCAGGTATTTCAGGTGGAAGACGAGCTATTATGCCTGTAGAGAAAGCAAAGGATATTAGATATACATTGAATAGGCTATGGGATTTTTTTAGGAAAGAGAAAATAGGACTGTCTGCTACCTTTTTATTGGTATTAACCTCAGGAATATTGGGACTACTTGTTCCCTTTCTCATAGGAAAGGCTGTAGATGCAATATTTCCTGGGCCTAATCTTGTAGAGTTTGGAAGATTAAAGTTTATATCAGCTCTATTGTTATCAATATATATATTGGACGGTATAATAACCTTTTTACAGGAATATATAGTAGCTGGAATTGCTCAAAAGGTGGTACATGATATTAGGAAAAACTTATTTAGTAAACTTCAATCCCTGCCAATAGTATTCTTCGATACCCATACCCATGGAGAACTGATGAGCAGACTTACTAATGATGTAGACAATATTAGTAATACCATATCCCAATCTACAGTTCAATTTATGGCTTCTGTGGTAAATATCATAGGTTCCTTGATTATGATGATACGTTTAAGTGGATTGATGACTATAGCCAGTTTAATAACTGTACCTATGGTATATTTTTTAACTAAGACCATTGCTAAAAAGACTAAGATATTGTTTAAAGAGCAACAGGAAGCCTTGGGATTGCTAAATGGACATATTGAGGAAACTATAGGGGGGATCCATGTAGTAAAGGCATTTAACAAGGAAGACAAGGTGGTAGATGAATTTATACGGCAAAACCATATATTAAAGGAAATTGGAGTGAAAGCCCAGATTTGGTCAGGTTTTATCATGCCCCTTATGAATGCGATAAATAATTTTGGATTTGCTATTATTGCTATATTTGGTGGAACACTGGCAGTGAAAGACAAAATATCAGTGGGTATAATTACCAGTTTCATATTCTATTCAAAACAATTTACAAAGCCACTAAATGAGTTGGCTAGTACCTTTAATACTCTACAATCTGGTATAGCTGGAGCAGAAAGGGTATTTGAATTATTAGATGAGGAAGAGGAAAGAAAAGATGCAGAGGGAGCTATTCCAGCAATAGATATAAAGGGGGAAGTGGAATTTAAGTCAGTTAGTTTCCAATATGAGCCAGATGAACCAGTTCTAAACAATATCTCCTTTAAGGTAGAACCAGGAACCAATGTAGCCTTAGTAGGGGCTACTGGTGCTGGAAAGACCACTATAGTAAATTTATTAACGGGATTTTATGAAATAGAAAAAGGTGAAATATTGATTGATGGAATAAATATAAAGGATTATCAAAAGGATAGTTTAAGAAAGATATTCGGAATGGTGTTACAGGATACCTATTTGTTTTCAGGTACTATAGAAGAAAATATAAGATATGGTAGGCTAGATGCCACCTATGAAGAAATAGAGGAAGCTGCAAAAATGTCCAAAGCCCATGATTTTATAAGTAGATTACCCATGGGCTATGATACCCTTCTTTCTGAAGGGGGTATAAATTTAAGTCAAGGACAGAGACAGTTAATAGCCATATCAAGAGCTATATTAGCCAATCCATCTATACTTATACTAGATGAGGCAACTTCCAGTGTAGATACTAGGACTGAATTAAAAATTCAAGAAGCTATGGCTGAATTGATGAAAGGTCGCACAACTTTTATAATAGCCCATAGGCTTAGCACTATAAGGGAGGCAGATATAATAATGGTAATAGATAATGGTCAAATTGTAGAAAAGGGGAATCATAGTGAGCTTATAGATAAAAAGGGTAAATATTACAATCTATATATGAGCCAATTTATGAATATAGGAGAGGTGGTATAGATGTTAACATATGAAATACCAGGTAGAGGAAAAATAGAAATTAAGAATCTAGTATTAGACTATAATGGAACCATAGCTGTAGATGGGAAGGCTTTAGAGGGAGTAGAAGAACTATTATTAGAACTGGATAAACATGTAGATATTTATATACTTACCGCCGATACCTATGGTACTGTAGCAAAGGAATGTAGTAGGATTCCAGGAAAGGTATGGACTTTTCCAAAGGAAAATGCTGGTGAATCCAAAAGAGACATAGTCAAAAGATTAGGAGGACAGAACACCTTAGTTATAGGAAACGGGTTTAACGATATACTCATGTTTCAGGAGTCCATATTATCTATAGCTGTTATTGAAGGAGAAGGGGCCTCTGGGAAATTGCTATCCCAGGCCCATATAGTAGCAAGGTCCATTAAGGAAGCTTTGGAAATTATACTAAGTGAAAACAAGGTTAAAGCTACTTTGAGGAATTGATCCATATTAATTTTACTGCGTTGTGATAATAATAGATACAACGCATTTTATTTTTTGTAACATAGGTTACCGACTATATCTATTAAAAAGCATACAATAGATGAGGATGAAATTAGGAGGGTTAGTGATGAATAGATATTTTGATATAAAAGATAAGATATACCATATTACAGAAAAGTATCCAGAAACTATAGATGTATTTGTAACCAATGGATTTGAACAAATGGGTGATGAAAAGATGAGGAAGATTATGGGAAAGTCTATTTCCTTGGAAATGGCTTTAAAAAGTAAAAATATGAATGTTCAAGGGTTTACCCAAAAACTTATAGAAGTTATCGAACAAAATAGGCAAATGGTAGACTATGATTTAGTTCATAAAAGGAAAGGGGAGGATGGAGATATAAAAATTGATGGTGTTCTTCCCTGTCCTGTTAGAGTCCCTTTGACAGACGCTTTTAATACTTGGCTGGAAGAAGAAGGTGTAAAATTAGGTTTTAAGGTTGACTATGAACTTAAGGCTGCTGCTGGAGGTATAGATTGGATAAAGGAAGGTATTCAAAAATCAGAATCCCAAGAGGATTTATCAGATATATTTATATCTGCTGGTTTTGATCTATTCTTCGATAAGAAATTCATGGGAAAATTTAAACAAAGGGGAACTTTTGAAGATATAACGGATTTAGATAGATTAAATGAAGATTTTCAAAATGAATATATAAATTTACAAGATCCAAGGAAGGAATACACAGTAATAGGGGTGGTTCCAGCAGTATTTCTTGTAAATACTGAAGAATTAAAAGGAAGAAAAATCCCTAGCAGTTGGAAGGATATTTTAGAGTCTGAATTTGAAAACTCTGTGTCTTTACCCATAGAGGACTTTGATCTATTTAATGCTATTCTTCTAACTATATATAAGGAATATGGAGAAGAAGGGATTAAAAGATTAGGGAAATCCTTGTTAAAAGCTATGCACCCATCAGAGATGGTAAAGTCCCATATGAAGGCTGAAAGGCCAGCAATTACTATTATGCCCTATTTCTTTACGAAGATGATTAAAAGAGGTGGACCTATGTTAGCAGTGTGGCCAGAGGATGGAGCTATTATAAGTCCAATATTTTTATTGAGTAAGAAATCTAAGAAGGATATGTTAAAACCTTTTGTAGACTTTTTTGCATCGAAAGAAGTAGGAGAAATATTATCCCAAAATGGAAGATTTCCAAGTACTAATCCAGCAGTGGATAATAGAATACCTAAGGATAATAAGTATATGTGGATTGGTTGGGATTTTATACAGGGAAATGATATTGGAAGTTTGATTACTAAATGTGAAAGGATATTTAATGAATCCATATAGGAGGAGTATATATGAACTTAGTTACGGTATCTGGTCCTCCCTCTACAGGGAAGACTTCAGTAATATTAAAAGTGATAGAAGCATTAAAACTTAGGGATATTTTCGTAGGGGTAGTGAAATTTGACTGCCTTTATACAGATGATGATATATTGTATGAAAAAGCTAATATTCCTGTAATAAAAGGATTATCAGGCTCTCTTTGCCCCGACCATTATTTTGTCTCCAATATTGAAGAGGTGGTGAAATGGGGAAGAAAGAAAAAGTTAGACCTTTTGATTACCGAATCTGCAGGACTATGTAATAGATGTTCTCCTTATATAGACGGGATAACATCTATATGTGTCATAGACAATCTATCGGGAGTAAATACTCCAAAAAAGATAGGCCCTATGTTAAAAGCAGCGGATATAGTTGTAATAACCAAAGGAGATATAGTATCCCAAGCTGAAAGGGAAGTTTTTTTATCTCGAGTAAATTCTGTTAATCCTAAAGCTACTACTATGCATATAAATGGATTAACAGGCCAGGGAGCCTATGAGCTTAGTACTTTATTATATGATGAAAAGCAAGATATAGATAGGGTACAAGGGAATCGATTAAGATTTCCTATGCCTTCTGCATTATGTTCCTATTGTTTAGGGGAGATACGTATTGGGGAAGATTATCAAATGGGCAATGTAAGGAAAATAAAATTAGGTGATGAAGATGAATAATATGCTATATAATATTTCGATTAGAGAATTACTACAAAAATATCCCTTCACATTAGGGTATTTTGAAGAAAACAGATTAGACGTAAAAGGATTTGAAGGCAATACCTTTATAGAATATTTAAACCATTTTACTCAAGAGGAAGTAGAAGAATGGGCAATAGATAGGGAAAAAATAATAAAGGATTTATTAGAATATATTGATAAAATGATGGATTTTTTAGGCTTGGAAGATAATCATAACGTGGAATCTTTGACTATAATAGCAGGTAGAGATAAAGATGGTAATCCTGAAAAATTTAGGGAGATAAATATTAACAAATCTCAAATTGTATCCATAGTTGGTCCTACTGGCTCTGGCAAATCAAGGCTACTAGCAGATATAGAATGGGCAGCTAGAAGAGACACCCCTACTGGAAGGGCTATACTTATAAATGGGGAAATACCAGATACTAAATGGAGATTTTCATCAAATAATAAACTAGTGGCCCAACTTTCTCAAAATATGAATTTTGTAATGGATTTAACAGTAGAGGAATTTTTAAAATTACATGCCCAAAGTAGGATGGTAGGAAATATAGATAAAGTAGTTCAAGAAATCATTAAGGCAGGTAATAATCTAGCAGGAGAAGAATTTCAACTAGATACCAATATCACCAGTCTTAGCGGTGGACAATCTAGGGCCCTTATGATTGCTGATACAGCTATATTAAGCTCTTCTCCTATAGTATTAATAGATGAGATTGAAAATGCAGGAATAGATAGAAAGAAAGCATTAGAATTATTGATAAGTAGTGATAAAATTGTCCTAATAGCAACCCATGACCCAATTTTAGCCCTTATGGCGGACAAAAGAATAGTGATAAAAAACGGTGGAATAGATAGGGTTATAGAAACTAGTGAGGAGGAGAAGAAAGTTTTAAGAGAACTGGAAAAGATGGATCGTATAATTCAAAATATGAGAAATGATTTGAGAAATGGTCTGTCAATTCACATATCAAAAAAAACAAACTGGAGGATTTAAATCTATCAGTTTGTTTTTTTGTGTAAAACATGTAAAGTTTCCTTGACAAAACTCATAAAAAAGATATAATGGATGTAAAGTAAGCTTGACATGGAGGGGTGGATTTATTGGATGAAGAATCGATTAGAAGAAATTAGAAAATTAAAAGGGCTTAGTCAAGAAGAATTAGCAGATATACTAGGAGTTTCTAGACAAACTATTAGTTCATTAGAAAATGGACGATACAATCCTTCTATCCTACTAGCGTTTAAGATAGCCCGTTATTTTGAAAGAAGCATAGAGGATATATTTATTTATGAGGAGGATGAAAATGGAAGATAGATTGAAGAAGAAAAAAGTAAAACATTTTATTTATAATCTACTTGGTTATTTATTAGGCGTAATAATATATGATTTATTAGGTAATGAAAATAGTACCTTAAGGGTATTATCTGGAATTCTATTTGTTATTGTAGTGCGTGCATTATTGGATCTCTATGAATATAGAAAACATCCTAAAATGTGGGAGAAAGAAAAACAACTGGAAAAGGATGAAAGGTTAATAATTATTAGGGATAAAGCCGCTTATTTTACTTATAATATGACATTAACTATTTTAGTAATACTATGGTTTGTTAACATAATCAAACAAAATGATGAATTAAGCTATTTAATATCTGGATTAATAGCTGTATTTATTATTTTAATGGAGTTAAGTAAGCTTTATTGGAGTAGAAAAATGTAATATATTTATTATTTAATGTAAACCCTATCTATTATTTTTTATGATGGATAAAGATAAAATTAAACCTCTATTCTGTAACATAGGTTACCGAAATACTAGGGATTATATATTATCATATTATTACAGTATAGATAGGGAGGTAATAATTATGAATATGTTTTGTTTCCAATGCCAAGAGGCAGCTCAAGGGAAGGGTTGTACAAAAGTAGGTATGTGCGGTAAGACAGCGGATTTAGCAGCACTTCAAGATTTAATGATATATTCCCTAAAGGGGATTGCTCAATTAGGAGTTAAGGCAGATGAAATGGGGATGGATTTAAAAGAACTAGATAGATTTATTATAGAAGGCCTATTTATGACTATTACCAATGCGAATTTTGATAAGGAAAGATTCTTTAAAAAAATAAAGGAAGCTCTTAAACTAAGAGATGAACTTAAGGCTGAATTAATAGCAAAGGGTGTAGAATTAGGAGAACTAGCTGATGCAGCTACCTTTACAGTAAACTCCAAAGATGAAATAGTACATAAATCTACTTCTGAAAAGGTTGGAGTGCTTGCTACAGAAAATGAAGATGTTAGGTCTTTAAGAGAATTAATCACCTATGGACTAAAGGGTATGGCAGCTTATGCAGAGCATGCTGATAATTTAGGATACTATGATCCTGAAATAGGCAAATTTATTAGAAAAGCATTGGCGGCCACAATGGATGATAGTTTAACAATAGATGATTTAGTAGCATTGACATTAGAAACAGGTAAGTATGGTGTAGACACTATGGCATTACTAGATAGGGCTAATACGTCCACTTATGGCAATCCAGAAATAACCGAAGTAAATATTGGAGTTAGAAACAATCCAGCCATATTAATTTCAGGTCATGATTTAAAGGATTTAGAAGAATTATTAGAACAAACAGAAGGCACTGGAGTAGATGTATATACCCATGGTGAAATGCTACCAGCCCACTACTATCCAGCCTTTAAAAAACACCATCACTTTGTAGGAAACTATGGTAATGCTTGGTGGAAACAAAAAGAAGAATTCGAAAAATTTAATGGGCCAATATTATTTACTACTAACTGTATAGTACCGCCAAAGGAATCCTATGCAGATAGAGTATATACTACAGGTAGTTCAGGCTATCCAGGATTTAAACATATACCAGATAGAGTAGATGGACAATCTAAGGACTTTTCAGAAATAATAGAACATGCTAAGAAATTGCCAGCACCAACAGAAATAGAAACAGGTAAAATAGTAGGTGGCTTTGCTCACAATCAAGTATTTGAATTGGCAGATCAAATAGTAGAAGCAGTTGAAACTGGCGCTATTAAGAAATTCTTCGTAATGGCAGGTTGTGATGGTAGACATAGGACTAGGAACTATTACACAGATTTTGCAAAAGCCTTACCAAAGGACACAGTTATATTAACAGCAGGCTGTGCAAAATATAAATATAATAAATTAAACTTAGGAGATATAAATGGTATACCAAGAGTATTAGATGCAGGGCAATGTAATGATAGTTACTCACTAGCTTTAATAGCTTTAAAATTAAAAGAAATATTTGGATTAGAAGATTTAAATGAATTGCCAATTGCTTATAATATAGCTTGGTATGAACAAAAAGCAGTAATAGTTTTGTTAGCATTACTATATCTAGGGGTTAAGGATATACATCTAGGACCAACATTACCAGCTTTCCTTTCACCAAATGTAGCTAAAGTATTGGTAGAAAATTTCGGAATTGGAACTATTTCTAATGTGGAAGATGATATAGAAATGTTTATGAAGGCATAAAAATGTAGTGCAAAAATGCACCAGGGCGGGCTCTGGTGCATTTTTATATTATAAATGAAAACATGGGTAAAAATAGAATGCTTACAATATAATGAAAATATAATAATGGAAACAGGTATGTCAAAATGGCCACTGTAGAATTTCAAAGGATTGTATTAGAAGAAATTACTAGATCTTAAGTTAGTACGTTCTTCTAAACATATAAGATAAAGGGGTGTAATTTATAATATGAGTAAAGGAATAGATAATCTAGATAATTATGGATTAATATTTAAAGAAGTACTAGATTTGACAGACGATGGATTTGTAATTACATCTCCAGATGGAACAATATTGGAGATTAATAATTCTTATTGCGATTTTTTAGGCATCAATAGGGAATATGCTATAGGTAGAAATATTAGAGATTTTATAAAAAACACAAACTTCTCAAAGGAAGGATAATTTACTAGTAAGTATAAATTGTGCTGCAATTCCAAGTGAATTGATGGAATCAGAATTATTTGGATATGAAGAAGGTGCCTTTACAGGGGCCATGCCTCTTCATATGCAAGCTAAATTACTAAGGGTCCTGGAAGAAAAAGAAGGTGGATATTATCCTATTCCAGTTGATATAAGGATTATAGAGGCCTTAAATAAGGATCTAAAAAAGCTAGCAAATCAGAAAAAATTTAGAGAAGTTCTATATTACAGGCTAAATGTAATAAATATTAAAATCCTGCCTTTGAGAGAAAGAAAAGAAGATATAATGGTTTTTAGTAATTATTTTTTAGATGAACTAAACAGAAAAAATAAAACAAAGGTTATTATCAATAAAAAGGCTCAAGAATTATTTATGAATCACAAATGGGATGGAAATATTCGAGAATTAAAAAATGTGATAGAAAGTCCTTATGTATTAGCGGAGAATAATTGTATAGGTATAAAAAACTTACCATCTAATCTTTTAGCTTATTACGTAGATGAAGGTTCTAATGTAAATAAAGGATTATTAAATAATATATTAAATGAATTTAAAAAAGACATAATAATAGAAATTTTTATTTTTAGCAGTATTTAATTTCTAAAAACCATAGACTAGTATCTATATAAATATGATATAATATTAGGACATAGTAAAACGGGGGTGTTAGAATGACCAATGAAGAGTTTCAAAGGATCGTACTTGAAGAATTGAAAAGTTTAAGAGAAGGACAGGAAGACATCAAAAAAGAGCAGGTAGAATTGAAAAAAGGGCAGGTAGAATTGAAAAAAGGCCTTGAGGCTGTTATTGAACAAACTGCAGACTTAACAGAATTTAGACAAGAAGTCAAAGAAGAACTATCAGAAATTAAGTCTACTATTTCCAGAATAGAAATTGCAACAGCAGACAATTGGAGCGACATAGCCAGAATTAAATCTCTTATATAATGTAGTGCACCAGGTGTAGTGCACCAGGGACAGTCCCTGGTGCACCTGGTGCACTGGTGCATCAAATAAATTCTTTAAAAGGCATGGTAAAATTTAATTCATTGGCTAAATATTTTCTTTTCTCATTATCCAATCCAGCTAATTTCAATTGTTTCTTAAAATTACATTTAAAGGTCCAATACTTAACCAAAATATAAATAAGCCAAAAAGGGAGAATTATTAAATATAATAGGAGTTTTATAATTAGTTTTATCCAGGGAAAAACCTTAATTACATTAGCTGTCATAGCTTATTTATTAGTCATGGCAGAAATATCCTTCATGGATAGCATATAGGACTTTGCCATATCTAATGCTGTCTCTTCAGGTATTCCTGATTCTACTAATTCCTTATACAAACTTCCTACAGCCTGCCCTATGTTTTTACCTGCTTCAGCAGAATAAAGAGTATTAACTACTCCAGTAATTAATTGTGGTATTTTATCTGTAATTGTATCAAGCATTTCAGCCAATTCTTTTACATCATTTGAATGAACTTCACCCATTTACATAACCTCCTTAAATAAATTGGAATACAAGATTCACTGATTTTTTAGCAGTAGATAATAATTGGGTAACTATCTCTAAAGGTTCCAATGCAGATTTAATTTGAGATATAACTATAATATCCTCTTTTATTTTAGATTCAGGAACCTTAGCAAAAACACTGTCCAAAACTTCCTGAGGCACATCTTTTATTTGATTAGAAACTAAGTCAGCTAATTTTATGGTAAAGGCTAATTCTTCCCTACATTGGGGGCAGTATTTAAGATGATTAATTAGTTTTATCTCATTTTGTCCTTCTATAGTTTTATTTACATATTGAATAATATAATCCTCCATTAGTTGGCATTCCTCATTCATCCTAGATCCCTCCTTCTGCTAATAGTGGCCTAAGCTTTTTCTTTAAATAATAAACCCTGCTTTTAATGGTTCCTTCTGGAATTCCACTTATACTTTCTATTTCCTTATAGGTAAGGCCAGCATTGAAAATTAAAAATAATAGTTCCCTATCTTCTGATGCCAATGTATTAAGAGAATTTTCTATATCCATGGAATTTATTGCATGGTTTAGGGGATTAGGTTCATTGGGTGTTTTTTCCATATCTATTTCTTCCAAACTATGAAAATCCTTATCCTTATAATGTCGCCTATAGAAATCTGCAATTTTCCTTCTAGCTATGCCAATAGTCCAGGTTTTAAAAGAAGAATCCCCCTTATAATTATCTAGGCCCTGCCAAATTGCCAGTATAGTCTCTTGAAATATGTCCTGAACATCTTCTGCATTTGAAACCCTTGAGAGGATGTAATTATATAGGATTCTATTATAAGGCTCCATTAAGTTTTCGAATTCTATCCCATCTACATCCCCCCTAAAAGTTACTTTCATATACTTAGTCGGATAAAAGGTGGGAAAGGTTCAAATTTTTTTAAAATATTTAGCACAATAATGCTTTGTCTATTAAACTATAGAATCTATAAAAATATTAGTAAAGGGAAGACCACCCTTGACAAATATTTTTAAGCTTCAAACGGCTATTTTGGCAAAACAATTGTATAGAATATTTCAAGAAAAAACCTGTCACTTAACATTACAACCTAGGTGAGAAGATTTGTAAGGATGTTTATTTGCAAAATAGCAGAACGTATGTTATAATATATGAGTTGTAAAAGCAATAAAAATACAGTCTTCATTAATATTCAATTTTAAATTTTCCAAAAGAAGTAAATTAAAATTTATATTAAGACTATTTGCTAACACAGGTGGATTTGTGTTAGTTTTTTATTTCATAAAATTAAATTTGAGGAGGTGTTATAATGACAAAAGAAATGATAATTTCACTAATTGTTTTATTTGTAATAACTGCATTTACAAATGTTTTATCTACATTAAAAACCATATTCATGTCTAAAAAGATTATGAAGCCAGTATATTTGTTAGTGTTTGTAGATGCTATAATATTTGCAACCATAGTTAGTAAGGTAACTAGTGGCGATGGCATTCAATTTATAATTTCATATGCCTTAGGGAGATCTGTAGGAGTTTTTATAGGGGATAAATTAGAAGATCGTTTGGCCCTTGGTGTATTGGAGATAGATTTGTTTTTAAATAATAAACATAAGATGATTCAATTATCTGATAGACTAAGAGAAGTAGGATACACAGTGAATAACTATTCTGGAAGGGGAAATAATGGCAATAAAAGATACAAGATAGAAGTTGTTTTAGCTAGAAAAGAATTTGATACGTTTAAACATATATTAAATGAATATGGCATAAAAAATCCTACTCTAAAAATTAAAGATCTATATAAAGTAGATGGAAAGATTACCACTACAAGTGCCTAATTCTTCCCTTTCTTTTTTACATATGGTGCACCAGGATTTGTCCCTGGTGCACTAAATTCTATAATAATGCTTCCTTCAAAGTATGCCATGCTAAAACAGCACATTTTACCCTAGCAGGCATATTAGATATGTTTTGAAAAGCTATAGCATCTTCCAGTTTTTCCAGTTCTTCTTCATTGTCTATATCACTTTTAATCATGGCTAAAAAGGTATTTACCAAATCCAGTGCATCTTCTATGGTTTTACCCTTTACCAAATCTATCATAATGGAAGTAGAAGCTTGGGATATGGCACAACCAACCCCTGTGAAGGAAGCATCTTCTATTATATTATCATTTAATTTAAGCTGTAAGGTTATATCGTCACCACAGCTAGGATTATGTCCTCTTTCAGTAATATCTGGTTCTTTTAGAGCTTTTTTATTATGTCCACTTCTATTATGTTCCATAATAATTTCTGAATATATAGAATCAAGATCCATATCCAAACCACTTCCTTACTTTTTTTATTCCTTCGATAAATTGATCTATATCTTCTTTATTATTATATAGATAAAAACTTATTCTAGAGGTGGCGGGGATTTTTAAATAGTTCATTAACGGCTGGGCACAATGATGGCCTGCTCTAATGGCTATACCACAGGTATCTAAAATGGAAGCTATATCATGGGGATGTATATCCTCTAAAGTAAAAGATATAATGCCTCCTCGCATATATAAATCTATTGGTCCTTGAATATCTATATAGGGTAGTTTTAGCATTTTATCTAAAGCATATTCTACTAGTATTTCCTCATGTTTTTGTATATTGTTTAAACCTATATTTTCTAGATATTCAATAGCTGCCCTAAGCCCCACAGCACCTTCAACATTTTGAGTTCCAGCTTCAAATTTATAAGGAATTGGTGCAAACGTTGCTTCTTGTTCATATACATATTCTATCATATCCCCGCCGGTTAAATAGGGGGGCATATTTTCTAATAATTCTTTTTTTCCATACAAAACTCCTATTCCCATTGGCCCTAACATTTTATGAGCAGAAAACCCAAAGAAATCTACATCTAAATCTTGTACATCTACTGGCATATGGGGAACACTTTGAGCTCCATCTACTATTATGATAGCTCCCATTTTATGCCCATATTCTATTATTTGCTCAATTGGATGAATAGTGCCTAGAACATTTGACATTTGAGCAATAGATATAATTTTAGTTCTAGTTGTTATTTTTTCTTTTATCTCTTTTTCAGATATTCTACTATTTGCGTTTAAATACATATATTTTAAATTAGCCTTTTTTTCTTTTGCAACTCTTTGCCAAGGTAGAATATTACTATGATGTTCAGAAATAGCTAATACTATTTCATCCCCTTCATTTATAAAATTCATTCCATAAGAATAAGCAATTAAATTTAAAGATTCAGTAGTATTTTTAGTAAATATAATTTCTTCACTGTGTTTAGCATTTATAAATTCTTTTACTTTTTTACGAGCTAGATCGTATTCTTCTGTAGCTAAAACGCTTAGTTTATGGGCACCTCTATGAGGATTGCCATGGGATTTTTTGTTGTAGTCACTTATTGCTTCAATTACTTGTATAGGTTTAAGTGTTGTGGCACTATTATCTAGATAAGCTAATCTATTTCCATTTATTTTTTGTTGAAGTATAGGGAAATCTTCTTTTATTTGATGAGGATTTAGCTTAGGCATCTATAAGTCTCCTCTCTATTTCATCAAATATGATTTCTTGCAAATATTTATAAGGAATTCTATCGATAATAGGCCTAAAGGATGCTTCAACAACTAATTTTTTAGATTCCCTTTCATCTAAACCTCTACTCATTAGATAAAAAAGTTTATTTTCATCAATTTGTCCTGCACTAGCTGCATGTTCCCCTTCCACATCGTCTTCATCACATAATAGGGCTGGAATAGAGTCAGATTTTACAGTAGGGTCTAATAATATTACATACTCTTCTTCAACCCCTTTAGAATGTCTAGAACCCCTTTTAAAATCTAAATTTCCTCTAAATACTTTTTTCGAATTATCCTTTAGTACACCCTTAGTTTCTATATTGCTTATACTTCTAGGTCCTTTATGAATCATAGTATATTCTAAATCCATTTTTCGAATTCCATCTCCTAGATATATGGAAGATAAATTAGATCCACTAGCTTCTCCATCTAAATAGGTTCTATAGTTAGAGCCACTAATATAGCTTCCCAGTTCCACTGATATCCAATTTACTTTACCATTACCTTCTACATAAGCTATATTTGAATCGAAACTTTGGGAAGAATCTCCCAGTCTCTGGATTTTTATTATATTTACTGTTGCATTTTCTTTTGCATATATGACTGTAAGGCCATTATGCAAAGTTTCTATTTTTTCATTAGAATAATAATCCATAATTATATTAACTTCACTGCCTTCTTCGGCAATTATAAGGTTTTTATCTACTAATGTAGGGTTATTTTCGTCCATATGAAATTCTAATTTTACGGGTTCAACAATCTTAGTATTTCTAGGAAGTCTTAGCTGTATACCAGCGTTGTAGTACTTTTTAGCAAATGATGTAAACTTATCTCCTACACCTGAAAATTCTATATCAAAATATTTATTTTCACTTTCGCTTATTCTATTTATTTTAACTTCCTTTGGAAATTTACCTTCAATTTTTATATAATCCTTTTTATAATCGTGGATCTTAGGGAATTCAAAATCCTTTAGGCCTATTCTCTTCCAAAGCATAATATACTACCTCCTTAACCAATAGTGCCTTCCAGCTCTATATTAATTAAATTATTTAGTTCTACAGCGTATTCTAAGGGTAATTCCTTGGTTATTGGTTCCACAAAACCTCTGACTATCATTGCTTTTGCCTCTTCCTCACTTATACCCCTGCTCATAAGATAAAATATGGCTTCATCACTAATTCTACCTATTTTAGCCTCATGGCCTATGTCTATATTGTCATTATTCAATTCTATAATTGGCAATGTATCGGATTTAGAAATATTATCTAGCATTAGGGATTCACAGGATACCGTTGATTTGCAGCCATAAGCATTTTCTGCCACTCTAAGAAGGCCCCTATAAAAAGCATAACCTCCATCTTTAGAGATGGATTTTGAATTAACCGTAGATGTAGTATGGGGGGCAGCATGGACTACCTTAGTTCCAGTGTCTAAGTGCTGACCTTCTGCTGCAAAGGTAATACCAGTAAATTCTGATCTAGCTCCTTCTCCCCTCAATATGCTCATAGGGTATAGCATAGAAACTTTGGAGCCAAAGGAGCCTGAAATCCATTCAATAGTACCATTTTTATCTACTACTGCTCTTTTAGTATTTAAGTTATACATATTTTTCGACCAATTTTCAATAGTACTGTACCTAAGGGTGGCATTCTCTTTTACAAATAATTCTACACAGCCTGCATGAAGATTATTTACTCTATACATTGGAGCAGAACAGCCTTCTATAAAATGAAGTTTTGCTCCTTTTTCCACGATTATTAAAGTGTGCTCAAATTGTCCTGCTCCAGGAGCGTTGAGTCTAAAATAGGATTGAAGGGGAATATCAACCTGTACTCCTTCAGGAACATACACAAAAGAGCCTCCAGACCAAACAGCCCCATGGAGTGCAGCAAATTTGTGATCATTTGGGGGGATTAGTTTCATAAAATATTCCTTCACAACATCCTCATATTCCTTTAAAGCGGTTTCCATATCTGTGTATATTATACCTTGGTCTATTAGTTCTTGTTTAATATTGTGATATACTACTTCTGAATCATATTGAGCTCCTACTCCTGCTAAGGATTCCCTTTCTGCTTGTGGTATGCCCAATAGTTCAAAGGTTATTTTTATATCCTCTGGCACATCATCCCAGCTATGTTTCATATCTGTATCTGGCCTAATATAGGTTATAATATTATCTATATCTAAACCAGATAAATCCGCTCCCCAAGTGGGAATTGGTTTATTATTGTATATCTCTAGGGACTTTAATCTAAAATCCCTCATCCATTCAGGTTCATTTTTTTCTCTTGAAATCTCCATTATTATGTCTTCCGTTAAACCTTTGTCTGTTTTATATCTATAGGTAAAATCATTTTTTATATCATATATTCCCCTATCAATATCTTCAATATAAGTTTTTTTTCTCTCCATATTTTTCACCCCTATATATTGGAAAATTCAGCTTTGATATTTTCATAGCCTATTTCATCTATTTGATTAACAAGCTCTACTCCACCAGTTTTAACTATCTTTCCATCCATCAATATATGAACATAATCAGGTTCAAGATATTCAAGTAGTTTATTGTAATGGGTTATTACTAAAATAGAGCATTTTTCATCTTTTATTTTCATGACGCTCTCAGCTACAATTTTAATAGCATCTACATCTAAGCCAGAATCTGTTTCGTCTAAAATAGCTAATTTAGGTTCTAATATAGACATTTGGAGTATTTCATTTTTCTTTTTTTCTCCTCCAGAAAATCCTAGATTTAAATAACGTGAAGCATAGGACTCGTCCATGCCCAAATGTTCCATTTTTGTTTTTAATAATCTTCTAAAGGGGATAATCTTTTGCATCTCTCCTGTAATAGATGTTTTTGAAGTTCTTAAGAATTCTTCAACTGTAATACCCGGGATTTCTTCTGGATATTGGAAGGATAGAAAAATTCCCTTTCTAGCCCTTTCATCAGCTTTCATTTCATTTATAATCTCCCCATCAAATTGAATTCCCCCTTGAGTAATTTCATATGAAGGATGCCCCATGAGAGTGTAGGCTAATGTAGATTTTCCACTTCCATTAGGGCCCATGATGACATGAGTTTCGCCTTCTTTTATTTGAAGATTTAAACCCTTTAATATTTCTTTATCTTCTATGGTAACTTTTAGATCATTTATATTTAATAGATATTTTTCCATAAAAACACTCCTTTATATCAAATATTAAACGATAACTATTATCATTATCATTTAATATTTATACCACTAATTTTAAAAATTAAACCTACTAATTTACTGGAAATTAATTTTTGTACTAGAGTCATACTTTAGTGCATTTTTATGTTATAACATGTATACAGATAAATTGTACTTGAAGAGAATAGATGGAAAAGGATAATTCATAATTATCAAGTGAAGGGATTAAAGGTTTCTAATATATTCCCATTCAAAAACCATTAAACCAGCTATAGCCGGTTTAATGGTTTCTTAGCATATTGATTAAATAATCATTTTTTTCGACTAATTTAAAAATAGGTACTCCTATTACAGATACTACTATAAGTTGAGAAAGCATTATTTGACCAGTAACTAAAAAGAAACTAACGGGAACTTCCGACAAAAAGAATATTTCTAAACCTATGATAAAACTAAATACTGCTGGCCATATACTAGCTAAGTATATATTTTTTGTTTTACTCATACAATATAAGGCTAAAAAGCTAGCTAAGGTGCCAAATATTACATCGATTATCCCAAAGGGACTTCCTATATTAGCTATAGCACAACCTAAAGTAAGAGGTAATATATAAAAAGGATCAATATAAGCTAGTAGCGTCAATATTTCAGAGAATCTAAATTGTAATGGACCGTAGGCTAATGAAGGCAAAGAATAGGTCAATACCACATATAAAGCTGCAATAATCCCTGCCTTTACAAGTCTATTTGTATTCATCTACATCCCCTCCTACTCCAAAATCCGTGTTATTCCATAGTATTTCAATATTATCATATTCTTCTAAATAGGAGTAATTTTCTTTAAACCAATGGATTAATTCCTCATCTCTCTTTACAGGAGTAGAATTTTCTACATAGATATTGATACATCCATAATCAAAATGTTCTTGCAGAATATCCATATCCTTTGAGATCATTTCCTTAGTTTGCCCCTTGATTCCCACCAATAAACATATTGATTTAAAATATTTAGCTACATCTCTGTAGTCAGTAAAGTATACTCCCTTATTTAAATAATTGTTTCTGAAGTTATTATTAAATGTTTCAATTCCACACTTGAATATGATGTCTATGCCCTTGAAATAATCTACTATTTCATGAAGTCTATGCCTATAACAATAATGGCTTTCAAAATATAGCCTTTCTATTCCCTTTAAATGGGCAATATTTTTTATAGTTTCAAGGGTTTTCTCTGGTAATTGAAACACAGAGGCAGAATTTATAACTTCCAACTGTTTAAATTCTCCAGTTACATTATTTAAAATATCTTGGTTAAATTTATTTATTTGATTATCATCATCACAGTTATCTCGAATATAATCGCAAAATAAACAACGTCCCCATTGACAGGGACGTGATTTTAAAAGTACAATTTCTCGTGGGTTTTTTCCCAAAATCCTATTGTATCTTATCATTAACATCACTCCCTTGTTTTTTTCAGTGGGTACCAAGGAAACACTAAAATATATAAAAGACTATTATAATTTATCATATGTAAAGCAAAAATACAAGGAAACACTTACTATTAACTTTATCTAGAAATATTTTCAATTTCAATGGTATAATATTAGCAACAGAGGTGATTAAGATGAAAGATAAAAATTTAAATACTAAAGAAAAAATTTTATCTACTACCATTGAATTATACGGACTTAAGGGAGATATTACCGTAAGAGAAATTTGTGAAAAAGCTGGAGTAAATGTAGCTTCTGTAAATTATCATTTTGGTTCAAAAGATAATTTATTAAAAGAGGTAGAAAAACATTATTCTGGATTATTATTTGATATACAAAACAAAATAATAATGGATGAGATGCAAGAGCCTAGAGAAAAATTAATAGACTGGGCAGATGCATTGATGAAGTTTGTTCTAGATTATCCAGCATTAATAATGCTAGTAACAAATTTAGTTTTACAAGATAAGAGCTATAATCCAGAAATCATAGATAAAATTTTAGGGAGTATAGAGTCTAAGAAAAACATCCAAAATATAATATATTCTCTTACACACATAGATGATGAAGAAATTTTAAATTTTAAATATATGCAATTATTTTCTGGAGTAATAGGACCTATTATTTTTCAGATGATACCAAATATTAAGGATACTAATAATGTGTTTATGGATTTAAATAATGAAGTAGAAAGAAAAAAATATATAGAAAATTTAGTGGATACCATAGTGAAATAATAAATATGTATTGATTTTAAAGTAAAAGAGTAATAAAATGTATTTAAACAGATGTTTAAAATAATTGTTTAAATACATTTTTTTATTTGGAGGTGATTACTTGGAAACTGTAGCAAATTTCATTGTAAAACATAAGAAAATTATAATAATTTTGTACTTAATATTATGTATAGTAGCATTTATAGGGAATAGATTTGTAGAAGTGAATTATGATTTAAGTTTATATTTACCTAAAGATTTAAATTCAATTAAAGGGAAAAATATATTAGAAGAAGAGTTTGGTATAGGCGGCATTGCTTACATATTAATAAAGGATGAACCTTTCAATGAAATAGAAAATATAGTGAAGGATGTTGAGGCCATAGAAGGAGCAAGAGAGGTAATATGGCTTGGAACTGTAGAGGATATATTTAAACCCGAAGATTTTATGGATGAAAATATAAAAAAAGAATTTATTTCTGGAAATTCTAATTTAATCCAAATACATTTTGTCAATTCAAATGATTCATTAGAAACTGTGGAAGCTATAGAAGAAATAAAAAAT
>Ga0208938_1000866_pt1 | contig 19528 bp, 12 predicted proteins | sample AD_UKC125_MetaG_FD_184434 | JGI IMG/M metagenome (GOLD analysis project Ga0208938, IMG submission 184434) | Active sludge microbial communities of municipal wastewater-treating anaerobic digesters from USA - AD_UKC125_MetaG (SPAdes) (version 2) | ecosystem: Engineered > Bioreactor > Anaerobic >...
TCGCCGCACTGCTCACCTGGGCCCAGACCCACATCGGCGACCCCTACGTCTTCGGCGCCAACGGACCGGACGCCTGGGACTGCTCCAGCTTCACCCAGGCCGCCTACGCCCAGATCGGGATCAGCATCCCCCGCACCGCCTCCGCCCAACGCAACTGGCTCGCCGCCGGCAACGGATTCCGCGTCCCCGAAGGCCAAGAACGACCAGGGGACCTGCTGTTCGTCGACAGCTACCTCGGCCCCAACCAGATCGGCCACGTCATGATCGTCTACGACCCCGCCACGCACCTGACAGTCGAGGCCGGGGGAGCCAAGGTCGGCAACTACGACTACAGCCACTGGGCCGACCACCACATCTACGAGTTCTGGCGTGTCGGAGCCACCCACTAAAGTGGTCTATAACTGACGCGAGTTATAGAAAAGGATAAGGAGAGGGCGGGAGTGGTGTGAAGCCAAGGATCTACACCCCGGGCGCAGGACACCAGCCCCCAGTCCTGGCTGGCCGCGACGAACAGCTTCGGGACTGGAGCCTGATGCTGAACGACGCAGCAGCCCGGGGGAGGGTCGCCGCCAGGGACACCATCCTGGTCGGCCCCCGAGGGGTGGGTAAGACCGCGCTGCTGACCGCCTACGCCCGGATCGCCCAGGCCCAGGGAACGGTGGTGGTCGACCTCCAGGCGGTCCGGGGGGAGGCCGGACTCATCGAGTCCCTCATGCAGCACGCACGGCGTCTGACCGCTGAGGAGGCCGGGCCGTGGCGTCGGGCACGTGCCTCCTTCGAGCGGCTCGCCGGCTTCAACATCGGCCTCGCGGGCATCGGCGCTGGCGTGAGCCTGCGCGACACCTCCACTGCACCAGCACGCCCGGACGCCGGGTCTTTGGCCGGGGCCCTCGCCCGCCTGGCCGCCGAGGTCGCCAAGGACCACTCCAGCGGTGGTCTCCTGATTACCGTCGACGAGCTGCAGGTCGCCGCCCACCCAGACCTCGCTCTGCTCGCCGCCACGTTGCACAGACTCAACGTCGACCACTCAGGGGCCAACGTCACCTTCGCTGCCTCCGGTCTGCCCTTCACCACATCCGTGCTCAACGCGGCGGGAGTAACCCACCCCGACCGGCTCTTTGAGGTCGTTGACGTACCGCTGACCCTGCCACCGAACGACGCCCGGTACGCGCTCGTTGAGCCCGCTCGTGCAGAGCATGTCGCGTGGGAGGTGGCGGCCCTTGATCGTGTCCTCACCGTCACCAACGGCTACCCCGCGCATCTGCAACTGGTCGCAGACGCGGTATGGCGCGCGGCCAAAGGCCCCGACGTCATCACCCTGGCAGACGTGGAAACCACCCTGCCGGGCCTGGTCGACCAACTCGACCGGCGCACCTTCGGCCCCCGGTGGGAACGACTGACCGACCGGCAAGCCGAGTTTCTCGCGGCCCTGGCCCTGCACGGCGGTCGGGCCGGCATGGCTGACCTCGCCCGAACCCTCAACCGCACGAGCACCGACCTGAGCTGGCTTCGCGATCAACTGATCAAAGAAGGCGATATCTACCCACCCCGGTATGGCCACGTCGCCATGGCCGTACCCCTGTTCACTGAGTTCGTCCTAGCCCGCTACCCCGAAGATCGGCTCGGCTCCAGCAGCGAGCTACTCACACTCGAGCAGATGAGCGAGAACACCGCTGGAGGCTTCTCCAGCCGAGATTCCGGCGCCCCCCACGTGGGTCTGCGCAAGCCTCGCCCACCTCTCCCTCCTGGCCCATCGGCTTCGCACGAGAGAGGCCGATGACGTGACAAGGCAGGTCTGGAAACCGGCCGATAGTCTGATACCGCCGGACTGCTTGGCGTGTGCGGACATGCCAGAACAACCATCCGCGAAGCCAAGGAGAGCAGCATGGACGATCTGACAGACCTCGAATCCCTCCCAATCCAGCACCTCGTCGAGATGATCAGGGAGAAGACCGGTGCCGGCGTAAACCTGTCATTCCCCGGGAAGGTGCTGGCCCGACAACTCGGACGTAGGGTGCGACCGCGCACCATGCGCACCGTCAAGGTCCATGGGGCCGGTGACGAGGACGCTCGCGCGAAGAACTTGCTGATCGAGGGCGACAACCTCCAAGCGTTGGCATCGCTGTACCGCGAGAAAGGTCAGGTGGACTTGATCCTGACAGACCCTCCTTTCCCCCGAAAGTGGTCATGTTGCGAGGTAGTGTGTGGCCATGTCGAGCCCGACCTCAGTGATGTGGAGGCTGGGCCGTTCGCTGCCTGAGGGGCAGGGGGTGGGTGACTCAAGTGGGGCTGCGCTCGTCCTTCGCGAGCGGTCGGCTGGGTTGGGTCCAGGGCAGCCGTTTCTGCTCCGGCCGGACGGCGCGGCGGACGCCGACGTACTGGCCTTCTTCGCCTCGGCCACCTACAAGCTGCTCTCGGAGCAGACCCAGTTGTCGTATGCCAAGGATCTACGCCTCGTTCTGAGCTTCTTGGAGTCTCAGGGGCGGTCGTGGCGGGCGGCGACGTCGTCCGATCTGCTCGACTTCGAGTACTGGCGTCGGCGTGACCCGGACAACGAGCACCGAGTCTCCGGGGCGAAGTTCAGTCGCGAGATTGCGGCGTGCAAGAAGTTCTTCGCCTGGCAGCACAAGCGCGGCGTGATCGCCAGTGACCCGGCGGACGAAGTCGCTTCTGCTGGGGGTGCGGGCTCGCGTTCGTTGCGGCCCCGTGATGCTCGGCCTGTGCGGGTGAAGTGGCTGACACCGGGCGCCTACCGGCAGTGGCGGGACGTGGGTCTTGCCGGCCGGCTGCCAGATGGCGCGGCCGACCGTGCCTGGAGGGGGCGCAACGATGGACGCAACCTGGCCTTCGCCGACCTGCTCTGGTCCAGCGGGTTGCGGCTGAGGGAGGCCGGCACGTTGTTGGTCCAGGAGCTGCCCGCCGTCGACAGCCCGGGCCAGTTCCTGCGCGCAAGGGTGGGTGCCGGCGTCGCCAAGGGACGGGGCAGGGACTTCTGGATGTCGGCTCCGGCGCGTCGGGAGTTGGGAGCCTATGTGCTCTCTACCCGGGCCGAGGCGGTGTCTCGGGCTCGACGTGAGGGCCGGTACGAGGACCTGCCGGCCCGTCAGGTCGTAGTCGGCCAGGACCGCTCGAGCCTGCGGGTCCGGGACAGGGACGGACGGGTGCGGACGACCACCCTGGACCAGCTCGACTGGCGTGAGCGTGCCGGTCTGTTCCTCCAGGAGGAGGAAGGGCTTGCACCGGCGATGCTGTTCCTGGGCGACTCGGGGTTGCCGATGCGGTACGAGTCCTGGGAGGCGGTGTTCTCGACCGCGAACCGGCGGTGCGCCCGGCTGGGGGTGCCGGTCTCCTGCTACCCGCACATGCTGCGTCACTCGTTCGCGCTGCGGATGCTCGTCACGTTGCTGCACGCGTTCGACCGGCGGATGGGCCTGACGCCGGAGGAGCGCAGGGACTACCGGATGCTGTTCGGCGACCCGTGGACTCTGGTCCAGACGTTGCTGGGGCACACGAACCCTCAGACGACTCGTGACATCTACCTCGAGCCGGTCTCCGGTCTGCAGGTCGACCTTTTCCTCAACGCAGAGGACTCCGCGGGGAGCGAGCAGGAGTTCACCGACTTCGTGCAGCGTCATCTGGCCGCCACCGGCCTGGTCAACGACGGCGGAGGCCGAGGGTGACGCGGGTGTCGATGCCAGCAGCGGGCTACCGCCGCCCCGAACGGTTGGACACGACTGGGCTGGTGGTATCAGTCATCGGCACGGACGGGCAGGAGGCCGGCCCGTTCGACTTCAGCCAGGTCCCGGCCCACGGGCAGGTACGCCAGCAGTTGATCGGCGCGTTCGTCGAGGCCACCGGGCCGGAGGGCAGATGGCGCTCGGCAGCGACGATGGGCACCGCGCACCGAACCTCGGTGGCGTTCCTGCGCAGCCTGGACCGGCTCGGGATCAGCATCACCACGTTGAGCGACTTCGGCCCGGAGCACTGGTGGACCTGGCGGGGCGACCGGGAGGCGCGGAACCGGTGGCCTGGTCAGGTGAACATCATGAGGGTCCTGCTCAAGGAGGCCACTGAGGTCGGTGACCTGACCAGGCGCGCCATCGCCCAACGGACCCACAAACCACGCAAGAGGTTGTACGACTCCTACTCGGTCGCGGAGTTCGAGGCCATCCGTCGCCGCGCCGGTGAGCTGGTCCGGGCGTGTGAGGCGAGGATCTTGGCGAACGTCGCCGCGCTCGAGCGCCACCGTGAAGGCCGGCTCGACGACGGGCCCTGTGTTCCCTATGACGGGACCCACCTGTCCCGGGGCGCGCTCCTGGAACGGCTCGTGCAGGACGGGCGGCTGCGGTTCGGCCGCGGCGCGCACGAGGCTGCCCGGCAGGCCGCCGCCGTCCTGGGCACCGGGGACCTGCACCCTACCTACGCCCTCTTCCCGACCAGAATCGAGCTGCTGTCGGTCATGGCAACAATGGTCTGCGACCGCGGGCACAACCTGTCGACCCTGGAGTCGATGGTGGTACCCGACCTGGCCTCCGAACCCGGACGGGACGAGGTGCTGGTAGCGCACCTGGACAAGCCGAGGCGGGGGCACCGCAGGTACTTCACCAACTCCTTCTCCGGACCGCACGCCCGGACTTTGCGCACCGCCCTGACGATCACCGCACCAGCCCGGGAGTGCCTAGAGCACCTGGGGCACGGAACAGACCGGTTGCTGATCGCCGGCACCTCGCACGGAGTCACCGACCACCCCACCACATTGTTCGTCACGAGTGGCTTCACCAACGGCGGCGCCGTGCGCCGTTGGGACCAGCTCGCCGACCTGCGTGACGACGACGGAGGCCTGCTGCACCTGCACTTCGGGCGGCTGCGCCTGTCCGAGCAGGTCATCAACCGCAAGTCCAGCCAGAACTCCGCCGCGGTCAGCGAGGACGTCTACCGACGCCCGGACCCCCTGACCGCCCACCTTCACCAGGACGTGATCCTGGAGGGCCAGGTCGCAGCCGTCGAGCACGCCAGAGACACGGTGCGGATGCGTTACGCGCCGGTGCAGGACCTTGGCCTGCCGGCGCAGACGGCCAGCGCCGTCCGCGCCGGTCGGCTGGACACCGCGGCGACGGCGTGCCTGGACTTCAACCACAGCCCGTTCACCTCGGACGGAAATCCCTGCACGGCCTCCTTCCTGCTGTGCCTCGCCTGTCCGAACGCGGTCGCCACCCCTGCGCACCTACCCCGGCTGGTCCTGCTGGATGAGGCGCTGGACAACCTCGCCTCGGTCGACCCTGCCCGCTTCGACGCCCGGTACCGGGAGCACCGGGACCGGCTGGAGCACCTCCTCGAGTCCAGCACCACCCCGGCTGAGCGGGCCACCGCCCGCGACGAGGCCACCGATGCCGACCGAGCAGTGATCGAACGGCTCCTGCGACGGGACCTGGACGCATGACGACAGCAGCAGCCCCAGACCATCTGAGTGGGATCGCGATCCGTTCTGGACCGTCACTCCCGGCTGCCGGGGCCGCGATCGTTCCAGGCGGCGCAGTCTTCGGGGACGACGCCTGGGACCTGAGCCCGTTGTGCCCGCGACCGACCACCCGGTGGATCCACCTGGACTTCGAACGCTGTCCGGCCGGCGTCCGGGAGGACATCAAGCACTTCTTCTACCTGACCCTGACCCAGGACACCCCATTGGACCAGCTAGACCGACCCGCCAGCGTGCGACGCCGGCTGGCTCCCTCCACGCTGAAGACGATGCGGGCCGACCTGCAGCCGTTCCTGGACTGGCTGGCGACCCGTGGCACACCACAGCTGGCCGAGCTCGGCGAGGATGACCTGCGCGAGTACGCCGCCCAGGTTGTCAAAGCACCGGTCGGGCAGAACCCCAAGTCCCGACGCCTGTTCGTGCTCAGCAGGCTGTGGCTGCTCAGCCCCTACATGCGCCCAGGCGCCCGGCTGAGGCAACCGTTCTGGGAACGCGAAGGCATGGAGCAGGTCATCGGCAAGAGCGAATGGACCGCGGAGAACAAGTCCATCCCGGTCCACCCAGCCACCATGTCAGCGCTGCTCGTGTGGTGCCTGCGACTGGCCCAGGAGGCGCCGCGACACCTTCACCTGCTCAGTCTGAGCCCGGGTGCCGCCGCTCCCGGACCGGACGGTCCGGCGTCCCTGCCGTGGAGCGGTGAACTCGGTCAAGACCACGCCGATGCCCGTCGGCGAGTAGTTAGCACCGCGTGCCTGATCACCGTGGCCTATCTGACGGGGATGCGAGCTGACGAGGTCCTGGGCCTGCGACGCGGCTGCTGCACACCCACCGCCAGCACCCCCGGCGCATCTGCCACCGGTTACGAGATCAGGGGCCGCACCTACAAGGCAGCCGTCGCCGCGGGCCGCAGTATTCCCGAGGGGGTCGACCGCGAACACCCCTGGGCCGCCATCAAGCCTGTCGCCGACGCGATCGCTGTCATGGAGGCCATGCACGACGGTGACCTGCTGTTCAGCGACACCCTCTTCAAGGCCCGGTCCACAGGGACCGAACTCGATCCTGGCGGGCCCCCGTCAAGACGGGTGCACGAGGCGATCAAACACCTCGTCAGCTGGTGCAACCAGCGCGCCAGCGACCTGGAGCGCCCACATGACGTCGTCCCGGAGGACCCCGACGGGCCGATCAACCTGAGACGGCTGCGCCGGACCCTGGCCTGGTTCATCTACCGCCGTCCCGGCGGTCGGGTCGCCCTCGGCGTCCAGTACGGGCACCTGCACGCCGCCACCACCGACGGCTACGGAGGCAGGGCCTCGACCGGCTTGCGAGACGTGTTCCCGATGGAGGAGGCCTTCGCTCTCAGCGACACCCTGCACCGGGCTGCTGAGCAGCTTCAGGCGCACCCGGACGTCAGCGGCCCAGCCGGTGGCCGTTACCGGGCTGCCGCCAGCGAGTACCGCGACCGTTTCGAGGGCCTGCCCCTGACCACCAAGCAGGCCGCAGCCCTCCTCGCCAACCCAGCCATGCGCGTCTACGACGCCCCCGGCCAGACCCTCGCCTGCTGTTTCGACCCTCGGAAGGCCCTGTGTCGCAAGGACACCACCACACGATCGACGGCCACTCCGGACCTGACCGCCTGTGACCACCGGTGTGCGAACATCGCCCGCACCGATGAACACATCACCACGCTCCGGGCAGAGCTAGACGCCCTGCAGGAAGAGCACGACTCAGCTACGACACCCGAACCGATGCGGCACCGTATCCGCGCCCAGATCGACCGGCGAGAAGCCATCGTCACAGCCCACCACGAAGCGCAGGATGGCGGGCAGCCATGACCGACCACGAACCAGAACGCCGTGCCATCCGGGAGGCGATGACCAGGTTGCTGGACGGTCAGCCGGTCCGCTCGGACGGCAAGCTGACCATCAAGTCCCTCGCCGAGGAAGCCGGCGTCAAACGGTGGATCCTCACCCACCGGCACCAGGACCTCCAGCTCGAGTTCCGCGACCGGATCACCGCGCACGGCACCGACCCCGAACCTGTCAGGGCGCTCAAGGAGCGCGTCGAAACCCTGACCGAGGAGAACCGCCGCCTGCGTGAACAGCTGAGGGAGACCAGATCGACCATCGCGATGCTCGAGCGGCACATCGCGGTCGAGGCGCTCGAGGCCGCCCGCAGCTCAACAACATCGTCCGAGGCCCGCCCGCCCCGGCTACGTCCTGTCCCTGAACAGACCGACCCGCCGACCGAGGGAAACCAGTAGTGCCCAACATCTTCGACAACCTGACCGACTCGACCCGCCTCGGCCCGGCGCTACGCGACTCCCTGGACGAGTTCGACAGCGTGGACGTGGCGACCGGGTACATCGACCTGCGCGGATGGTCGAACCTGGCCGACGTCCTGGACGAGAAGAGCATCACCGAGGCAGGGCGCCCAACCGCAAGGGTCCTGGTCGGCATGGTCGCCCCCGCGGACTCGCAGCAGCTCCTCGACATGCTGCAGGACGACGTGCAGCCACCGGAGTACGGGTCTGACATCCACGACCTAGAGAGAGCTATCGCCCGCCGCGACCAGCTGGTTGCCCACCTGCGCACCCAGCTCATGCGGGGCCTGGCCACCCGGGAGGGACAGCAGACTCTGCAGACGCTGAAGCGTCAGCTGGAGGAGGGGGCCGTGGCGATGAAGGTGTTCACCGAGAAGCCCCTGCACGGCAAGACGTACATCTTCCACGCGCCGGAGAAGAAACACGGATCCAGATGGGGGTACGTCGGGTCCTCCAACCTCACCGGCGCGGGGCTCAACCGCAACCTGGAGTTGAACATCGACGTGCAGGACTCCGACGCCACGGCGAAGCTGGCGTCCTGGTTCGAGGAGCGCTGGTACGACCGGTTCTCCCTCGACATCACCGCCGAGATCATCGACCTGATCGCCAACTCGTGGGCGGACGAAGACCAGCCCACGCCCTTCGAGGTGTACCTCAAGGTCTGCCACTCCTTGTCTCAGGACGCCCGCGACGGCATGGGGTACGTGCTGCCGAAATCGATGAGCGACCTGCTGCTGGACTACCAGGAGAGCGCCGTCCGGACCCTGTCGAGACGGATCGTGCGCCGCGGGGGCACCATGCTCGGCGACGTCGTAGGTCTGGGTAAGACGCTCACCGCCGTCGCGACTGCACTGATGCTGCAGGCCGCCGAGGACTACTCGACCCTCGTTCTGTGCCCGAAGAACCTCCGGCCGATGTGGGAGAAGCACCTCGCGGAGTACGACATCAACGGCCGCGTCGTGCCCTACTCGATGGCCGACAAGGTCCTGCCCGAGCTCAAACGATTCAACCTGGTCATCTGCGACGAGTCGCACAACCTTCGGAACAATTCCACCATCGCCTACGACGCGATCCATCAGTACATCCGGACCAACAGCTCCAAGGTCCTGTTGCTCACCGCGACCCCGTACAACCTGGCGTTCACCGACGTCGCGAACCAGATCGGCCTGTACATCGACGAGGACGACGACCTGGGCATCGTCCCGACCGAGGCGCTCCGCAAGGACCCCAACCTGATGGCCAAGGTCGACGGAAAGATCAACACTCTCACCGCGTTCCGTAAGTCTGAGGAACCGGACGACTGGAAGAGGCTGATGAGCGACCACCTCGTCCGCCGTACGCGCTCCTTCATCAAGCGCACCGCCAAGAGGGAGCTCGTCACCGGCCCGGACGGGACAACGACCGAGCGGGAGTACCTGCAGTTCGCCAACGGCCAGAAGTTCCACTTCCCCACCCGCGTGTCCACCCCGGTCAGCCACCAGTTCGCCGCGGACGACCCAGCCGCCCTGATGGAGGACGAGACCACCCTGGACGCCGTCCGCGACCTGCTCCTGCCCCGCTACCGGCTCGCCGACTACGACAACCCCAAGGCCCCGCACACGGCCGAGGACACCAAGATTCTCGACGACATCCGCTCAGGGCGGGGCAACGTCAGCGGCTTCGTGAGGATCGGACTGTTCAAGCGCCTGTCCTCCTCCGGATACTCATTCATCCTGTCGCTGCAGCGCCAACGGGCCCGCAACGAGCTGTTCATCCACGCGATCGACCACAAACTGCGTATCCCGCTGGGCTCGTTCACCGACAAACAGATCAACGTCACCGACGAGGACATCGAGACCGACGGCAGCCTGCACGGCAGCGCCGAGACCCGCTACAAGAGCCTCGTCGAGTCCCTGCCGGCAAGGACCAAGTGGGTCAACACCACCGTCTTCAAGCCCAACCTGCGCCACGACTTGCTTAAGGACAACGAGACGATCACGTGGCTGCTGGAGCGGTTCGGGGACTGGGACTCCACCCGCGACTCCAAGGTCAACGCCCTGGTCGACCTGCTCACCAACGACCATCCCGGGGAAAAGGTCCTGGTCTTCACCGAGTACAGCGACACGGCCGACTACGTCGCCGACGCCCTGACCGAGGCCGGTGTCGCGAACGTCGCCCTGGCGACCGGCGACTCCGAGAACCCCGCCGAAATCGCCCGCCGGTTCTCCCCGAACTCCAACCGGCTGCCCTCGGAGGACCCGAGCGTCCCGGTCGCGGTCGAGCGGCCCGTTGACGTGCTTGTCGCCACCGACGTGCTCTCCGAGGGCCAGAACCTGCAGGACAGTCACATCATCGTGAACTACGACCTGCCCTGGGCCATCATCCGGATCATCCAGCGCGCCGGCCGCGTCGACCGCATCGGGCAGAAGTCCAATACCGTCAACCTCTATCTGATCACGCACGAGAACATTGAGGAGCAGATCCGGCTCCGCCAGCGCATCAAGGAACGACTCGGAGCCGCGGCCGAGGCGTTCGGCTCGGACGAGAAATTCTTCGGCGGCGACAAGGAGATCAAGATCCTCGACGACCTCTACAAGGGGCGGGTCACCGAGGACGACAGTGATGACGAGGCCGAGGTCGACTCCGTCAGCGAAGCCTGGCTGGTGTGGTCCAACGCCCTGGACAAGCACCCCCAGATCACCGCCCGAGTGCTCCGGATGCAGGACATGATCCACTCCACCCGCGACCAGTACATGGACGAGAGCCACGGTGGTGTGACCTGCTACATCTCCACCGGCTCCGGCGTGGACGCCTTCGCCACCGCCACCGTCACCGACCACGGCGTCCAGGAGCGGATCCTCACCCCCCTGGAGGCCCTGCGGATCTTCCGTGCCGAACCCAGCACACCCACAGCCCCGCTACGCCCCGACCACTTCGACCGCGAAGCCGCCCTAGTCCAGGGACCGCTGAAGACCGAGACGGTCGCCGCCGGCAACCTCAAGGGCGCGCGCAAGTGGGCCTGGCAACGCCTCGGCGGGACCATCTTCGGGGAGAAGGCCTCCACGGCCCTGGACGCCCTGCACGCCCGCCCCCTGACCGAGCACGCCAACATGCGACTGAGCCAAGCACGACGCAACAAGTACAGCCTGGACGACCTGGCCGACCTTATCAACCAGCTGCATGACGAGGACAGGCTCGTCATCGGCGCCACCGACACCGACACCATCAAGATCGTCTGCTCGCTAGGAGTTGCCAGCTCATGACCACCCCGCTGATCGAACGCGCCGAACAGCGTGACTACCAGAGGCTGTTCATCCAGGACCTGAACTGGTCCCGGCCGGACCAGCCTCCGGTGACCGTCGAGCACGACGGCCGACAGATCACCGCCACCAACGTCTCCTCGCACAAGGGACTGCGCGTCTGGGTCGTCAACGAGAAGCCCGACTCCAAGCTTGAAGCCGCTCTCGACCAGCACCTGGCCAGGAGCAGCACCGACCGGATCCTGATCTTCCATGACGACGACGAACAGGTGTGGCGCTGGCCCGTGCGCCGAGCAGTCGGCAGGACCACCACGACCCGACTGAGCCGACACCGGTACCGCAACGGCGACACAGACCCTCGGTTTGCCGTGAAGCTGGACGTGATCCGCCTACCCCACGACGTGATCCTGGACAGCAACGCCGTCCTGGCCAAGGTCCGTCAGGCCTTTGACGTCGAAGCGACGAACGAGACCAAGCACGCCTCGAAGCTCATGGCCCGCCTGTACGCGGCCATGGAGAAGGCCTACCCAGCGACGACCTCCCGAGCCGAGCGGGACCACGAGATCTCCGTCACTCTCGCCCGGGTCCTCTTCCTCATGTTCGGCGACGACACCGACATGTGGGCGCCAGACCTGTTCAGCACCTTTATCCGTGACCACACGGCCGCCGACGGCTCCGACATTGGCGCCCAGCTCACCGACCTGTTCGCCTTCCTCGACACTCCCGACGATCAGCGCATCACACCGCCGTCTGGCCTGGACGGGTTCCGGTACGTTAACGGCCGCATCTTCAGCGAACGTGTCGTCTTGCCTGTCCTGAACGCGGAGTTCCGTACCGCGGTGCTCGAAGCGTGCGATCGCGACTGGGCCAGCATCAGCCCAGCCATCTTCGGATCCATGTTCCAGTCCGTTCGCGACGCCGAGACGCGCCGTCAACTCGGGGAGCACTACACCTCTGAGGAGAACATCCTCAAGACCCTCAACCCCCTCTTCCTCGACGAGCTCCGCGCCGAGTTCGAACACATCCAGACCTTGGGCAAGTACGAGGCCGACCGGCTCCGCAAGCTCCGCGACAGGCTCGGCCGCATCCGGTTCTTGGACCCCGCGTGCGGGTGCGGCAACTTCATCATCGTCGCCTACCGCGAACTACGAGACCTCGAACTGGCGATCATGGAACGCCTCCAAGAGATCACCGGCGACAACCCCATGCTCCTCGCCAACGTCGGGCTCAAGGTTACCCTCGACCACTTCTACGGCATCGAGATCGACGAGTGGCCCGCCCGCATAGCCGAGACCGCCATGTTCCTCATCGACCGCCAGTGCGACCTCAAACTCAGAGCTTCCCTCGGCGAAGCACCTGACCGACTACCCATCCAGGAACAGGCCACGATCAGGGTCGGCAATGCACTGCGAGTGAACTGGACAGACGTCTGCCCTCAGCAGGGCGATGTGGTAATCGCCGGCAACCCGCCGTTCCTCGGGCCTCACACTCGCACCAAGGAACAACTCGCTGACCTGCAACTGGTCTGGGGCGCCAAGGACCTTGGGCGGCTCGACTACGTCACGGCGTGGCACCGGAAGTGCGTCGACTACTTCGCAGGGCACGACAACGGACGATTCGCTCTCGTCTCCACGAGCTCGATCGCTCAAGGCGACCAGGCCACTCGACTCTTCCCCTACATTTTCAGCAAAGGTTGGCGATTGCGCTTCGCCCACCGGACCTTCGCCTGGACCTCGGAAGCCACCGGCGCCGCCGCTGTCCACTGCGTGATTACTGGCTTCGACAAAGAGACAAAGCCCGCACCCGTGCTCTTTGAGTACCCCAATTTCAAGGGCTCGCCACGAGAAGTCGTAGCTCGCCATATCAACGCGTACCTCGTTGACGGACCGGACCTTGCGGTCACACCGCGAGCCACCCCGCTCGCACCTGACCTGGCGAAGGTCGTACTTGGATCAATGGCGAAAGACGGCGGGCACCTCATTGTCGAGCCCGAAGACTACGGACAGTTCAGCTCCGATCCCATCGCAGCGAAGTACCTGCGCCCATACATCGGGTCACGGGAACTTCTTCACGCCGAAGAGCGCTGGTGCCTCTGGCTCGAAAACGCCACACCTCAAGACCTGTCCAGATCCCCGGCGTTGCGAGAACGCGTAGACGCGGTCCGTGCTTACCGCCTCAGTGCGAAGGCGCCCTCTACCAATGACTATGCGTCCATCCCACACCTGTTTACCCAACGAGCTGCTCAGTTGACACCGTTCGTTTGCATCCCCCGCGTGAGTTCGGAGAATCGCCCGTACTTGCCCTGTCAGCACCTCGGACCCGAGGTGATCGCCTCCGATGCGAACTACCAGGTGCAAGATCCCGACGGACTACAGTTCGCCATCCTCTCTTCAGCGATGCTTCTCACCTGGCAGAAGACCATCGGAGGCAGGCTGAAGTCCGACATCCGTTTCGCAGTGCGGACGGTCTGGAACAATTTTCCGTTGCCGGCACTCTCACCCGAGCAGCGAGCAGGCCTGATCGCTGCGGGCAAGACCGTGCTCGCGGCTCGAGAGCAACATCCCCACCGGTCCCTGGCCGACCATTACAGTGCCAACGGCATGGATCCGGACCTTGCGGCCGCGCACCACGAACTCGACCGACACGTCAACGCCATCTTTCGCGTATCGGTCCACGCAACCGAAGCGGAGCGGCAGAAGGCACTGTTCAACATGTACCTTTCACTCGTCCCCCACGCCGTCTATCGCGAGGACCTTTCGTAGCACCGTAGGCACGATGCGACCGGGCCTACGCGTAGTTGCTTGTAGGAGGAGAGCGTTGCGCGAGGCGACGAGGCTGTCCTGTCGGTGCCGACACCTACCATAGTTACGTGGATGAGATTCAAGGCCCGGCGAAGTCGGGCGGTGACCCGGACCGGTTCCAGATTCTCGCGCTCGATGGGGGTGGCGCCAAGGCACTCTTCACGGCTCATGTGCTGGCCGGGCTTGAAGATGATCTCGGTGTCCGGATCAGTGACTCCTTCGATCTGATCGCGGGTACCTCGGCTGGTGGGATCGTCGCACTTGCGCTCGGTGCGGGCCTCAGGCCGAAGGAGATCGCCGAGCACTACAAGGAGCTGGTCCACGAGGTCTTCCCTGCGTCGAGACGACGCTGGTGGCGCCGAGTGCGCAACCTGTCCACGCCGATCTACGACGATAGCGCGCTCCGTACGGCACTCGATGGTGTGCTCGGCGAGCGACTGCTCGGTGACAGTGTCAAGCGGCTCGTCATCCCTTCGTGGGACGTGCAGCGCGGGCAAGTGCACATTTTCAAGACTCCACACCACCCCCGGCTCGCTAGGGACTGGCGGACCACCATGGTCGACGTCGCGTTGGCTACCTCAGCTGCGCCGGTCTACTTCCCAGCAGCCCACGTTGACGGACACCGACTGATCGACGGAGGTGTGTGGGCCAACAACCCGTCGGTGGTCGCGATCGCAGAAGCCGTGAGCATGCTCAACAGGCCCCTCAACGCCATCACGGTTCTGAACATCGGCACCATCTCCGAGATTGCGCACCATCCGAAGCGTCGTGACCATGGCGGGATACTTCAGTGGGTCCAGCCGATCGCACCGCTGGTCCTCGGAGCTGGCAGCCGCGGTGGGCAAGGCATCGCAGAGCATCTGGTCGGCAAGCAGAACTTCACCCGGTTCGACGCTCTCGTCCCGGGGGGCCTGTACGCGCTCGACTCAGCTGACCCACAGGACATCGCGGGACTGGCGGCTTCTGTGAGCAGGGAGCTCAGTCCTACCTACGTCGAGAAGTTCGCCGCCCATCAAGCTTCGCCGTACATCGCCTTCCAGAGGAACCATCGTGCTGACCGCAGCACGGTGACCACGCCACCCATAGGGGACGCAGATGCAACTAGCTGACCACTTCCACACCCTGTTGACCAACAAGGTCAACATCAGCGCAACCAAGTTGACGCTCCTCGATTCCAGAGTGAACGCCGTCTACGCCGCACTGCAAGGCGACGACGAGATCGGGCCACTGATCAAAGGCAAGACACCCCAAGGTTCGTGGGCGCACCGCACCATCATCAACCCAGTCGGAGACAACGAGTTCGACGCGGACTTCATGCTCGACATGGCTGAGAACCCGGACTGGGTCGACGACCCGAAGAAGTACATCAACGAGGTGTACGCCGCGCTCGGCCGTCACACTACGTACGGCAGCATGCCCCGTACCCGAAAATGCCGATGCGTCAGAGTCTCCTACGCGAACTCGATGCACCTCGATATCGTCCCCCACCTCAAGCTCGCAAATGGACGTGAGGTCATCGTGAACCGTGATGTCAACGACTGGGAGGACACGCACCCCCAGAGATTCACCGATTGGATGCAGAACAAAGATCGCCTTGCAAACGGCAACCTTCGCAAGGTCATCCGACTGATGAAGTACCTCCGTGATCACAAGGGCTCCTTCACCGGCACACGGTCCATCCTTCTCACGACCATGCTCGGTGAGCGGGTGACCGAGGCGCGCAAGCTCGTCAAGCCCGGATGCTACGACAACGTCCCCAAGACGCTCCTCAACGTTGTCAGCGACCTCGACGCGTGGCTGCAAGCACGGCCCATGAAGCCGTCGATCCCGGATCCTTCCGGCTCCGGTGTCACCTTCGATCACCGCTGGGAACAGTCCACTTACAACTACTTCCGTGACCGAATCAATGCCCACGCCCAGCAGATCCAGGCGGCGTACGACGAGCCTGAGAAAGAACGCAGTGTCCGGATGTGGCAGGAACTCTTCGGTGATGGGTTCACCGCCCCGTCTGACACCTCCAAGCCCCCCAAGTTCTCAGAAGTGACTCCGGCTGCTGCGACCACCACCGTGGGACGGTCTGGGCGCGCTGGATGACCACGCGTCGGCGAGCCGAAATGACTGCTTGGCAGAAGCGTCTCGTCGCGGAGTTAAAGGCCCTCGCTGAAGAAAACGCCGACGACGTCAAGATCAGCAGGCAGCCGAAGCTCCAGAACGACCGGGACGTGGAACTTCGCATCCGTCTACGCACGGCAGCGATTCCGCGACTCACCAGCGGCCTTGATCTACTCGACCATGAGGAATTCATCCTTCGGCTACCCTCTGCCCCCTTTCGTCCGCCGAGCGTCGCAGTCGACCACGTCCGCTTCCTCGGCCACCCACACGTCCTCATGGGGCAGCACCCTTGCGTCTACCTTGATCCGTCGCGCGAATGGCATCCTCAATCTGGGATGGGCGGCTTCCTCAACCGGTTGTGGGACTGGCTCACGGACGCAGCGGGCGGCAAGTTCGACCCTGCCACTGCCATGTACCACGCAGTTGGCGGCGTGCTCCACCTTACGGATGGCACGCCCACGATCGTTGTGCGCGAGGCTGGGCCCGTGAGAGCCCGCCAGGTCGCCACCCTCATCACCCGGACAGAGCAAAGATGCGACCTCACCTACACGACTGGTCGCGAAGGGCTTAAGGCGCCCGTGTTCACCCTCGCAACAGACATGCCGTTCGGGGCGGCCACGACCTTCGCTGACCTCCTCAAGCTGCTGGACGATCCGTATCTAGAGGCCTCAGGGGGGCGGCCACCACGCGTAGCACCCCAATCGCCGGCCTTCCTCACGACTCTCCTTACCAGCGCGGTGCGCAATCCCCGTGACACACACCAGTACTTCGTCCTCGCCGTCCCACACCCGGCCGGAGGGCCATCTCACCTCCTGTGCGGGCGTCTCCCAACGGACACGGCGAACGCTCTCCGGGCGATCGCGGGGCGATACGGCACGACTATCAACCTGGACCCCGCGGAGATCAAGACCGACATCCCAATCGAGTGGTGCGCCGTGTCTGATGAACGGCAAGCAGTGACTACACGACGGGACGACACCCGCCCCGTCAATGGTTTCCAGGACAAGTCCGTGTTCATCTGGGGATGCGGCGGCCTGGGATCTTGGGTTGCAGAGTTCATTATGCGGGCAGGAGCCGGCGAGATCGCACTCTGCGACCCAGCGCGCATCACCGGCGGTCTCCTCGTTCGACAAAACTACGTCGAGGACGACATCGGGCAGTCGAAAGCCCACGCACTCCAGTCACGACTGGAGGCGATATGTGACACCACGGCAGTCAAAGTCGCTAGCGATCCACCTGACGAGTCGACCCTCCTCGCAACTGACCTCGTCCTGGATGCAACGATTAGCCATGCAGTCACCACGTACCTCGACGCGCTCTCAATGACGCCCGGGCGCAAGGCAACCATCGTCCAGGTAGCCACAGACCCTCGCACCGGGACCCTCGGAATCGCGAATGTGTGTGCCCCCGACTCAACCATGACGCCGTCCGAGGTTGACCAGCATGCAGGAGTCCGCGCCACCTCCGATGGCACCTTGGAGCTATACCACCCACTCTGGCGAGACGTAGCAGAAGCAGACGAACTCGTCCCGACGCGCGGGTGCTCAGTTCCCACCTTTCACGGGTCCGCGGCAGATCTGGCAGCCGTCGCAGCGAGCCTCACTAGCCTCGTGGGCAGCCACCTTGGTACGTCCAGTCCCAGCATGTCAGGGACCCACCTCATCGCGTTACCCCACGCTGGCGACGGTCCCGCCCATCGCTTCCTCGAGGCGACGCAAACCGCCTGAGTCTCACGCCAGCTCGTCCTTCCAGTGCAACACCGCTGGACTGTCGGGGGAACCGCCCTACAACACAGGGGGCGACTTCCGGTACAACGACAAGTGGGACAAGGACCCCAACGACCCGGACCTCGGCGAGTTCGTGGGCAGCGACGATCCGGCACGCCACACCAAGTGGATGAAGTTCATGTACCCCCGACTCCAGATGATGAAGGCGATGCTCAAGCCGGGCGGAGTTCTGGCGATCTGCATCGACAACCGAGAGCTCTTTCACCTTGGCCAGATGCTCGATGAGATCTTCTTTGAGGAGAATCGGCTGGCGATCATCAACTGGGAGAAGAGCTACGCTCCGCGTTCGGACAATCGCCATGTCTCGACGGCTACCGAGTACGTCCTGGTGTATGCGAAGAACGAGAAGTTGGCGAAGACCGGGCTAGAGCCGCGCACCGACTCGATGGATGCAAAGTACGGAAACCGCGACGGCGACACTCGGCTGTGGCGCTCGGATAATTTCTCGGGCCCCAAGGCTCTCACACATCAGGGGATGGTCTACGGGATCCAATCTCCTTTCACGGGTGATGTTCACTATCCCCCGACAGGACGGTGCTGGGTCCTGCCTCAGGCCGACACTAAGCGCATTCTTGAGCGATGGGGTGTGAGTTACGAGCTTCGAGATTTGAAGGATTCCGAAACACGGGCGGCGGTTATCGGGATCGACGCACGAGGGTTGCGGATGGTCAAGGCCCTGATGTTGACGACATCGCTGTCCGAGGCGGCAAAGGTAGCGACGAGCCGTCTCGAAAGCCATCCGTGGCCGCAAGTCTACTTCGGGGTCAAGGGTACGGGTCGTCCGCAGCTCAAGAGGTACTTGGAGGACGTCAAGCAGGGCCGCGTTCCGATGACCTATTGGGCCGACGAGGACATGGACGACCCAGAGGTGCTCGGCAGTGTCTCCTGGGACCATGAACAGTCTGGTCACAGCCAGACCGGCGTTAACGAACTGACGGCGATCGTGGGAGCTGGGCACGGCTTCGAGACGGTGAAGCCCATGAAGCTGATGACCAAGATCATCCAGATCTGGTGTCCGCCCAACGGCACCGTCCTGGACCTGTTCGCTGGCTCGGGCACGACCGGACACGTGGTGCTGAAGCTGAATCACGACCAAGGGGCCGACCGGCGCTTCATCTTGGTCGAGCAGGGGCGTCCGGAGAACGGCGACTCGTACGCGAAGACGCTGACCGCTGACCGGCTGAAGCGGGTCATCGAGGGCAAGTGGGCCGACAAGAAGGCTCACGCGGCCCTCGGCGGCGGCTTCACCTTCAAGACCCTGGAGAAGAAGGTCGACGCCAAGACGCTGCTCATGATGGAGCGCGACGAGATGATCGACACGGTCATCGCCTCGCACTCCTCGACGGGCAGCCGGCGCAGCCCGGTGTTGATCCCGGTGCCGGAGGAGGCGGCCTACCAGTATCTCGTCGCTCGTAATACCAGCGACGAGGGCATCTACCTCGTCTGGCACGGCGCCGGGTCGAACACCGACCTGACCGAGGAGGTGTACGAGGCCATCACCGACGAGGCAGACGCCGCCGGGCTGGCCCCGACGTACCACGTGTACAGCCGTCGCAACCTGATCGTCACTGACGACGTGGTGTGGTATCAGATCCCTGACCGCATCCTGTCCGACTTCGGCCTCGATGTCCGTACCGAGTCCTTTATCGAGGAGTCCTGACCGTGACCATCGAGCTCTTCCAGTTCCAGCAGGAGGCGGCGTCGCAGATCGCCGACCGGTTCATCGACTACCACGGTGACCCGATCCCCTATGGCCGCGGGGCCAAGCGACGCGACGTGCCCTTTTACCAGGC
>Ga0208938_1000869_pt1 | contig 19477 bp, 14 predicted proteins | sample AD_UKC125_MetaG_FD_184434 | JGI IMG/M metagenome (GOLD analysis project Ga0208938, IMG submission 184434) | Active sludge microbial communities of municipal wastewater-treating anaerobic digesters from USA - AD_UKC125_MetaG (SPAdes) (version 2) | ecosystem: Engineered > Bioreactor > Anaerobic >...
GATATCATTTCCGGTATGACGATATCAGTCCCGGTGACAAGATATCATTTCCGGTATGACATTATCTGCTGCGGCGGCATGATATCCGGCATCGGGTTATCAGTCCCGGCGGCGCGGAAATCGATGCCAGGCCTGCCGCGGCACCGGACGACCGGCTGTTACAAAACGGATAAAACCAAATATGAAAGGGGTCATAGAATGATTTACTCACATGAGGTTGAAAGAATGACATGTGTCGCAAAGGGACCGAACCATGGCCCGGCGCCGATCCCCCAGGAAGGGAAATGGGTACAGGCTAAAGAGATCAGGGACATTTCCGGCCTTACGCACGGTGTAGGCTGGTGCGCACCTCAGCAGGGCACCTGCAAGCTCACGTTGAACGTCAAGGACGGGATAATCCAGGAAGCGCTGGTGGAAACGGTCGGATGCTCCGGCATGACGCATTCGGCTGCAATGGCGGCGGAGATACTGCCTGGCAAGACCATCCTTGAGGCGCTGAACACGGACCTGGTCTGTGACGCCATCAACACGGCCATGAGGGAACTGTTCCTCCAGATAGCTTACGGCAGGAGCCAGACTGCCTTCTCCGAAGGAGGACTCCCTGTGGGTGCGGCTCTCGAGGATCTCGGGAAGGGCCTGAGGAGCCAGGTGGGAACCATGTACGGAACGCTGGCCAAGGGACCCAGGTATCTTGAAATGGCCGAAGGCTACGTGACCCGTCTCGCACTCGACGAGAACGATGAAATCATTGGCTATGAGTTCGTACACCTCGGCAGGATGATGGAAATGATCAGGAAAGGCACGGACGCCAATGAGGCCATGAAGAAGGCAACCAACAGGTACGGCAGGTTCGATGAAGGCGTGAGATTCATCGATCCGAGAGAAGAATAAACGGGGGAGGGTCATGGACATGGCATTGTTTGAAGGTTATGAAAGAAGGATAGATCAGATCAATGCTGTGCTGAACGAGTACGGCATAGCTTCGGTCGAAGAAGCCAGGAAGATATGCGAGGAAAAAGGCATAGATGTACACGGCATCGTAAAGGGGATCCAGCCCATCTGCTTTGAGAATGCGTGCTGGGCATACACGGTCGGTGCTGCCATAGCGATAAAGAAAGGATGCAAAAAGGCTGCCGATGCTGCGGAAGCCATAGGTGAAGGACTCCAGTCATTCTGCATCCCAGGCTCGGTCGCCGATGAAAGAAAGGTCGGTCTCGGCCACGGAAGGCTCGGAGCCATGCTGCTGCGTGAAGAGACGAAGTGCTTTGCGTTCCTGGCAGGACATGAGTCCTTTGCTGCCGCAGAGGGCGCGATAGGCATCGCCAAATCAGCCAACAAGGTAAGGAAGGAGCCCCTCAGGGTAATACTCAACGGCCTTGGGAAGGACGCCGCGCAGATAATCTCGAGGATCAACGGCTTTACATACGTGCAGACCAAATTCGATTACAGCACCGGCAAGCTGGAGATAGTCAGGGAGATCCCCTACTCGAAGGGCGAAAGGGCTAAGGTAAGGTGCTACGGTGCCGATGACGTCCGCGAAGGAGTTGCGATCATGCACCATGAAAAGGTAGATATCTCCATCACCGGCAACTCCACCAACCCGACCAGGTTCCAGCATCCCGTGGCAGGCACTTACAAGAAGGAATGCAATGAACTCGGCAGGAAGTACTTCTCGGTCGCTTCCGGCGGAGGCACAGGAAGGACGCTGCATCCGGACAACATGGCAGCAGGCCCGGCTTCCTACGGCATGACCGACACGATGGGCAGGATGCATTCCGACGCCCAGTTCGCAGGATCCTCATCTGTACCTGCCCACGTTGAGATGATGGGGCTCATCGGCATGGGCAACAACCCGATGGTCGGCGCGACCGTATCCGTGGCTGTCGCTATCGAAGAAGCAATGAACAGGTAACAGCCGCCCCGGCAAGCGTGACGGCCAGCCCGGCCGAGAGTGGCAGTTACGTTGTACCAGCGTGATGACTGGTCCGGACAAGCGTGGCGGCCAACTCAGACGAACGCGGCAGCCGTCCTGGAGGGGATTGATGCCCGCCCTGGACGAGTGTGAGGACCGGCCCGGCCGAGACACGATACCTGGATCGTCCGGGGATAAGCAAGTTATGTGGCCGCTCTGCGAAAATGCAGGGCGGTTTCCTTTTCTCAAGAGAACCTTGTTACAAGAAAATCTTTTTACGAGAGAGCATTTTTACAAGAGAACCTTTTGGACTGGGCGGAGTTTTAGGGCTGGGTGTTCAAAATTTGAGATAATGTGTTAATGCCAGGGTACACCTGGTATTTGCCTAAGGATAAGTTTCCATAATCCAAGGAAATTGCACTTTATGACAACCTGGTTATGGACGGTTTTCAACGCTTCCTGGATCGCAATGTGCAATACTTAGAATTTTGAACACCCACCTCTAGTTTAAAGCATCCACGAGGCCTGCAATTTCGGAGAAGATCAACTCCTCGGAAAACCCTGCGTCCAGGAGCGGCCGGAGGACGTCCTTTGCGGGATCGGGCCTGTAGGTTTTGAGTGCGGTCAGATTGCCTTCCAGGGTGTATTTGCCCATGGCGGCGGGTATCAGCACGGACTCGCCCGCCCTGACCGGCAGGCGGCCGCCTTCCCATCCAATGGCGCCTGTTCCCGATACGAACACGTAGATGTGGAACCGGCTGCCGTCGGCGACTTCATCGGCCGAACCTTCGATATCGTATATCTCCGTACAGAAGTAGCGGTTCGCGGTCACTATCCTGCGCGTTCCGCCGGAGGAAAGCGGGAGAGTTATGCCGGTGTACTTTTTCCCGGCGTCGGCCGGGTCGAAGTTTATCACTTCAAGAGCCTTCTCTATATGCAGTTCCCTTCCGGTACGTCCGTAGTCATATACCCTGTAGGTCGTATCGGAATTCTGCTGGATCTCCGCTATGATGATGCCCCTGCCTATCGCGTGGACCGTGCCTGCCGGGATATAAAAGACATCGCCGGCGGAAACCTCGATCGTATTGAGGAAGCGTTCCACGTCGTTACTGGCTATCGCCCCGGCGAAGCTTTCGCGGGAAGTGCCGGGCACGACGCCGTGCACAAGCCTTGCGCCGGGCTTTGCGCTGATTACATACCACATCTCGGTTTTCCCGTATTCGCCGTACTCGTTCGCGTTAGCGAATTCGTCATCGGGGTGTACCTGGACGGACAGGTTCTCCTCGGCATCGATGAACTTCACCAGCAGCGGGAACCTGTCGATGTCCTGCTGCGGCAGCGCCTCGCCGATCAGCTTCCTGCCGAGCATTTTTATCAGCCCGGGAAGAGGGATCTCCTCGTATTCCCCGTTTGCCACGATACTTGAGCCGTTTTCATGGCATGCTATTTCCCAGCTCTCGGCCACCCTGCCCGCAGCAGGCAGGGTCTTGCCCAGCGACGCCAGGTTCCTGCCGCCCCATATATAATCCTTGTACAATGGCCTGAATTTCAGCGGGTAGTACATGGTTCCTACCTCCCGGATCTTTCGGTTTCCATGGGATGATATGTCCGCGGGGAGCAGCCCATCCCGGGGGTGCATCCGGTTATTGCCCGGCAGCCTGCCTCCACAGTGTGATCGGTTTGCGCTAAACAGCCTGTTCAATGGTGCAGCCGGTTTGTGCCGGGCAACTCCGTTCCTGCGGCACATCCGGTTATTGCCCGGCAGCCGGCCTCCACAGTGCAGCCGGTTTGCGCTAAACAGCCCGTTTCCATGGAATGATCGGTTTTACTGGTAATATATGATCAAGGTATAGTATATAGTATCAGGGAACATATTGCAATGTAATATTTGGAACAGCGATATTCAGAACAGGCCTTGTGTGGTAAAATATTGTTTGATATCCGGCACGTCGGGATAAACGGTCAAAGGCGTTGATATGATGGGAAATAATGCATCTGCGGAAAATATTGCAGTAGAGGTAAGGAATCTCACGAAAAAATACGGCAGGACCACTGCGCTGCATGACCTGTCCTTCGAAATCGGAAAGGGAGAGATATTCGGCCTGTTCGGACCCAATGGGGCGGGCAAGTCCACCTTCCTGTCGATACTTGCGACGATCCTGGAACCGACCTCGGGCGACATCATGATCAACGGCTGGAGTGTCCGTGAACAGCCGGACATGGTAAAGGGCGAGATCGGTTATGTACCGCAGGACATAGCCTTGTACCCGATGCTTTCAGGCAGGGACAACCTTGATTTCTGGGCGGGCATATACGGCCTTAGCGGAAAACTCAAAAAAGAACGAATCAAAGAGGCCGTCGAGGTCGTAAGGCTCGGGGACAGGATAAAAGACAGGGTGTCGCAATATTCAGGAGGCATGAAAAGAAGGCTGAATATCGCTGTATCACTGATGCACCACCCAAGGGTCCTGCTGATGGACGAACCGACCGTCGGTGTCGATATCCAGTCACGCAGCTTCATACTGGAGGCGCTTTCCGCACTGAAAAAGGAAGGCAGGACCATCATATTCACGAGCCACTATGTCGATGAGCTGGAAACACTGTGCGACAGGATAGCCATCATGGACAAAGGAAGGATACTTGCGATGGGATCGGCCGACGAACTGAAGAAGTCCAACGGAGCGGATGACCTGGAGACGGTGATGCTGAAGCTGACAGGCGTGAATGCGGGCGCCAATGTGGGGTAAACCTGCGCAAATGCAGGGTGATCCGGCGCCAACGCCGGCGGCACGCTATATCACCGGCAAAGCGGGATTAGGCAGGGAGTGATGGAAATGAGCAAAGGCACGAGGAGAATGATCCTTGCTGCAGTAATAATCGTATTCATCGCCGCGCTCATATATTGCGCCTGGTTGGTGCTGCCGCGGAAAAGCACGGCGGAACTGTACCTGGAAGCGGAAAAGAAAAACTTCGAAGCGTTTGCAGAAGACATAGAAATGAAATACACATCCTTGGTGAACAAATACCGGCCGTATATGGAACAGCGTTACAGCAGCAGGACGGAACTTTCGCTGAAGGTCTCCGGCGGGCTCGGATCCCTGGGGCTTGGTGATGCTGGCGCTGTGATGGATATACTGGGCAAATCCAAGCTGATCGTCAAAACCAGGACGGATCCGGCAAAGGGGATCTCGGATACGGAAGCGGACCTGCTCCTTGAAAGGGCGCCTTTCCTGAAAGCCCGTCTGTATTCCGATTCCGGGACCATTTGGCTGTCGATCCCGGACTTCCTGCCTGACAGGTATTTCAGCGTCCGGCGGGATGACCTTGAGGGCCTTTACGACAGGTTCTCCATACCCGTCAGACCGATGAAGCTTATCAGCGGCAGGCAGATCGCCGCAAGCCTTGCCTTCGACGGAAAGGCTTTCAGGGGATCAGCCGACAGGCTGGCCGATATCTGGGCGGGATACCTTACGGACGATACGGTCACGGATAACGGCACGGTGGCCGAAAACATCGGCGGCTACAGTACGGAGGGCCGTGAGATACTGGTCACGCTGGATGAAGAGAAGGCGACTTTGCTGCTGAAGGAACTTCTGTCAGCCATAGCCGATGACGACGCGCTGCTGGCATATACCTGCGGCAATTTCGCAGGTATTACCGAACTGCTTGACGATGCGGGGCTGTTCAGGTTGTTCAGCTGGCTGGATGAGACCGGCACGGTGCTGCTGAGCGATCATGAAAGAGAGATACTGGAAAAGCTCAACGTCCGCAGGAACATCGAAGGATCCAGGAAGAAACTGGGAAAAGCCGCGGAAACGTACCGCCTGAGGGACGGGTTCAAAATGCGCGTTATGCTGGACAAAAACGGGGACATCGTCCGGAGGGAAGTCAGCCTGGACTTTCTCAATACTGCGGGCGGCAGCTCGTTCAAAGCGGATATAGATGCAGGCGGAGCCTTCGACGGGCACAGGTTTGTAAGGCTCACCCTCACGGAATACGACACGGATGATGCGGGCAGCGAAAAAAGGGTGACGGGGCTTTCGATCGATTCCCTGGTGAATGAGGCCAAAGACTCGCAAAAAGAAGGGGATATTGATATAAGCTACACTGTCGCCGAAGCCGGGGAGGAGACCCGGATCGATATCGGCATCGACATTTCCGATAAGATCGACAGCATGACGATGAAACGGATCGTGAACATCAGCGCCGGAGCGGACATATCCGGTGCGGTGGAAGGCAGTATAAGCGTTGCCGTCGAGAACACGTCCTGGGAAAACAAAAAGCAGAACAAGACCAACAGCACCACCGGGATCAGGGTGGATGCGGATCTGCCGTTCCTGGGCATCAGCGGTCTTTCTGCCACGATGGACATTGCGGACGAGGACGTTTTCGGGATAGAAGGATTTTCACTGCCGGATTTCGGGAAAGAAGCGGTCATGGACCTGTATGCTGCTTCGGACGAGGACATGGATAGGCTTGAGATGGAGATAATGGCGTCTTTCGGGACATTCTATCTCAACAACAAGCATATATTCGACGCGCTGCTGGGCTGGTGAGGCGGTCGGTACGTGCACATCAGTCCCGGTCCGGAGGCGGGCGGCAGGCACGTGCGCATAGGACATGTTGAAGGCGGTCAGCAGGAATGTGCACATTATTGATACCGGCTGGAGACAGGCTGGCGGCATATACATCGGTACCGGCCCGGAGGCTGGCGGCCGGTATGAGCACATCGGTCCCGGACGACCACAGGCGGACGGACAGCGCCGGGCAGGCCGGGACGATCCATGGGGGTCTGACAGGCGAAATGACATCATTTACAGCGCTTCTCAAAAACGATATCAGGCTTTTCCTCAGGGACTGGAAGGCATGCATCCTGCTGCTCATTGTCCCTGTGTTCTTCATATCGTTTTTCACTTACGCGCTGTCGCCATACCTGGAAGAGAGCAGCTTCATCGAGCCGTTCCCGATAGCCGTGGTGGACAGGGAGGATTCGACGCTGACGAGGATGCTGGTCAACCAGGTCGAGGAGATCGACATATTCAGCGAAGTCCTTGTAATGGACGAGGATGGGGCGATGCAAAGCCTGGTGGACAAAGAGGTCGGCGGTGTGATCATCATCCCGGAGGATTTCATCAACAGCGTTTCGATGGGCGAAAACAAGCCTGTCACCGTGATCGGCAACGGCGCGATGCCGCTCCAGGCATATATAGTGAAAAACACGGTACAAAGCGCTGCAAATTACGTGACTGCGGTCCAGGGCGCGATAAACACCATCTGGCATTACGACACCGAGGCCGGGCTTTCTTATGAAGAAAAGGATGCCAGGTTCAACGAGGCCGCCATGGACTACATACTGGCTGCGCTGGCGAGGACATCCATATTCGTATCCGAGGAAGGGGCGGACGAGTACGGCGTCACTCCTGCAGAATATTTCACCGCCGCCCTCATAGTCGTTTTCATGATGTTTGCCGGCATGCCCGGGATGAAGATGCTCGTGGCCGAAAGGACCAGCGGGATAACATCGAGGCTGGCGGCGGCGCCGGTAAAGATGTGGAAGGTGGTCCTTTCGAAGCTGCTGGTTTCCGTCATGCTGCTTGTTGTCCAGTTCGGCGTGATAATACTCCTGACTTCGAAGGTTTTCAACAACTACTGGGGAGCGCCGGTAAAGGATGTCCTTGTACTGTTCGGAGCGATCATCCTTGCAGTCAGCGCATGGTCGGTGTTTACCGCATCCGTTTCACCGACACCGGCTTCAGCCGACATCATCGGCAATCTCGGCATACTGCTGATGGCGGTACTGGGCGGGAGCATATACCCGCTCACCTCGATGCCTGAGGCCATCCGCAGGATCAGCGTGTTCACGATAAACAGGTGGGCGATGGACGGGTTCATGGTCCTGTTTTCGGGCAGCAGCGTCACGGACACCGGCACCCATGCCCTGGTGCTGGCGGCGATGGCCCTCTCCCTGTTTGCAGCTTCTGCCTTCATAATGAAACTCGCCGGAAGGAGGAGCCCTGGATGAAACTCTTGTCGGTCACGTTCTACAAGCTTAAAATGATGCTTGCGGACAAGCTCTTCTTCGCGGCCATGATAATCATCCCGATGCTCATAACGGTCGCGGCCGGGTATGCGCTCAGGTATGAGAAGCTGAACACGATACCCATTGCCATCGTGGACGAGGACATGAGCGGCAGTTCCCGGCTCCTGGCTGACCGGCTGGAAGGCAAGGAAGGCATAAGCCTTATCCTCGCGGACCGGGATGAGGCGGGGAAAATGCTGGAGAACAGCCAGGTGGAACAGGTCTATATCATAAAGCCGGGCTTCGGGGAAGCCCTTGAGCGCGGAGAAAGCGACGGACTGATAGAAATGTACAGTTCACCGTCGTCTTACTCGGCCGGTTTCGTCAGGGAGGTCGTGGCAGGAGAGGCGTTCAGGCTGATAATGAACAACCTGGCTGCAAACAGCGTGACAAGCAAGTACGACGAACTGGGCATAGATAAGGGAAGCAGCTTCAGGGACGAGGTGATCGCGTACTCCGATTCCTTCTGGGAGCCGGAGCCGCTGATGACCATCGATTACAGGGAACTCAGGGGGACCGCCGCCGAGGCCGTGGACAGGGTCTCGATGCCGGCTGCGACAGCATCTTCTGCCGGGCTGATCACGGCATTCATAATGTTTTTCATGCTGTTCGGAATCGGCTGGCTGGTCGAAGAAAGGACCAATGGCACGATAAAGAGGCTGAGCGCCGGGCGCGGGGCAGTCGCCGTATCTTTCGGGGGCAGCATACTGGCACTTTTTGCGGCTGGCGTCCTGCAGATAGCGATGTTTGGCATGATACTCCGGCTCTTGTTCGGAATAGTGCTGTTCAACGGCATCCTGTCATATATCGCGCTGTTGTCGTACCTGCTGGCTGTCGTTGCCATCAGCATGTTCCTGTCATCCATACTGAAGACGCAGGCACAGTTGCAGGCAGGGGCACCCGTGATAGCGCTGCTTACGGGGTTCGTGGGAGGATGCTTCTGGAACTTCGTCGAGATGCCCGAAAGGATAAGGCTTCTATCACTGCTGACGCCGCAGGGGTGGGCCCTTGATGCACTGAACGGGCTGTTGCTTGACCCGTCCGATACATCCGTGATGATGCTGCCGGTGCTGGTCCTTCTTGGCGCATCGCTGATCTTGCTGCCCGCGAGTTATGTTATGATCAGGATGCAGCTGAGGAAAGGCTAGAAAAAAGCGCTGTGCCCGGGAACAGAAAAAAGGCATGGCACAAGGAACCAAAGCCGATGATTGAATGTCATATAAATACAGAGGTCAAAAGGAGCAAATATGAAAAAGCTGAAGAACAAACTGCTGGATATATTGTTGTTGCCTGTCAGGCTCCATGATGGGCTTACGGACAGAAGGGCGACGCTCATAGCCGGGATCGTTGTAGTAGGGGCGATCGATTTTTTGGGTACTGATGTGAAGTATACAATGGCCCTTACCAGGGAACTGTTTTTTGGCAAGCTGGTACCCGATATCGTTTACAACGCAAGCATGGCTGTCCTTGTCCTGTTGATGCTGGGGCTTGTCGACGTTATATGCACCTGCGTGCCGCTGTTCGACATATCCCGGTATTTCAAGCGGAAAGAGGCCCAGTTCATCGCGAATACCGGGATCAAGGCGGGAGAGCAGGAGCCTCCGGTGCGGCCCACTGCGGCCAGGGTAATGAAGGTATATATATTGTCGCACTTTTTGATAGTCCCGGTTTCGATGATCCTCAATTATGTATTTTCCCTGGATTTCATCGATAAGAGTTCTCCCATCGTGCAAAACCTGCTGCTGGTGGTGTACATGCTTATCATGGTATGGGGCGCGGCTGTCCTGACGAGGGGGATCAATGCGATATTCCGGTTCAACGTGCTGTTCCGCAGGTTCATATTCCTGGTAGTGTTCACGTGGCAATTTATTTTCGGCATGGTTTTCGATATCCTGATCATCAACTGGCTCATGCAGCTGTTCAGGTGAGGATGCCGTTGCCGGGCGAAAGGAGCGGCTTTGGGGGGATCAGTCCTGACGGGAGCCGGTTTTGAAGACAACCGGGTTTGAAGATAGCCGGTTTTAGCGGGAGTCGGTTTTAGCAGGAGCGTTTTTGAAGGGAGTCGGTTTTGATGGGAACTGGTATACGGGGAAAGCGGATCAGTGAAAGAAGGCACACCCTTAGGATATGTGCAGCCGCGATGGCCCTGTTGTTGATGATATGCCTGCTTGCGTCATGCGGACCGGCCGGCGGGAAGGACGACGCCGCAGATGCGGGTACCGGAACAGGTGCAGATACCGGCGCAGATATGGGTACCGGGACAGGCACGGATCCCGGGGCAGACGCGGGCGGCAGGAATGGTACAGGCACCGGAATGCCGGATGACACTGATGCTGCGGAAACTCCGACCGGACCGGCGGAGCCGCAGGAGTCGGGGAATGATGCCGATACGCCGGATAATGCTGACCAGGATGTATCAGGCATGAACGCCGTTGACAGGCTCAGGAACGCGCTGCAGGCCGACAGCGATCCCAGGGTGACCGGGGAGCTTATCAGGCTTTTCCTGGATTACCAGGGTGAAAGCCATGGATATAAAGGACCTCACCACAGATATGAACTGCGCCTTTTGCCGGAGTTTGGCCCCGGGAAAGCCCTCGACTGGGACGGGCTGACTGTTTTCATTTATCACATGGCAAACTATTTCGAGCATGATGAAACAGGGTACTACTTTTTCGATGCGGGATTGTTCGACGAAACGGCCGGGCGGCTGCTCCCGGGCCTGGAATACAGGCATCGGCGCAGCATGTATTTTGATTACGATAACGGGATATACAAATCCACCGGCTGGGATATGCATGGAGGCGTCTATTATCGCCTGAAAAGCATTTCGGTGGACGACAGGGAGACTTTCACCGCATCTTTCGACGGGTTCCATTTTTATGAACTTGACGGTTTCGGCGAACCATACGACAGTGTCGGGGAAAACATGAAAGCCATGTATGATTTCGTGGGCGACAGGAACGCCGGTGCAGACTTCGATGAAGTGTTGCTGGAAATATTCCTGCGGGACGATTATGATGAGATACTTAGTGTAAACGAGCACCTGGAGATAACGTTCAGGATCTCCTCCGATCCGGTATTTGCGTTCGAGTACCTGTCGTGCGCGCGGGAGTACCTGGATCACTGATCAGTGCAGTATCCGGGTACGATCATGCCGATATGGACGCTGCAGGTTTGAAATTTACTGTTGACAAGCGCACCAGTCCGCTGCTATAATTTTCCCTAAATACGCGACATATTTAAAGTGCGAAACAAATCTGACCAAACCGAGGAGCAAGACGAGTAGCAGTGGACTCCTGTATCCAGAGAGCCGCCGGCGGTGGGAATGCGGCTGCAGGAACATTGTGAATGGACTTGTGAGGGAAGCCCGAAATCGTAGGAGAGTAGGCGCTTACGGGGGTCCGACCCGTTATCAGCAGGATGCATATGATGGTATGCATGAATGAGTGGGCGCATCATGCGTCAATTTGGGTGGCACCGCAGAAGCTTAGGCTTTTGTCCCTTTCCTGGTAGTGTTCACGTGGCAATTTATTTTCGGCATGGTTTTCGATATCCTGATCATCAACTGGCTCATGCAGCTGTTCAGGTGAGGATGCCGTTGCCGGGCGAAAGGAGCGGCTTTGGGGGGATCAGTCCTGACGGGAGCCGGTTTTGAAGACAACCGGGTTTGAAGATAGCCGGTTTTAGCGGGAGTCGGTTTTAGCAGGAGCGTTTTTGAAGGGAGTCGGTTTTGATGGGAACTGGTATACGGGGAAAGCGGATCAGTGAAAGAAGGCACACCCTTAGGATATGTGCAGCCGCGATGGCCCTGTTGTTGATGATATGCCTGCTTGCGTCATGCGGACCGGCCGGCGGGAAGGACGACGCCGCAGATGCGGGTACCGGAACAGGTGCAGATACCGGCGCAGATATGGGTACCGGGACAGGCACGGATCCCGGGGCAGACGCGGGCGGCAGGAATGGTACAGGCACCGGAATGCCGGATGACACTGATGCTGCGGAAACTCCGACCGGACCGGCGGAGCCGCAGGAGTCGGGGAATGATGCCGATACGCCGGATAATGCTGACCAGGATGTATCAGGCATGAACGCCGTTGACAGGCTCAGGAACGCGCTGCAGGCCGACAGCGATCCCAGGGTGACCGGGGAGCTTATCAGGCTTTTCCTGGATTACCAGGGTGAAAGCCATGGATATAAAGGACCTCACCACAGATATGAACTGCGCCTTTTGCCGGAGTTTGGCCCCGGGAAAGCCCTCGACTGGGACGGGCTGACTGTTTTCATTTATCACATGGCAAACTATTTCGAGCATGATGAAACAGGGTACTACTTTTTCGATGCGGGATTGTTCGACGAAACGGCCGGGCGGCTGCTCCCGGGCCTGGAATACAGGCATCGGCGCAGCATGTATTTTGATTACGATAACGGGATATACAAATCCACCGGCTGGGATATGCATGGAGGCGTCTATTATCGCCTGAAAAGCATTTCGGTGGACGACAGGGAGACTTTCACCGCATCTTTCGACGGGTTCCATTTTTATGAACTTGACGGTTTCGGCGAACCATACGACAGTGTCGGGGAAAACATGAAAGCCATGTATGATTTCGTGGGCGACAGGAACGCCGGTGCAGACTTCGATGAAGTGTTGCTGGAAATATTCCTGCGGGACGATTATGATGAGATACTTAGTGTAAACGAGCACCTGGAGATAACGTTCAGGATCTCCTCCGATCCGGTATTTGCGTTCGAGTACCTGTCGTGCGCGCGGGAGTACCTGGATCACTGATCAGTGCAGTATCCGGGTACGATCATGCCGATATGGACGCTGCAGGTTTGAAATTTACTGTTGACAAGCGCACCAGTCCGCTGCTATAATTTTCCCTAAATACGCGACATATTTAAAGTGCGAAACAAATCTGACCAAACCGAGGAGCAAGACGAGTAGCAGTGGACTCCTGTATCCAGAGAGCCGCCGGCGGTGGGAATGCGGCTGCAGGAACATTGTGAATGGACTTGTGAGGGAAGCCCGAAATCGTAGGAGAGTAGGCGCTTACGGGGGTCCGACCCGTTATCAGCAGGATGCATATGATGGTATGCATGAATGAGTGGGCGCATCATGCGTCAATTTGGGTGGCACCGCAGAAGCTTAGGCTTTTGTCCCTTTTCCGGGACAAAAGCTTTTTTATTTTCTGCACTTTTGCCGAATGGCAGATTTGCCCGGGAGAGCATATCTGCTGTCCCAACCAGTTATATATATCAAGCCGGGAAAGAGGTGATTTTGATGGTAAGACCTGAATACAGCGAAATCGTAAGGCTGGCGGGGCAATATGACGTAATTCCGGTCTGCAGGGAGATCTATGCCGATATCACGACTCCGATCGCGGTCCTCAGGACGATCTCCCGTACGAGCAGCAGGTACTTCCTTCTTGAAAGCATCGAGGGAGGAGAGAAATGGGGCAGGTATTCATTCCTGGGATACGACCCCATAGCGCGCATCACGTGCAGGAATGGGGAGATAACGATCGAAGGATCCTGCGATCGGCGCAAAACTACCCTGCATACACGAAAACCCCTGGAGGTGCTGAGAAACTATATTTCTCAGTACCGGGCCCCTGCTCTGCCGGGTATCCCGCCGTTTGCCGGCGGATTTGTCGGGTATTTCGCATACGGCATGATCGGTTACGCGGAACCGGTCCTGAAATTCAGATCCGGCAAATTCAATGATTTTGACGTCATGCTGTTTGACAGGGTCATCGCATACGACCACCTTAAGCAGAAGATCAGTATCGTTGTGAACATGCGCACGGACAACATCGATGAGAACTACCGGAAAGCGCTGTCCGACATCGAAGACGTTGTCAGGCTGATAAAGGGTCAGCTTCCGGCAGGATCGGAAACCGGAGCAGACAGGAGTACGGGACCGGCCAGGCCTGTTTTCACCTGCAACACCACGAAAGAAGAGTACTGTCACATGGTCGAAAAGGCGAAAGGATATATCAGGAACGGCGATATATTCCAGGCGGTCATCTCCAGGCGCTTTGAGACCGAATACAGGGGCAGCCTCCTTGACGCATACCGCGTCCTGAGGACGACCAACCCGTCGCCGTACATGGTGATGATGCAAATCGATGACGCACAGGTGATCAGCACGTCTCCGGAAACCCTGGTAAGGCTTAAAGACGGCGTTCTTACGACATTCCCGTTAGCAGGCACGAGGCCGCGAGGCAGGGACGAACGCGAAGACAAAGCGCTGGAGGAGGAACTGCTTGCGGATGAAAAAGAGCTGGCGGAACACGACATGCTGGTCGACCTCGCAAGGAACGACCTTGGAAAGATATCCAGGTACGACAGCGTGCGTGTGACAAAATACAGGATGGTACTGCGGTATTCACGGGTCATGCACATAGCTTCGGAAGTGGAGAGCCTCATCAGTGGGGGCAAAGACGCCTTCGACGCCATTGAAGCGCTGCTGCCGGCCGGGACATTGTCGGGAGCGCCCAAGATCCGTGCATGCGAGATCATCGAAGAACTGGAGAAGGAGCCCAGGGACATATACGGAGGAGCCATCGGATACATAGACTTCACCGGCAACATGGATGCATGCATAGCGATCCGCATGGCTGCCAGGAAGGGAGACAGGGTCTATGTCCAGGCCGGCGCGGGCATAGTTTGCGACAGCATTCCCGAAAGGGAGTACGAGGAGTCCGGTAACAAGGCCAGGGCCGTAATAGAGGCCATTATTGGGGCAAGCGAGGTGGATGAGCCATGATCCTTATCATCGACAACTACGACAGCTTCACATACAACCTGCTGCAGCTCGCAGGGTCGTTCGATCCTGATACCAGGGTGGTGCGAAATGACAGGATATCCGTCGACGAAATCATCGGCATGTACCCGTCCCACCTGATCATTTCCCCCGGTCCGGGGCATCCGAAAGATGCCGGGATCTGCAGGGAACTGGTCCACAGGATCAAAGGCCTGGTACCTGTACTGGGCATATGCCTCGGACACCAGGTCATCTGCGAGGCCTTCGGCGCGGCGATCGTACCTGCGAAACAGCCTGTGCACGGTAAACAGAGGGAAATCCATATTGCGAACGGGAGCCGGATATTCAGGGGCCTGCCGCCGGTGATAAAGGCAGGAAGGTACCATTCACTGGCGGTCAGGAGGTCGGACCTCCCGGAGGACCTGCTGGTGATCGCGGAAGACAGCGAAGAGGAGATAATGGGTGTTAAGCACAGGCATTATGAAATATACGGCCTCCAGTTCCATCCCGAATCGATACTGACGCCGCACGGGGCCCTCATAATGGAAAATTTCCTGAAAACAGGGGGTGGCAGAGAATGATCAGGGAAGCGATCCACAGGCTGTTCGACGGAGAGGACCTTACCTTTGAAATGACAGAGGCGGTCATGGACGAGATCATGAACGGGACTGCGACAAACGCGCAGATAGCTTCATTTATAACCGCACTCAGGATGAAAGGCGAGACCATCGACGAAATCACGGCGTGTGCTTCGGTAATGCGCAGGCACGGCACCAGGCTGGGATATGACGGGGACCTGCTGGACATCGTCGGTACCGGGGGAGACCAGTCATATACATTCAACATATCGACGGTATCCACTTTCGTTATCTCCGCCGCCGGCGTACCCGTGGCAAAACACGGCAACAGGAGCGTATCGAGCAAGTGCGGGAGCGCAGACGTGCTGGAAGCTTTGGGAGTCAACATAGACATCCCCGTTTCGAAAAGCGAAAGGATCCTGCGGGAAATCGGGCTGTGTTTCATGTTTGCCCCCCGCTACCACTCGTCGATGAAATATGCGGCGCCGGTAAGGAAAGAACTTGGGGCACGCACCGTTTTCAACATCCTTGGGCCGCTCGCGAATCCGGCCAACGCAAATCACCAGCTTTTAGGAGTATACGACGAGAACCTGGTGGAACCTCTTGCAAGAGTGCTTGCAAAGCTCGGTGTGAAAAAGGCTATGGTCGTGCACGGCCTCGACGGGCTGGATGAGATATCGCTGACCACGAAATCCGTTGTCTGCGAAGTCAGCAACGGGACCCTGAACAGCTTCTTTTTCGATCCGCGCCAGTTCGGGTTCGAGTACTGCAGGCCGGAGGACCTGACCGGGGGCGGGCCGGAAGAGAATGCCGTTATCGCAAGGCGCATACTCAGCGGCGAAAAGGGCCCCAAAAGGGATACAGTCCTGCTGAATTCAGCCGTGTGCCTCTACATGTTCTGCGACAACGTGACACTGCGGGAGTGCGTGCGTATCGCGGCGGAAATGATAGACAGCGGCCGGGCTATGGAGCAGCTGAACAGGTTCGTGGAACTTTCGAATGCAGAGGACTGACAGAGAAATAAAAAAGGCAGGTGTCAAAAATGATCCTGGATAAACTGGCGGCTTCCGCCAGGCAGCGGGTGGAGGCCGCAAAAAAGCGGATGCCGCTGGATGAGTTGAAAAGGCAGGTTTCCCTGCTGAAGCACGCGTCAGGACGTGACGCGGCGGGATGCGGTACGTCGGGCAATAAAATACCGGGCCGTGATTTGCCGGGCCATGACGCGCCCGGAAATAGTGCAGCGGAGCACGATTTAGCCGGACTTGGCGCACCAGGGCACGGCATGCGCGGACCCTTTGCCTTCGAAAAGGCACTGAAAGGAAGCGGGATATCGTTCATCTGCGAAGTAAAGAAGGCATCGCCCTCAAAAGGGATCATAGCGCAGGATTTCCCGTATACCATGATCGCATGCGAGTATGCTGAAGCAGGAGCCAACGCGATTTCCGTCCTGACAGAACCAGGATACTTCCTGGGGTCGGATGCTTACCTGCGGGAGATCAGCAGGGTCGTTGATATCCCGGTACTCCGCAAGGATTTTATTATTGACGAGTACCAGCTATGGCAGTCGAAGCTCATCGGTGCCGACGCCGTACTGCTGATCTGTGCGCTGCTGGATACCGAAACACTGGCAGAATATATCGGCATCTGTGATGAACTGGGGCTTTCCGCCCTCGTGGAAGCCCATACCGGGGAAGAGATCAGGTCCGCGCTGGAAGCGGGAGCCAGGGTGATCGGCGTCAACAACCGGGATCTCAGGACCTTCGAAGTCGATATCAACAACTGCATCAAGCTGAGGGAACTGGTGCCGGACGGGATAACTTACGTTGCGGAAAGCGGCATCAGTACCCGCGAAGATATACTGCTGCTCGAAAAAGCCGGTGTGGATGCGGTGCTGATAGGAGAGGGCCTCATGAAGAGCAGCGACAGGAAAGCCATGCTCTCATACCTGAGGGGGAAAGCTGAAGGGAAAGGATATGGCAAAGAGTAAGAATGAAATCCGCGAAGGAGCCGGGAGCGATGCAGGAAACGGCTGATCAGGACAGGTTGACGGTTGATAGAAACCGGTGCAGGCGGAGCGTATCATGAGCGATACGGGCTGAGGTGCCGAAACGGCAGAACAGCCAGGAGTGACGGGAACGGGAAGAGTCCCGGGATGAAGGGATCACGTAAATTGCGAAAATGACGGGGGTGGGGAAAACCATGAGAACACCGGACATGGCGAAAGCACCAGGCGTAACAAAAATAAAGATATGCGGTCTGACCAGGAAAGAGGATATAGAAGCGGTGAACGAAGCGCGCCCGGATTATATAGGTTTCGTTTTCGCAGAAAGCAAAAGGCGGATCGATGAAGCAAGGGCAAGGGACCTGAAAGCCCTGCTCGATCCGTCCATCAAAGCCGTTGGTGTCTTTGTAAATGAAAAACCAGCAAATATCATCAGGCTCTGTGACCTGGACGTGATCGATCTCATCCAGCTCCACGGAGACGAAGATGCCGGGTATGTAGAGACGCTGCGGAAACATACATCCAAAAAAGTGATAAAAGCCTTCCGGATAAGGTCCCGGGAAGAAGTCATGAAAGCGGCCTCATTCCCCGGTGACTATGTGCTGCTGGATGCATACCAGGAAGGGAAATACGGCGGCATCGGGCGACCTTTCGACTGGTCCGTGATACCCGGCATCGGCCGGCAATATTTCCTGGCAGGAGGCATCGACGAAAACAACGTGGAAGAGGCCGTCCTGCAGTTCCGCCCGTATTGCGTCGACGTGAGCAGCGGTGTCGAGACCGACGGACTCAAGGACCCGCGGAAAATCATGAGTATCGCAGGAAAAGTAAGGAGGCTCCGTAACTGTTGTCAAAACATCTAAATTAGGCTATAATACTATAGCGGAGCAATGTCCCGGTGGTCTAATGGATAAGATAATGGATTCCGGTTCCATTGATAGGGGTTCGATTCCTCTCCGGGGCACCAGGTATGAGCGGGTCTTGGTTGGGCATTCCAGGGTCCGCTTTATTATTTCGCTTTTGCATTGATAATCAGCGCAGAAGCGGCAGTCAGGCAATGCGCCGGCATTCATCTAATGCCGCTTCGCAGCGTGATCAGGTACTCGGGGTATGACGGATGAAGATAGGTTCACTGGTACCGGACAACAACATATTCCTCGCGCCGATGGCAGGCGTCACCGACATGCCATTCAGGATCCTGTGCAAAGAGCAGGGCTGCGGATTCGTGTGTACTGAGATGATAAGCGCCAGGGGCATGTACTACGATGACGCAAAAACCTGGCAACTGGCAGAACTCGCCGGGGCAGAACTGCCGGCGGCAGTTCAGATATTCGGATCCGAGCCGGAAATAATGGCATTTGCCGCTGAAAAGCTGAATGACTCGGCGGCTGACGTCATAGACATAAACATGGGCTGTCCCACGCCAAAGATCACGAAAAACGGGGACGGATGCGCACTCATGCTTAAGCCCGGTCTTGCCGGCGAGATCATACGCGCCGTAGTATCGGCATCGAAGAAACCCGTTACGGTCAAGATCCGCAAGGGCTGGGACGATGGGCATGTCAATGCTGTCGAACTTGCCGTCCTGGCAGAGAAATGCGGCGCGGCCGCTGTGACCGTCCATGGCAGGACACGGGAACAGTTTTACAGCGGGCAGGCTGACTGGGAAATAATACGGGAGGTCAAAAAAGCGGTCTCGATACCCGTCATCGGGAACGGAGATGTCCGCTCCCCGGAGGATGCCGCCCGCATGCTGGAATATACGGGCTGCGATGGCGTTATGGTGGGCAGGGGCGCCCAGGGCAACCCGTGGATATTCAAAAGGATAATCCACTTCCTCAGGACAGGCCAGGTACTGCCCGAGCCGGACATTGAAGAAAAAAAGGCAATGATGCTGCGCCATCTCGACATGATGATCGAGTACAAGGGCGAATATATCGGCGTGCGGGAAATGCGGAAGCATATCGCCTGGTACATCAAGGGCTGCAAAAATTCCGCGCGGCTGAGGGAAAAAGTCTTCCGGGCGGAGTCATATGAAGAAGTGGCCGGCCTGATCCGGGCCTTCGGTGAGGACGACTGCGGCGGGTGATCCCGCGCCAGGTCCACAGGCAGCGGCCATTTATGCCGGTCCCCGGCG